>MDSY01121277.1_pt1 | contig 14808 bp, 16 predicted proteins | sample 811131 | NCBI WGS metagenome assembly MDSY01 (sample SAMN05326643, study PRJNA326480) | marine metagenome | isolation source: seawater | place: Atlantic Ocean: South West | collected 2010 | reverse complement strand
CAGCAGGTGTAATGACAGGATGGAAAATAACAAAGAGGTTAGGTATCTTTGCAGAAATGAATTACTTACAATATTGGGATAGACAAGTATTTGTTGCTAAGGGTGGACTTAACTTCCAATTTAGATAAAACGATTATGAGAAAGTTAGCAATTATATTTATATTAACATTTGGTCTTATGGCATCATCTACTATTGCAGATTCTAGCAATGGTAGTATAGTAGATACAGAGCCTAAATACTTAACATCTGATACATTTAAGCAATCTATCAATACAGGTATAGTTATTGTAGAATTCGTAGCTTCTTTCGCTGATAAGTTTGCAGAATGGGAAAACATTGAAGACGGTACATATTATAGAGTTGATATTGAAAAATACCCAGATCTTAAAAAGAAATATAAAGTAAGATCTATTCCAACAATTTTAGTATTCAATAACGGAAGTAAAGAATTAACATATCGTGCAAACATTATGTTAGAATTAGATGTAACGGCAGAAGAGATACATGAAGACATAGAGGATATATTCTCGGATAAATTTTAATATGTGGAAAAGTATAATAAAATACTTCAGTTCAATAAAAAATACATTACTGTATTTTGACTTCCAACCTCTTTTATTTTTCTGGATCTCAAGTGACATCTTAAATAATTTAGTTTTATGGACAAATATTAGTTACTGGGAAGCTGCTGGTCAACCTAACACATATTGGTTATATTTTGCATATCTTATATGTAGTGTTCTAATGTTGATCTTTATACATAACATCAAGTGGCTTGCTAGATTTGTAGGAGCATATCTAGTACTTTACTTATTTTCAACTATAAGATATTTAGTAAGTGTATTTGGAGGTGAAGAAGCTTTCGTACTAATGGATTTTAAAAATATATTAATCACTTGTTGGTATGCTTTCATGTGGGCTTGGATTCTATTTAAGCTAAAGAAAGAAATGCTAGAGAGATCACTAAGATAATGACTGAAAACTTAACTACTATAATTATTACAACAATATCTGTTCTTTTCGGTGCAGGTGGTTGGAAATTCTATGAGTTTCTTGTTCGCAATAGACGAGAGAAACAAAAGGAAGACAAATCTGAACAAAACATTTATAGGGATGATTTAATGGCCAGAGTTGAGAGATTAGAGAAAGATAAGAACGAGCAAACTGAAGAATTAATGAAAGTCAAAGTCGAAGCAGCTGGATTAAAAATGAAAGTTGAATTTTTAGAGAAAGAATTAGATAGAATCAAATCAAGATAAGATGAAACGTTTTTGGAAAGTGTTTTTAATATCATTTATAATAGGTCTTATAACATCTATTGTTTTTAACATGTACCTTCATAAGAAAGAACTATCAAACATAGAACAGATTATTAAGCAACACAATAGTATTAAAGATCTAAATCAGAAATATCCTACCATAAATAAGACACCAAGTAGTCAATCTACTGTATTTGGACAAGATAGTGTTAGAGTTTTACGAAAATAAGTCACTCCAGATTTTTTTATGTCATAAACTTTTTGTATATTAGTAGTATAATAAAAAAGCTAGTACTTATGAAATATCAAAAAATACTAACAGGACTACTTATATTACCGTTCTTATCATTATCCCCAGAGGCTATCCCACCTATTGAAAGAGTACCTCAAATTGCAGTAACTGTGATAAAACCAAAGCCATTAGAAATTGACACTACGTTTAAACTCGTAGAAGCTCTGATTCAGGTAGAATCAAGAGGAAATGAAAGCGCAATAGGTGACACTAACTTAAGTGTACCTTCTATTGGTGTATTACAAATAAGACCTATCATGGTTAGAGAAGTCAATAGAATCCTAAAGAGACTTAAATCAGAAAAAAGATATAAATTAAAAGACAGATTTAATAGAGAAAAATCTATTGAAATGTTTATGGTTTGGAAAAACTACCACCACCCAGAAGGTGGTTTTGAAACTATTGCAAGGAATTGGAATGGTGGACCAAGAGGTTATAAAAATAAGAGAACAGAACACTATTGGGCTAAAGTACAATTAGAGTTAAAAGAGATAGATATATAATTAAAATAGATTATTATAATCATAAAAATAAACAAATAAGATGGCAAAAACATTTTACGTAAAAGAAAAAAGTGGAGATTACACTAAAATTCATTTTTTTAAGTCAGAAAAAGAAGCATTAAAATACGGTATATCTGAATGGCCAGACTTTGACATGTATGGTGACCCAGATGATGAAGATGATTCATACGACGATGATAATGATGCATGGTTTGTTGGATCCTCAATAGACTTCAAAAAAGGCGTTTTATTTTCGTTTGAAGAAGGAATGTCTCATGTAAGAGAAATGGATGAAGATGCTGCAAGAGAATATGTTAAAGAAGAAGTTGGAGATTATGGTGCAGCTATTTTCTTTGATAGCTTTAAAAAAGGAATGTATGGTTACTTAGGTAATGGTGCAGACGGTAAAGGTTACAAATGGGACTGGGACGGAAATGGTATTAATGAATCAAAAAGAAACGTTCCTACATTCGAAGAATTTACAACATCTAATATAACAGAAGCAAAATCAGATGGTACTATATCTGATGACGAAGATGAATTAATGGACGATTTAATGGGTACTATAGAAGCAACAATTGATGATTTGATTGCAGATTCTAGAGAAAAGGCTTATGAAATTGGAGGTAGTTTTAGAGGACCAGGTAATGTAGATAGAATTAAGAAACTATTAGTTGCTAAAGTTAAAAAAATGAAACTATAAATATGAAAACATTGGAATATGACGATTACTTAAACGAAGGTTTTAATGTTATCGTACCAACAGGCGACCAATTTGGTCAATTCTCACTAAAGCTTTTAGCAGCTAGAGATCAAGCACATATATTTCATTGGCAAACTAATTCATTTGCCCAACATGAAGCATTTGGAAAATTCTATAACGAGTTTTTAGAAAATGTAGATTTGTTAGTAGAATTAATCATGGGTATTAAAGAACGTCCTATTTTTGGTAATAATGCTACAATAACTCTAAAAGATTATTCTGAAGGAGCTGTAGTTGAATTCTTTATGCACTTATATAGTGTATTAACAAACGAAATACAAATAGTTATAGATCCAATGCATGAAGAAGTATATGATCATGCAAGATTAATTATAAGTCAGATAGATAAGTTGAAGTACTTATTAACTTTAAAATAAAACATTATAATGGATTTCAAAGATTTTTTAAACGAAAAGAACTTTCAAGTAATTACTAACCTTACGTCTATCAGTTATAGACTATCGTACCAATATGGTAAAGGTGGTTTTTTAGCAATGGCTAGTTCTAGTAAAGAAAATGATAAAGAAATTGAAATTGGCGATCCTAATGTTATAGGTAAAGATATTGAAGATAGTATTAACGCTGAATTAAAGAAAAGAAGACAACTATTTACAGTAGAACAAGATCATGGTTATCAAGGAGCTGGATATTCTTTCTATTTCAATATGGATGAATTAATAAAATTATTAAATAAATAAAGATATGAAACACATAAAAATATTTGAAGAGTGGACTGACTTCTTACAACTACAAGCTGATAAAGCTGGAATGACTAAACCAGAATGGATGGCTTTTTACGGTGTAAATGAAGCAAAACCAGCTGGACTTTCAAAAGAAGAAACATTAGAGGTTGCACAAAAATTCGCAGACGCTCTTACTAAAGTAGATGGTAAAAAATATACTGTTAGTTCTGATTATGAAGAAGATTCATTTGATCTAGATATTGACGGAGAAGAGTACGAAGGTGGTTCATATAATATCAATGCAGACGGTTCTGTAGTTAATATGGCAGTTTGGAACGACAAGAACATATCACCTACATATGGTGATAAAGATGATGACGTTAAAACTATTATGAAGAAAATCAAGAAACTAAACTTCTAAGAACATGACAATTCAACAATTTCACAACAACTTAAGAGACAACCAAATCGTAAATGATTATATAGCGTATATGAAAGACACCTTAGGAGGTGGTTATATAAACTATTATTTTGAAGATGGTGGACAACATTACTCAGGTGCACCATTACCACAATTCAAGTATCATAATATACAAGGTAACTTACATCCTGTAGTTTGGGGTGGAAAAATCAAAACAAATTTAATCCAGCATTTATTCGGATCAACTGAAAAGTTTTTTAACGGTATGTGCGTATTCGGAGAATTCACTGGATCTATATCTGCAGGAAGTTATGGCAGCAAGCAAGGTTTTATTAGACCTTATATGAAATCAAAGGACAGTGATAGAGACGAACAATGGCAATATGTTATTAGTTTAAGAACTGGTAAGAAATTTCTAGGAGACAAATATTGGGCTCCTGCAAATCCTGAGACTAAAATGTCATTTTACCAGTATTTAGGATTAGCCAAAAATGCAGTTAGAGTTGTTCAAAAAGAATCTCAAAAAGTACTTCACGATGCACTAGAAAGATTAATAAGTGCAATTCAAAACGATGCTGATTATATTACTTGGAAAGAAGCCGATAAAGTTGGTGCAAGTGCTGAAGAAGTAGCACCAGAATTAAAATTAAGTGAAGTATATTATGCACTTAAAGATTTAGTTAAACCTGGAATGAGATTAGATCAGAGTGAAGATGATGAAATTCAGTGTAGCATTAGACATTGGGGTCGTTGGGATTCTGATTTTGATAGTGATAGAGAAGAAGAAGATTATGAAGATGATGACTACGAGGTTTTATCTGATGATTCAGACAAAGCACTAAATAAAATAGTAACTGAGATTAAAGAAAAGTTTCCACAAGTTGACATAGACTGGGGAACAAGTGAAAAAAACTGGATTGACTTTACAATTACAAGAATTACAAACGAATCAGTTAATGAGGCTGAAAAGTATGTTACTGATAAATTTAAAGTAGGTGATAAGATCAAAACTGGATTTGGTGAATGGGAAATAATTGAAACTGATTATGCTCCTAAAAAGAGTTTTATGGCTCCCTTTATATTTAAAGGAGACGATATGGAAAGAGTAAACATACCTAATCCTCCTAAAACTAATAAGAATGCTGTAGGTTATAAAGTTACTGATGGTGACAAATATCCTATTATAGGTTTCTTATATCAATATAAAGATATAACTAAACTTGCAACAGTTGGTGTTGATGAATCTATTGATGAAATTAATAGATCAATGATTTCAGGTACAAGTGGAAGAACAATCGATTCTTTAGAAGATAGAAAATATGAATTAAAGAAAGACGTTAAAGGTGCTAGAATTGGTGATTACACTAACATCACTTTACCTAAGGGTACTATTATATACAACCTACCAGGTGGAGTAATGGCTGATCACAAATCTTTAAAAAGATATGCTGATAGAAATAATAACATATATTTTGAAAAACCTACATTTTCAGGTATTAGAGTAAGATCAATGCCAGAATTATTAGCAGACATTGAAAAGAATTCTAAAGTATTAGAAAATAAAGAAATTATAAACGAAGCTTCTTATGGTGGAAATGAAATCTATGAGATAGCAACTCCTGCACCAAAGAGTATGCTTAAGGAAGAACTAGAGGAACTATTTGGTGATGATTATAGAAATATAGTTACAGAATTTAATAGTCCTGAAGGCCTTGAATCAGTGCTTATGTTTAACATTACAAAGAAAGATATTACTAAAATAGAAAATAACATCGGAGATGTGTTGATATACTCTCTTCAATTAGGTGGTAGAAAATTAATAAACTAATCATGAAAAACAAAAAAATACATTCGTTTACATCATTCGTTGCAGAGAAAAAGACTGTAGTTACTGAAGGTAAAAAATTATCTATTGGTAAAATAGGTATGATGGGTGCAAAGGTTCTTAATAAGATTAAAATAGGTACAATATTTGATACTAAAGGTGGTCAATATGAAGTTACTGGATTTGGTCAACAAGCAAATGCATTCAAAGAATTTGAAGCTACGATCGATGGAAAAGAAGTCAAGATTAAATTAACTGCAATGTATGGAGTTAAGTTAGAAGTAACTGACGATGTACGAAGTGCTAGATTTAATAAAGAAGAAGAGATAAATTCAATTATTTTGGAATCAGTAGTTAACGAAGCCAAAATTAAGGTTACTAAAAACGAATGGCCTTATCTTGAGTTTAAAGTTGATGGTAAGAAATTTAAAGTAGAATTTGACTATGAAGATGTTATTGATGATCATGGAAACGAAGGTCAAGATCAATATTGGATAGGTAAAGATGAGACAGGTGGAGAATGGATGATTGATGTTTATGCTAGTGTAAATGGAGATGTTGAAGAGGTACACTATAATACAATCGTAAAAGAAGATAAACCTGGACAAGGTATAGTATATTACGGAGAAGTTGCTGAAGCTAAAACGCCATCTCTTCATGTACAGGACGAAAGACACTTTGGTAAAAAGGGTATTATTATTATGATAGACGATGACGGAGTTGTTACTTCTGCTATATTTAAAGATAAGAAGAACGCTGATAATTATGATAGAAATAATATGAAAGATCTTAAAGCTTTATTAAAATTAGCAAAAGATACTAAATATCCTGCTGCAATTGACGAGCAGCTTAATGAAGGTAAATGGGCAAACATTATGAAAGGTGTTAAAAAGGGCGCTAAAGCTGGACCATGGTCTATAGTTTCTATTGAAAATGGAAAAGTAATCAATCAAGAATTAGTTTCAATAATGGATGCAATTCCTGCACACTATGAAGCTGTAAAGAAAGAATTTCCAAAAGCTAAATTATCAATAGAAGATAATGAAGGTCTTATTGTTTATAATGAGTCTGCTTTAAGCGAAGTATCTGAAAAGTTTGAATTTGGTCAAAAGAGACAATATTCATTCGATGATATTAATGATCTATACGGATTTTGGGGAACTCTAGAGATGAATATGGATCCTGAATCAATTGAAGAAATTTGGAATGATGTATGGAAAATACTAACAAAGAGTTGGAAATTCTCTGATGCCGCAGCTCTTTATTATTTAAACGCAAAAGTAGGACGTCATTTAGCAGACAAAGTATGGAACGATATTAATACTCAAATATCTCAACCTGATGCAATCGATATGATTTTATCTGATTTTGTAAGACCATCTCAATGGAAAGCATGGGCTAAAGAATATAACGAGTTTGCTCGAGAAGAAGCACTGACAAATGAAAGTGTTGTATATGAAACGTTTGATGATGGTTTAAATGAAGATAAGTCATCTACTGAAATACTAGCAGACGATGTTTCTGGTGAATTATACACTGCAACTCTTAAAGGAAAATCAGTAACTATCAAAGCAACAACTACTACTAAGGAATGGGACGACGGCGTTCCAGTATTAAAGTATTTGGCAAGAGGTAGAGGTAAATCAGTTAAGGTAGAATTTAACAGATCTTTCGATGTAGTACACGATGTCGCACACGGCTGGTTCTATTTCACAGACGGAAGAAAGTGGTTCGGTATGCATCAAAGTGATGGTTACGGAGAAGCTGAAGATTTACCGTTTAACGTTGTCATCAAAGAATCTAAAATGATTAAAGAAGCTAAAATGGACAGAGATGATTTTATGGATCACTTAGAAACTAAATTTTCATTAAGTTTTGTATCTACCACGGAAGAGTTTAATGGTAGTGAAGGTGGAGTATGGGTTTCTGGAGAAAGTAGAGATGTATATAAAGGTAAAATAATATATGACTATTACACAGAGGATCATAAAAATTACGAGTTAGGTGTTCTTAACAAATTCGAGAAACAAATTAACAAATTCGGTTGGTACAGTGAATGGTATGATGCAGGGACTGTATGTATATGGCCACTATAATTCAAATTCAAATTTAATTAATATATTTAAGGGATAGCATTAGCTATCCCTTTTTTTATGCCTTTATTGAGAGGATATATAGACTATAAATTAAATCCTAAATTATGAAGATTATTAAGAATTATAACACATTCTTGACCGAAAAGACTAGTTTAAACGAAGGTGTACATGATCCGGGAATACTTAAAGCATTCTTTATGGCCGGTGGACCAGGTTCTGGTAAATCATATGTCGCAACCGAATTGTTTAGATTTCCAAAAGGAGCAGTAAGCTCAGTATCATATGCAACTGGTTTAAAACTAGTAAATAATGATAACGCATTTGAAAAAGGTCTTAAGAAGGCAGGTTATAATGCAGGAGAATTATCTAAATTAGCTAAAGATCCAGAAGAATGGGTAAAAGTAATGGCTATTAGAGATAGAGCCAAGGGTATTACTAAAAAATTACAAGATAACTACATATCAGGAAGATTAGGTCAAGTAATTGATGGAACTGGTAAGAATTTTGACAAGATTAGAGGCCACAGAAAATTATATAATGATTTAGGATATGACACATATATGGTGTTTGTAAATACTTCATTAGAAATAGCATTAGAAAGAAACCAAATGAGAGAGCGCAAGCTTGATGATTCTATGGTTGAAAAAATGTGGAAAGAAGTACAAGATAATTTAGGACATTTTCAAAAACTATTCGGTGCAAACAGAATGTTAATTGTAGATAATTCAAAAGAAGGCGCCGATGTTCTATCACAAATAGAAAAACAAGTTGATAAGCATATTAGAAAGTCTATTCAAAATCCATTAGGTAAAAGATGGATTCAAGAACAGACTACACTTAGGGATAAAAATAAACCATCATAATTTAATATGGCAAATGATAAATCAAATAGCGAATTAGTAAGAGAATTATTGGAAGCATTCACTAGTCTTAAGGCTAAAATGGAAGATCCAAATTATGTTCAATTAGAAGCATCTATTAAACAAGTAATAGGAAATCAGAATGACATGAAAGAAGATGTTTCAGAATTAAAGAAAAGATTACTTAATCCATACGACGGAGCAATTGTTGAAATTTCAAAAAACACTGATTTTAGAAAAGAACAAGAAAGAAATCAAAGTGAGTATGATAAATTAGTTGATCAACATAAAGAATTGATTCAATGGAAATCAACTTACACTAAAATATTCTGGACTCTATTTACTGCAGCTGTTGGTGTAATAGGGTATATGGTAACAAACATAATGATGAATAAGTAAATATGGTATTTGATAGAATTTCATTAATAGAGGCGTATAAAGTATTAAAGACTGTAAATGAGAATGATGGACCAGTGTCTAAAATTTTATTTAATAAGACAGCTTTCTATGGTACTAAGACATATCCTAGATTTAATAATATAGCAGAACTTAGAAATTTTATAGAAACAAATTATGCATACAATTGGCATAACGAAGATTGTGAATGTGCAACTGGTGATGAATCAGTGTGGACTTTATTAGCATATGAAGTTACTACGCCTATATCAACGCATGCTATTTTTGTTAACAATATAAGAAGATTATTAGACAGTGCTAAGCAAGCAGATCTAAATGGTTTAAGTGTATCAATAACTAAAGCTATTTTTGCTAAAATAGAAAGAATATCTTTTTTGTTCGACAATTACGTATGTTTCAGTTATATTAATCAACAGGGTGATTACGTTGATGATTGTGAATACATAGAACTTATAAAAAATAAATATTATTCAGAGCTTATCGCTGACTTTTATAGTCAATATAAAACATTTTAAGACGAGCTGAGATCGTGGATGAATATATACTAAATAGATAAAAAGAAAGACATATAAATGCCACTACAACTAAATACAATTGAGGAATATAGTTTCGTACACGGTTTACATAGAAATTATGTAAATGGTAAGTATATTGCAATACAACCTCATGATCTAGGAAGACCGCTTACACATGCCGAAATGGATTATAATTTAATCCTAAACGAGCAAACTCAAGCCGGCTTTAGAATTTTTGGATCTAACCCAGACTTAACACTAAGTGATGATGATATTGGACAATCATTACTATTTCATAAAATAACAGCTAACGATGCAGATCTTGCAAAATATCAATCAAAAGGATATAGCATAGGTCAGTATATTTGGATATTAAGTTGTTGTGAACATGATCATTGTGAATTCTTTACAGCAGATCATCACGATGGTATTACTGCTACAGATTCAGAATGGTGTCAATTTGTTGTAGATACTATTGCATCTGAAGATTCAGGTGTATGTGCATTCGAAGTAGATTCAATTACTGTAACTCCTGAAGATCCATGTGTAACATTTGTAGTAGAAACTATAGTAGCACAAGATAGTTTAGTTCATGAACCAGCGTTCGAAATATCTACATATTTTAACGAGGATGCTTTTCTTAGAAATACCAATACTCAGCAGATCACTTCAACAATGGCAGGTGATGATACATCAGGACCGTTTGGAACAATAAGTAATATTGATGTTCCTTCTGGTGATGTTGTGACTCACAGTTACTTAATGGCAAACGCGGATCTATTTGAAAACATTGATGATTTGAAAATATCACACGTGGATGTAGGTGGTAATCCTGTTGAATTAACTGGATTACAAAATGGTGTTGCTTTTGATGTATCAGCATATAGCGGTAGTGCAGGTGATAGTATTAAAGTAACACATGATACTTCAGCAGCTGCGGCAATTGATTCACCAAATGGATGTGACTTTATAAAGATTGAATATACACATACCGTTCAAAACGGACCTCAATATATAGAAATTAAAATTGAAAAGGTACCATCATATACTTCAGTAAAAACCGTTCCACCAGCTTTATCCGAAGGAGAATCTGGAGAATTTGTTTTAGAAGGTAGATTTATCGGAAACGTTGGTTCTCCTGATATAACAGTACCTTACACAATAACAGGAATAGAACCTGCCGATATAGATATACCACTAACAGGTATTGTTACTATGAATAAAGACATAGGGTCAATATACGTATACGAAGGACAAAATTGCATACCTACTAATAATAAAAGAGGTACACTTATTTATAATGTATTAAATGACTCGTTGGTAGAAGGTCTAGAAGAACTTAAAATTGAGTTTGGGTCTGTTGATAGTGAAGGCACTACAATATCTGCAAATAGAACTGTAGGTATAGTAGACGTTGCAGTACCAACTCCAACACCAAGTTCGAGTGAGCCTGTACCAACAGCAACTGCGACTTCAACACCAACACCAACACCGAGTTCGAGTGAACTAATACCTACATTTGCATTAACTAATAATGGTCCTGTAAATGAAGGTCAAGATCTTATTTTTACACTGACGACCACAAATATACCTAATGGTACAGAAGTTGCATTCACAACAGGCGGTGATGCAACGACTAATGTAGATTATACCGATAATCTTCCTCATAAATTTGTTATTAATAATAATACAGCAACATGGACGGTTACCACATTAATAGATAATTCATTTGACGGATCAACACCTGAGTCCTTACTAGTTTTATTAAATGCAACAGATAGTTTAGGTAATGATACTGGTAGTCCTATATCTAACGGACAGATTTATGATATGGATCCTGAACCAACATCAACACCAACGCCAACACCAACACCAAGTTCGACTAATATACCAACATACTCGTTAAGTGTTAACGGTCCAGTTGATGAAGGTAGTGATCTGACGTTTACATTAACGACTACAGGTTTACAAGATAATGATGTAGTTCCATTTGGACTTGGGGGTACAGCTAGCGTAAATGTTAACGAACCATGGTTGGGTGACTATTCTCCTGTTACTCCAACAGAATTTGTAATAACAAATAACTCGGCCACTTATACAGTAACAACGTACGAAGATAATTTAACAGAAAGTGGAGAATTCGTGGATGGTAGAGAAACAGTCGTATTAACATTATCAGCGTTTGATAGCCAAGGTAATGATACATCTAGCATAAGTAAGACTGGTGAAATCGTAGATACTTCACGAAATCCAAACGATCGTTATCAAATGACGGTTGACACTCCAATTGCAGAAGAATCTGTAGCTGGTAATCTGTATATGCAATTTGAAATTCAAGCTATTAATGGTTATGATCCTGCACCGGGCACGACAGTAGAATATACTATTACTGGTGATTGGGAATTTGGAGATATACAAGTTATGGGTGTTAATACAGGAGACTATAATAACATTTCATCGCCTGTACCAAATGTAACTGTAGCAAATTCATATACAAATGTCTTTAAGATAGGAACACAAGGAGGATTAAAAACAGCTGCTATCAGAGTATATGCAGTGGGAGATGCTATAACAGAAGGATCAGAATCAGTAAGAGTTACTTTAGCAACACTAGATAGTACTGGAAACACGACTTCAACAGAAGGCATATGGGTAAATGGTTTAATATTTGATCCATTTGACTAAGGTAAACGGTTTAATTACAGAAGTAGATTAATAATATTAAATGAAACGATATATATAAAAAGAAAATAAAAAACATAAAAAATGGCAAATTTTAACAACGGAACAGTTACTATTACAGTTTCAGGCGGTACAGCACCATACATATATACATTATTAGATGTAAATAATACGGCTGTTCCAGATTCTGAGTATACTAATTTTAGTAATGACATCACGTCTTCTCTAGAAACATTCACATTTGGTGATCCTAATGATACTTCTGGAAACAGTGGTTTAGCACCTGGTGATTATTCAATAAGAGCAGTAGATATAAACGGATGTATCATTAATAGTAATTCAATCACTGTAGGTGGTTTTGTTGCTCCAACTCCAACTCCAACAGCGAGTACAACTGCTACAGCTACAGCAACACCAACTCCAAGTGCGAGTGAAGCTGTAACTCCAACTCCGACACCGAGTACGAGCTCAGAAATATCAGAATACGTATCTTTAGTAGCAAACGCAAGTGAAGTAGATGAAGGTAATCAAATTCAATTTACTTTACAAGGTGCAAATGTTCCAGATGGTAGCATAGTATATTATACAATTACTGGAGGAGACGTTGAACCGGATGATTTATTAAATCCTGCGGAGATGACCGGAGAATTTGAAATGGATGCTGATTCAGCTACAATAAATATAACAGTTTTAGCAGATGCTTTAACTGAAGGTACTGAAAACCTTACAATGAAATTAGATGACCCTGACAGTAATGGTCTTACAACAGGTGGATTAATTGTTGAGGTTCAGATTAATGACACATCTCAAAACGTACCAACTGCTACAGCAACGGCTACGGCAACACCAACGCCAACACCAACTGTAAGTACAACTAGCACTGCAACACCGACTCCAAGTCCAAGCGAGAGTCCAGGTGCATCGCCAACTCCAACTGTAAGTACGACTAGCACTGCAACTCCAACTCCAACAGTGAGTACGACTAGCACTGCAACTCCAACTCCAACCGCGAGTACAACGGCTACAGCAACACCAACTCCAACAGTGAGTACGACTAGCACTGCAACACCGACTCCAACAGTGAGTACGACTAACACTGCAACACCGACTCCAACTGCGAGCACAACTGCTACTGCGACACCAACTCCAACAGTGAGTACGACTAGCACTGCAACGCCAACGCCGACGCCGTCGCCAAGTTCGAGTGAAGTACCAGTTACTAGTTACATATTAAGAACAGGTTCTACTTATCCATACGCAAGTAGTGGTAATTTAACTTCAGATTTCCCACAATATAAACAGGATAATTCACCACAATCTTCTGGAATGTGGGGTAATATATTAGCTGATTGGTTAGCATATCCATCGGATTATGGACAAATCAGTACTGTAAATTCATGGAACGCAGGTACAACTAGTTTCTCATATGCAGCTGATGGACAATCTAGTTATTATTTCATAGCAATTCCTGATTCAGCAGGTGTACCTGATTTAACAGTTAATTCCAAACTTTCAATTGTTGGAGGTTTAGGAGCAGATACTGCAGCTGACAAACTATCATTCCCATATAACAGTGAAAACTGGACATTATATAAAATGAATACTGGGGCACAAAATGCAGCGATAACTGTAGATTACGTATAATAAAAACAAATATAAACAAACAACTTGAACAATGATTAAGCCAAACGGACAACAAATTTCAAACTTTATCTCTAGAAGTGACGCAAATGAAGGTGTAGTACATGCGATAAATTTGAAGGGTGGTTTTCAAGAACTACCGCAAATAAGTGATATGACAGGAATTCCTGTATTTGCTGATAACGGAAATGATTACGGAGGATTTAGTGATTCTCAACACGAGTGGTCATCTGGTATGAGATCAGTAGGAATGGTAGTACAAGTACTAGATTCTGGAGATGGAACACCTAAAACATATACTTTAATACCTGAAGGTTTCTTTGGAAACGGAGGTACTCAAGGTGTAACTGAATGGTTAGCATTAGATGACGCTGAAAAAGCAGTTTACATATACCCACAAGGTACATTTACTGTACAAAAAGCAACTCCAGGTAATGGCTTTACACTTATTACCACAGATGCTGCTACATTAGGTATTAGTGCAGAACCATTGTCATGTTGGGTAGAATATAAAGCTGAGCAATCAGGACCTGCTGGCCCAGAAGGACCAATTGGACCAAAGGGTGAAGATGGTGATACATCAATAGTTAAAAACTTTACAATCACTGTTGATAACCCAGGCGTAGGTAATAGATATTATATAGATGGTGTACAACAAGATACTATAACGTTATTAAGAGGATTTACTTATACATTTGATCAAGCAGATGCTTCAAATGGAACAATTAACTCAACAGTTCATCCATTCCAATTATCAACAGTTGCCGATGGTGTTCATAATGGCGGAATGCAATATACAAGCGGATGGTCACAATCCGGAAATATAGGTGTAGATTTAGTTTGGACATTT
>MDSY01021069.1_pt1 | contig 14808 bp, 13 predicted proteins | sample 811131 | NCBI WGS metagenome assembly MDSY01 (sample SAMN05326643, study PRJNA326480) | marine metagenome | isolation source: seawater | place: Atlantic Ocean: South West | collected 2010 | reverse complement strand
GAACTCATTAGTAATACAAACGTGCTGACTGTAGTGATGGGTATATCAAGTATTTCATTAGGATAAGGACCAGCTAAACTTCTGTTTCTGTATACCAAATAAGTTGAAATAAAAGCACCGAAGAATAAACAATCTGAACCCAAAAAGATCCACATCATCAATTTTCTGTTATCTACCCCTGTGCTAGTGTAGTGATCTTCAGTTGTTGCAACATTAGACATAGCTCTCCTTACCCATTCACCGGCTCATAGCTCCAGCCCAGAAAAGACCAGATAAAAATTATTAAACCTACAGCACATACAACCCAGTGACCAGTAAAAGGAATAAAACCTCCCAACATTACTGCTAGCCCCAAACCTAAGAATAGAGGATAATAAGATGGATCTGGCATATGAATATCTGCATGGTCACCATCATGATCTTCTTGGGACTCTAAGTCAGACCCTCCTCCATGTGTATTATGTGCTAGTTCTGGATATTTTGTGTACCAGAAATCATCTCTATATTTAACGTCTGGGATTGCATCAAAATTATAATGTGGTGGCGGAGAAGGTATTGACCATTCTAGAGTTCGCCCATCCCAAGGATCATTATTAGCAGTTTTAGGCATTCTCAAGTTTGAATATACAACGTTGAATAAGAAAACTAGAACCCCAACCCCTAGCATTAGACTTCCAATTGTTGAAACTAGATTTGATATATCCCATCCCATCCCTTCAGGGTAAGTTGCTACTCTTCTTGGCATGCCATCTAATCCTAACCAGTGCATAGGAAAGAATGTTAGATTGAATGCAAAGAATACAATCCCAAAGTGCCAGAGACCTATTTTCTCATTCAAAAATCTGCCAGTAAATTTTGGCCACCAATAATATACTCCTGACCACAACCCCAGCAAAGATCCTCCAAATAGAACATAGTGAAAGTGTGCTACTACATAATAGGTATCTTGTTGTTGCGCATCAGAAGGCGGAGAAGCGTGAGTTACTCCGCTTAGACCACCAATAACAAACATGCCTATGAATGCAACAGAAAATAATAATGCAGTATTAATTTTAATCGATCCTCCCCATAATGTGCCTATCCAGTTAAATATTTTTACTCCCGTCGGAATAGCTATTGCCATTGTAGAAACACTAAATGCTGCATTTGCTGCAGGACCTAATCCAACAGTAAACATATGGTGACTCCACACAAACCAGCCTAAGAATCCAATTGCAATTCCTGAAAATACAATAAAAGAGTATCCATAAATTGGTTTTCTAGAAAAGGTAGGAAGAACTTCAGATACAATTCCCATAGCAGGAAGTATCAAAATATATACTTCAGGGTGACCAAATAACCAGAACATATGTTGCCACATTACTGGGTCACCACCCATTGTAGGGTTAAAAAAATGTGTTCCGTATAACCTATCAAATTGAAGCTGAATTAGAGCTACTGTAATTATAGGAAAGGCTAATACAATTAGAACATTTACTACTGCAGTCATCCATATAAACACTGGCATTTTCATGAACGACATTCCTGGAGCCCTCATGTTAATTATGGTTGTTAGGAAATTAAATCCTGCCGCTAGAGAAGCAATACCTAAAATTTGTAGACCTAGTATCCAATAAGTAACACCATTTCTAGGGTTAAATTGAGGTTCAGTATTAGGTGCATAAGCAAACCATCCTGCATTTGGGGCATCTCCAGTTAGCCAAGAAAGATTTAATAGTATTCCTCCAAATAGGAAAGCCCAAAAACTAAAAGCATTTAACCTAGGAAATGCAACATCCCTTGCGCCTATTTGTAATGGAACTATCCAGTTAAAAAACGCAGCACTTAAAGGCATTACCACAAGAAAGATCATCGTAGTTCCATGCATTGTGAATACTTGGTTATAAACTTCAGGGCTTAATATTGTCCCTTCAGGTCGAGCTAATTGCAATCTAATTAATAACGCTTCAATCCCACCTACTATAAACCATAAAAATGCAGTTACTCCATACATGGTTCCTATTTTTTTATGATCAACAGTAGTTAGCCATCCCCATATTCCAGATACATATTCATTAGGCCTTCTTATAAAAGTTGGATATGAAATTGTTGTCATTTAAATTGTTCTCCTATAATCATTCTATTCTATCATTTACTTTATTGTTTTTAGGTACGATACAAGCGCATTTAGCTCTTCTTCGCTAAGATTTACAAATATTTGAGGCATTACGTTAGCTGCATATCCATCGACTATATACTCATTTGGATATGTTATTGATTGGTATATATACTCCTCTGCAGATAAACCTTCTACTTTTGAGCCAGACCTATCTATCAATCCATACATACTTGGTCCTACAATTACCTCATCTTCATTTAGTGAGTGGCAACCAGAACATCCTTGATTAACAAATAAATATTCTCCATGTTCTTCCGGAGTATTCCAAACCATTGCCTCAGCTTCTTCTAGACTTTCTGCGCTAGTAGAAACTGACCCCCATCCGTCTGGTATTTGAGAAAGAAGGTAATCAGCAATAGCCTCCACTTCATGCTCTTTTAATTTAGCTACTCCTCCTTGATAAACTGTAGCAACTGACTGCATTCTTGTTCCTTGTTTTATGTCTGAAGGATCTTTTATCCAAGCAATTAAGTTTTCTCTAGTCATATCTTTTTGGCCTGCTGCAAGCATAGTCCTAATACCTAAATGAGTTAGGTTAGGGGCAGAAACTCTGACAGACTCTTCTTGGTTATGAAACCAATCTGCCCACCTGTCATCTTGCACAGTTATTTCCTTTTCATAAGACTCATTCATATAACTATCTATTGAATGGCACATACTGCAATGAGCAAGGAATAGTCCATATCCTTCTGAAGATGTTGTTTTAGGAGGTGTTTTCATAGCATTAAGCCAAACATTAAAGTCAGCCTCATCTTCAGCTATGACTCTGAATCTCATTCTTGCATGAGCTACTCCACAGAATTCAGCGCATTGACCAGAATAATTTCCTGGCTCATCTACCTGAAACCACATCTGGTTTGTATTTCCAGGCACAGTATCTTTTTTACCAGCAACTTGAGGAATCCAGAAGCTATGAATAACATCTTGGCTTTGTAATGTTACTTTAACTGGTCTGTTAGTAGGTACCCTTAATTCATTAGCAGTTACTATTCCTTCGTTAGGATATCTAAATTCCCACCACCACTGGTGACCCATTGCAACTATCTCTAATGGATCTGAGTCCTCTGGAGGCTCATAGGTTGAGTAGATAGTCTGTACTGTAGGAACAGCAATTGCAACAAGAATTAGCGCAGGAATTATTGTCCATAAAATCTCTAGTTTTGTATTACCATGAACTTGCTTAGGTGGAATATCTGGCAATTTAAAATCACTACCAGGTATAGGATGCTCTTTTCTTCTAAAATTTAATAATGCAAATATTAGCGCGCCTTGTACAAGGACAAAAATAATACCTGCTATCCAGAACATCAAATAAAATAGTTCTGATTGAGCTTGAGCTACTGGACCAGCATTTGTAAAAGTGCTTTGCTCATGATGAGGGCTACAACTCGATACAAGTATTGCAATTAAAGATGAAAGAGATAAATATTTGAGTAACTTTTTTGTTATCATAAATTTATGTGGAATTTTCACTCCAACCTTGGTTGTAATTATAAAGCAAACTTTAGTTTAAGTTTGCTAGAGAAAATATAGCATCAACCTTGATTGAAATCAACGAAATTACAACCTTTATTAAAGCAGTAATTGGAATAATTAATATATGAACATAATTTTAGCAACTCAAAATAGAGGAAAAGTAGAGGAATTTAACAGAATTTTTTCAGATTATCCGGTCAGATTGTCTACCGTTTTTGACTATGGAATTACTCATGAACCTGAAGAAACTGGAGTTACTTTTTCTGAAAATGCACAAATAAAACTAGAGTATTATTTAAAAATCATTCAAAAAAATAAATTTTACGATAATTCTACAAAAAACCTTCTTCTAGCGGAGGATTCTGGGATAGAAATAAATGCTTTAAATGGTGAGCCAGGTGTTTTATCTGCAAGGTATGGAGGAAAAGGCTTAGATAGCATAGGTCGAAATAATCTTATATTGAAGAAGATGGAAAATGTATCTTCAGAAAACAGAAAAGCAAGATTTGTTTGTTGTATAAAGATTGCAGATATTGAAATGAATTTTCAATATGAATTTACAGGCTATTCCGAAGGATTAATTATGGATAATATTTATGGCTCTAATGGCTTTGGTTATGATCCAATATTTAAACCATTAGGATACAATGTCTCAATGGGTAGTTTAAAACCTGAAGTTAAGGACAAAATTAGCCATAGAGGATTGGCTAGTAAAAAGTTAATTAAAGAGATTTTAAATGGAAGATAAATTAAGTAGAAAATTAACTGACTTAAGAATTTCTGTAACCGATAGATGCAATTTTAGATGTAGATACTGCATGCCTGAAGAGCTTTATGGAGAAGCTTATGAATTTTTAAGTAGAGATCAAGTGTTATCTTTTGAAGAAATTGTTAGGTTGACTAAAATATTTATTAAGCTTGGTATAAATAAAATAAGGCTTACAGGGGGAGAGCCTTTAGTAAGAAAAAATATTGAAGAATTAATTTCATTAATTTCTAGGCTTGATAAGAATATTGATTTAGCCATGACAACTAATGGATACCTTCTAAATAAATTTTCAAATATTTTATTTTCTTCAGGACTAAGAAGATTAACAATTAGCCTTGATTCCTTAGATAACGATATTTTTCAAAAAATGAGTGGAAAAAAGTTTAGCGTTGAGGATATTTTAAAAGGGATAAGCAGCGCTAAAGAGGCAGGATTCAAGAATATAAAAATTAATTCAGTAATCAAAAAGGGAATTAATGATAAAGGTATAATTGACCTTGTTGATTACTGTAAACAAGAAGGGCATATTTTAAGGTTCATAGAGTACATGGATGTCGGCACATTGAATTCTTGGAACAGAAAATCTGTTGTAGATTCAAAAGAAATTATAGAAATAATTTCTGAGAAATATTCTATTCATCCAATTAAGAAGAATTATTCATCTGAAGTTGCTGATAGATATCAATTTGATGATGGAGAAGGAGAGTTAGGATTTATTTCATCAGTATCTAATCCTTTTTGTATGTCGTGTACAAGATCTAGAATTACTGCTGATGGAAAATTTGTGACCTGCTTATTTTCAAATAAAGGATTAGATTTAAAGAGATATTTAAGAAGCAAAGCAACTGATGAAGATATTTTAAATTTGATTTCTGATAACTGGTTAGTTCGAGATGATCAGTATTCGCTGGACAGATCTTTAGGTAAAGGTAAAGTTAAGGATAAAATTGAAATGTTTCAATTAGGAGGTTAATCTTCCATTGGATTATCAATTAGATCATTTTTAACTGACAGAAATGCATTATCAAGAGCCTTTTTATTAACATAGTTGGGTATCACTATGCCTTTCTCCCATCTCAAGATAGTTGCTCTTGACACTCCTATCTTATTGCCGAATTTAGTTCTAGAAAGATTTAAAGTTTTCCTAAGATTTATTATTGAATTTGAGCTCCATTTAAAAATTGGAGTTATTTCAGTATTTTCCTTAATTTTTTTATTTCCTATTGCCATATGATCAAGGAAGTTATTAACGTCAGATTTTGAACCTATTATTAGAGGAGTTCTTTGATGAAAACTTTCTGGCTCTATGTCCAATATTTCTTTTTCAAGATCAACAGCATTTCCTCCAGCTGATGTAAATATAAGTGCAAAAGGGTTTGCTTCGTACATTAACCTAAGCTTTCCGCTTGGATTATTTTTATCTGGAGGATAAACAAATATACCTCCGTTAATTAGGGTTCTGTGAGCATCAGCGACAAGAGACCCTACGTACCTTAATTTTTTATTTTTTGCTGATGTTCCGCTTGGATTTTTAGTATTAAGTAACCATTTCTTAATTTTATTGTCCCAAAGACTAAAATTTCCTTCATTTACAGAGTAAATCGACCCTTTTTCTGGAACCTTAATTTCTGATCTTGATAAAAAATAATCATTTTCTTGGGGATCAAGGGTAAATTCTGCAACTTTATTATTTACACATATTATAAATATATCTGATGGCCCATAAAGAGAATATCCAGCACTAATGTAATACCTACCAGATTTAATGAAACTAGATTTTCCATAATCTGTATTTCTGATAATTCCAAAAATTGTTCCTATAGGCATATTAACGCTAATATTGCTTGATCCGTCTAGTGGATCTGCTACAACCATAAACCTAGCGCTTGAATTGAATATTTTTGGATCTTTCAATTCTTCACTTGCATAACCAGAGCACGATGAGTTTTTTGACAGCATATCAATTAATTTGTTATTGGAAATCTCATCTAATACTTGTACTTGCTCTCCTTGAATATTAGTTTTTTCTAAAGAACCTCTAATTTGTTTTAATCCAGTTACCCTTGTATCCATTGCAATAAGTTTGGTTGCATCTGCAATTGAATTAATTACACTTATAAGTTCATTGTTCTCTTCGTTGCTATCTTTTAATTCAGATTTAAGATAACTCTTTAGGTTTATATTTTTCATTCCTTGTCTTGGGCACAATTTGTCTTATATATTAAAGTTAAACTATATTTCTTAATAATGCATCTAGTAAGAGGTGATAGATGAAAGCAACAGACAAAGTCAATGAAATACTTTCTTGGTATAGTCATGAAAACTCAGGAACTTTAGAAAATATTGAAAGGTTATTAATGTCAGGATATTTGTCTGGCACTGGCAAATTAGTCATATTGCCTGTAGACCAAGGTTTTGAGCATGGCCCTGCAAAATCTTTTGCTCCAAATCCAGAAGGGTATGATCCAGATTATCATTTTAGATTTGGAATTGAAGCCGGATGCAATGCTTATGCTGCACCGCTTGGCTTTCTGCAACATGGCGCTAAAGAATATGCCAATAAAATTCCATTAATTCTTAAATTAAATAATTCTGATTCATTATATTCAGGTGACCCTACCCAAACCATGACTTCAACTGTTGATGATGCAGCAAGAATTGGTTGCGCAGCTGTTGGATTTTCAATATATCCCGGATCAAATTCTTCTCCTCAGATGTATGAAGAATTAAGAGAGATAACTAGAGAAGCTAAATCAAAAGGTTTGGCTGTAGTAGTTTGGAGTTACCCAAGAGGCGGGAATTTAAAAAAAGAGGATGAGACTGCAATAGATGTAGTTGCATATGCTGCTCATATAGCAGCCCAAATGGGAGCAAATATTATAAAGATAAAGCCTCCAAGTGATTACATTAGTAATGATGAAATGAAATCTATATATGAGAAAAATAATATTTCGATTTCTACTTTACCTGACAGAGTTGCTCACTGTGTAAAATCTTCCTTCAATGGTAAAAGAATAGTAATTTTCTCAGGTGGCCCTGCAAAAGGAACTGATGAAATAATGAAAGAAATCAAAGATATATCTAAAGGTGGAGGTTTTGGTTCAATAGTAGGAAGAAATTCTTTTCAAAGACCCTTTAAAGAAGGCATATCATTAATGAAAGACATCATGAATATTTATAAAGAAAGTTAATTTATTTAATTTATTATGATAACAATTTATACAGATGGGGCATGCTCTGGAAATCCAGGATTAGGTGGATGGGGAGCTGTCATAATCAAAGATGATGGACAGGAAAGTTATTTCTCTGGATCTCAAGAAGATACTACTAATAATCGCATGGAAATCCAAGCAGTAATAGAAGGTTTAAAAAATTCAAATTCTGACGAAGAAATAAGAATTTTTTCTGATAGCACCTATGTAATAAACACTTTAACAAAGAACTGGAAAAGAAATGCCAATAATGACTTATGGTCAGAACTAGACGATCTAATTAAAAGCAGGAATATTAAATGGAATTGGGTTAAAGGTCATTCTGGTGATAAATATAATGATCTTGCAGATGAACTGGCAGTTAAAGCTATTAATTCTAAAAAAAAAGTAATTTCAAATAATCTAACTCATGTAGATGATTCCGGAAAACTCAATATGGTTGATGTTTCTGAAAAAGAAGTTTCTGAAAGGTTAGCTATTGTGCAAGGTTTTGTTGTAATGAAAAAAGAAACGTTAGATGTAATTAAACAAGGAGAGTTAGACAAAGGAGATATAATAACACTTGCTCGAACAGCAGGAATAACGGCTGTTAAATCTACTCCAACATTAATTCCTTTGTGCCATACGATACCACTTTCTGAGATAAAAATTGAAATAGAATTTGAGGATAATTTGCCAGGATTAAAAGTAACTTGTATTACAAAAGCTCAATGGAAAACAGGAGTAGAGATCGAAGCATTTAACGGTGTATCTATTGCATGTGTAACAATTTATGATATGTGTAAGTCGATAGATAGGTCAGCTTATATTTCAGATATAAAATTAATAAAGAAGTCTGGTGGTAAATCAGGATTATTCGTAAGAGAATAAATTATTTTTTGACACTCAAATCTACAAGACGTAAAGTATTTTATCGTTGGCAACGTAGCTCAGGGGTTAGAGCGGGGTCTTCATAAGGCCTAGGTCGTAGGTTCAAATCCTACCGTTGCCACCATATATTGCAAAAATATATAGACCTACTCAATTAACTTAATTATTCTTTCAGTTATTCTCTCTGAAGAAAGTTTATTAAAAAATCCAGCAAAATTATTTTTTATTTTATCTCTACCTAATGACTTTAATTCAGGATTAATTAAATAAGAATTAATTTCATTATCTAAAGATCTAAAATCTTCAATGATTGTTGTTCCATCCATTGATGTAAGTTTTTGGTAGTGGTCAACGTTATACCTATTTTTTACTGATAATTTGCTATCTACTTCTATATCGCCATCAAAAGAAATATTAATTACAGGGGTATTTGTACATGATGAATCAATAGCGAAGGTGCTCTGTCCACATATAACTAATTTACTTCTTTTCAGAAGTAGGCTGACTTTTATCATGTCCTCCCTAAAATCATCTGGATTAAATTCAGAGAGATCAGGAGATTTAAATAGCCTAACGAAGGGATAATCATTAAATTCTTTAAATCTTTCATTGAAGTCAGAGTCATAAGGGTGAGACCTAAGAATTAAATTAATTTTTTTTTGGTTATATTTTCCTAAAGCAATATTTTCACAAATATGATGGATAATCGATTCTTCCCCAATCCCTCTATGAGAACGATTTGTAGCAAAGAAAATTAATTTGGCATCATCATCTAAGAAGAATTCACTTTCAGGATTCTTAATATTAAAATAATCAGTTAAATTTTTTTCATTAGTTTTATTAAAGAAATAATAATCAAATTGAGGAGATCCTACTTCAAATATTTTATTTTTTGATACTTTATGAAATATTTCCAATTCAGTTCTCATAATTGGATTCCAAACCCAATATTCATCTAAACCTGGCACAACAGGACCATTCTTTGTTAAGTGATCCCAAGTCCTAACATTTCCTGCAATTTTTATATTTAGTTTTTTTGCAACAGAAACATAATCAAAGCTTACAGGGGACTGTATATCTCCTAATAAAAGTAAATCCGGTTTAATTTCTTTTAAATGTTTATGTATTTGTGGATTTCTAGAAGTCAAAGCAGCGGACATGAATCTTAATATAATTTTAAGAATTAATTTTGATTTAGGAAAAGGAAATCCAAGATATTTTGGCCAAATGTCAGTCTTCCACAGAAACTTATCTTTAATCTTTAATTTGGTTATTTCCTTATATCTTTTATGTGTAATGAAATTATTTATTTCATTAAATCTATAAGTAGCAGTTTTATGCAAGAAATTATTTTTTAAATACCAAATAAATCTTGATATAGGTGATTTAGGGCTACCCATTAATGGAATAAAAATCATATTATAGTTGCCTTCAAAATAATTTTTAAGCGACTTAAAATACTTTGATGAAATTGGATTGCTTTCAACGCCAGCAATATAAATAGTTATTTTTTCTTTAACAGAGATTTGTTGTAAATTTTCAATTAAAGGTGATGAAAAAAAATTTCTAGAAACAAAAAAATTTCCTGGAACTATAATTATTTTTTTTATTTTTTTATTGGTTTCTGATTGCATGATCTATTTCATAGGATAATCAAATTTTAATTTATCTAAAAGAGTTGGTATCATTCATTGATTAAAAGCAGGTGTAATAATGTCAATAATAAATAAAATTTATCCACTCGAGATAAGAAATCGAGAGATACTAAGCCCTGCATTTATTTTGATTAGAGTAACTTCTCTGCCTTTATTTTTTTTGTTAGTTTTATTTAGATTTAGCCCTAATTTTATATCTTTGATATCTTCTTTAACTTTGATTCTTTCTGGAATTTTTGCCTCATTAGGAGATTTTTTTATTTCTAGCATCTTTATATATTTTGCTGTTTCTTTAGATTGCGTAGATGGCCAAATAGCAAGATATAAAAATAAAAAAAGTATTTTTGGACAGAAATTAGAATCTATTAATGGAGATCTTACTTTATTAATATATCCTTTGAGTGTATCAATAGGATTATTTAATTCAGAACTAATTTCTATTTGGATTGTCTTATTAACTGCACTCTCATCATCGATTTATGTAAATTGGAGGGGCGTTTTAAGTATATCTTCTATAAATGATGCCCCTAACAATTTAACTTTCCTTAAAAAAATCATTTATTCTCAGCAGAAGCCAAATGAAAATATTAGAGATAGATCATTAATAGGAAAGATTTTATTTATTTTAAGAATGAATACTGCTACTCAGGCAGGAATCCCATTTTATTTAATAATAATATTTTTACTTTTTTCTCCATCTAGTGCAGTCCTTCCATTACAAATATTAATAATTTCTCAGTTATTTATAGGCTTAGCATTGTTATTAGGAAAAGTAGTTATGAAGAGTGAATAATTATAAGGAAGGGCTAACCTGAAATTTTCTTAATTTATTTTCGTCTACTTCTATTCCAAGTCCTGGTTTTTCACTTAAATTAAATGCACCGTTTTCTGCTTCAAATTTCTCTGAAAGTATCATAGCTTTTACTGCATGACCTTGTTCAGAATGTTCCATGATAAGGAAATTTGGAGTATTTAATGAAAATTGTAAAGTTGCTGCAACTGAAACAATTCCTCCTCCGCCAACATGAGGCGACACAGGTATGTTATAGAGTTGAGCTATAGATGCTATCTGCTTTCCTCCAGTAAGACCTGTCCTGGCAATATCTGGCATTGATATATCGTATGCTCTTTTTTCAAATATCTCCCTCATTTCATATTTAGTTCTAGTCCACTCTCCATTTGCAATGGGAATATCTAGGGATCTTGATATTTCACATAGGCCAGGAATATCAGTTGGATCTGAGGGTGACTCTATCCAAAGCAGATTTAATTTTTCTAGTTCTTTCCCGAGCTTTATAACATTAAATGTATCAAATCCCATATGAACATCTATCATAATTCCTATGGAATCCCCCACTCTTTCTCTTACTTTTCTAGCAATTTCAATATCCTTTTCAAGATTTTCTTTAAGGTGCATTTTCACAAATTTATATCCTTTGCTAACAGACCATTCTGCTTGATCAGCAACTTCTTCTGGTTCGGTTCCACCTATTCCGTTATATAAAGCAACACTTTTCCTGTGAGCCCCTCCCATGGCTTTACAGGTAGGCATATTAAGAGATTTTCCTATTGCATCCCAAATCGCAATATCAACCCCACATATTGCATCGATATAAAATCCTGTGTAATGACCTCTTTCGCGTTTTGACGAATAATTATTGTGCCAAATTGACTCAACATCGTATATATCTTTTCCAATTGTTAGGGGTTCAACAATATCTTTAATTATTGTTGCAGTTGTATTTGGGCTTACAGGAGATTGGGCTTCACCCCAACCAATTATTCCAGTTTCTGTTTCTATTTTCACTACAGTTGTTTCATGAGACTTAGAATAAATAGATGTGGCAGAACCCTCATCCACGTAATACTCACCCATATCTTTGATATATGTTTCGTAATTACCAAGTGATTTTGGCTCTAAATTTCTTTTTTCAACTTGATTGTATTTTTTGGCAGTATTAACTTTTCTTTTTTCAAGATCTTTAACTTCTAACATTGCTGTATTAATATTTTTTGTGTCTGCTTTTCTTCCAATATCAAAATCATTTTTAACTCTTATAGGAAAAGCCTCTATATTAACTATTTTCATTTATATCTCCTAGACTTTGAGTCAATAGATTCAAGGTGACTTGAGTCATTAATTCTTATTAATTTCCAGCCGTCATTATTATATTGAAATTGTGATATGGAAGTATTATCCATTGCCATTTTTTTAATAAAGCTTTGATCATATTCAAGAATTGATTGGAAATAGCACCTAAGTGCCCATCCATGCACAACTACTGCAATGTTTAAATTTTTTTTAATTTTACGGATATCATCGTTAAAAATTATTTCTTTATCTATGTAATCAGCAAACCTTCTTTGCATTTCATATTCAGACTCACCATCTGATGGGCTATAATATTTTCCATTTTTGCCCCACGATGCCTGTACATCAGGCGTCATCATTTTTGATCTCTCTTTTCCTCGCCATTTTGGAATTTGCAATTCATTTAACTTAACGGACCTTTTAGTAGGCACTGATTTATTTCCAGATGCCTGTAATAATATTTTTGCAGTTTCCATTGCCCTAGATAATCTAGAAGTAAATAATAAATCGATATTAATTTTTTCTCTTTTGAATCTTTCGCCTAAATATGTAGCTTGCAATCTTCCCTTTTCAGTAAGGGGAGCATCATGATTATATCCGGCTGCCAAATTCTCTAATACATTAGATTCTGACTCGCCGTGTCGTATAAAAAAAATATTTCTAGTTGCTTTGTGAATAGGCATATCAGTTGAATAATAACAAATAGGATTAAGTAATCAACTTATATCCTGTAAAAAATTATTAATGAAGAGATTGAAACCCATAATATGAAATTTAAAATTAACAATTTATTCTTAAAAATAATTACTTCAGGCTGGTCCCCTTTGTCATTATTTAATGATAAATATTTGTAGTATCTCATACCAAAAACAACGAATGGCATTGTAAATAATAGTGAATAATCAGAAGGAGTATTAGCTTTCAAGGAAGGGAATAAATTAGAAGATATGCAATAAAATAAATATGAAAAATAAGTTAATAGTTCAGAGGAAATAATTAACAAATGCAATCGAGAAAGACTATAATTTTTAATTACATCTCTTTTTAGATAATTAGATTTTATCTCTGTTAATCTTTTTATAAGAAGTACAAATAAGGCTCCAAAACCTGTACATAGTAATAGCCATATAGGAATATTAACTTCAGAATTATAAAAAGAAGAACTAGTAATTATTGTCACCCCGCTTAATGCTCTAAGCATGTACCCCCCAGATACGATTAATACGTCAATCAAAAAAAGCTTCTTTAGAAATATGCAGTAAAAAATCATTAAAATATTGTAAGAAATTATGCATAGAAAAAAATTAATGTTTAATTGAATTCCTAAAATTAAAGATAGGATTAATAAAATTGCAGAAAGAGCAGTGATTGCCTTATTTGAAATTTCGCCAGCAACAATTGGTCTTAGAGATTTTTCTGGATGATCAATATCTTTTTCTTTGTCAATAAAATCATTAATTATATATATAAACCAAGAAGAAAAAGCGAAGCTTATGATGCCAATTATTGAATCTAATAATAATGTTGTTATTGCACTTGATGACTCCCCCCACCAATAATTTAAAGATAAAAAAATAGGCACTAGAATTAGTAAATTCTTAGTTTGCTGTTTCAATCTGGAAGTTTTAAGTATATTTAAAAATAATTTCACGTTATTAAATTATCAGATCGTATACAAAATCACACAAATTGATGCCTAGATTTATTTAATACTTAAATAAGAATCTTTATAATTGCTACTCAATATGATTAAGATAAGTAAAGTTATTTGTTTTTTATGCGAAGACATTAAATTAGTCCAAAATACAGATTGGAAGAGTTGTATTGCGCATGGAAAAGAGCATGGGGTTACTGTAAAAGATTTTAAAATTTCCTCATTAGAAAATAAACAGGGACTTTCATTAAAACTTCCCGATGGCAATGTATGGGCTGTAGTGGGATCTTAAATATCTAAATTTAAATATGTAAGGACTGGGTTTACGAGCTTACTGATTAAAAAGGTTATTATAAATATTAAGGTTGCAACTATGGACATTGAAGGACCTGAAGGCAAATTAAAGAAATAAGAGAGATATAATCCGCTAATTGAAGCCACCACCCCAAATGCAACACTAAATATTATTGAGTTAACAAAAGTTTTAGTTATTAATTTTGCAGCTGCTGATGGAATAATTAACATACTTAAAACTAAAATTATACCTACCGTTTGAAGAGATCCTATAATTGCCAAGGATAGGATTATTAGAAATAAATAATTTAAAAACGAAACATTTAAACCTCTTACTTTAGCTCCAATCGGATCAAAAGAATAAAATAAGAGCTGTTTAAAGAAAATTAAAAAAATACTCATAACAATAATAAATAAACCCAAAACAACAAATACATCAAATGTGCTTACAGCTAATATTTGCCCAAATAACAAATCCTCTAAGTTTATTGAAACATTAAAAACTGATATTAAAATAAAGCCTAAAGCGAAGAAGGATGAAAATATTATTCCAATAGCGGTATCTTCCCCAACCTCTGTATTTTTGATAATAAAACCAAGAAGCAATGCAATTAATATTGCTGCAGGG
>MDSY01002288.1_pt1 | contig 14809 bp, 14 predicted proteins | sample 811131 | NCBI WGS metagenome assembly MDSY01 (sample SAMN05326643, study PRJNA326480) | marine metagenome | isolation source: seawater | place: Atlantic Ocean: South West | collected 2010 | reverse complement strand
TTGAACTTATATTCTTTTGATAATATAAGTTATGTGTTTACTTTAGTAATTCTTGCTTATAACGAAGAAAATTTCATTAGGGATACAGTTCTAAAATATATAGACGATTTTGAAAAAATATTAATAATAGATGATTGTAGTAAAGATCAAACTCTTGATATTTGTAAGGAGTTAAGTAAAGAATATAAAAATATTGAAATAATAGAAAACAAGAAAAACCTCGGTGCAGGACATTCTTTTTCCTTAGCAATAGAAAAATTTATAGAATCTGATACAGAATATTTAATAAAAATAGATGGTGATGATCAATTTAAATTTAGCGATGTCATGAAAATAAGAGAGATTGGAATAAATAAAGATCCAGATTTTATTAAATGTGACAGATTTTGGGAAAAGGGAATAGAAGGGAAAATACCGTTAATTAGATATTTTGGTAATGCTTTTGCTTCTGTCTTGCTAAAATTTTCAACAGGAAATTGGAAAATAAATGACCCATTAAATGGGTTATTTTTATTTTCCAAAAAAAGTTTAAAAGACTTTAAATTACCTAAATTATTTTATAGGTATGGATATCCATTTTTTATTTCTACATATTTGTCAAATACATCAATAGAAAATAAATTAAATATTATTCAAATTAAAAATACAGTTTCTTACAAGGGACAAAAAAGTAACTTAAGTGCTTTAACTATGTTTTTTAAATTGCTTTATTTTACAATTTCAGTATTTTTTAACAAAATAAAAAATAAGCTGCAATATTCTTCATTACAAACCTCAGCGTTAATTGATATTTTAGGAACAATTGCATTTTTAATTTCCATATCTTGCTTGATAAGATTTTTAATGATTAGATATGGTTCTTTAATTGCTTCCCAAGCAAATTGGTTTTTAGTTTTTCTTGTATTCTTTTTTACATTTATATACTTGATATATCAATCTCAAAAAATTGAATCAGAGCAAAAACAGAAATACTTCCAAGAATTATAAAAAGATGAAAAAAAATATTTTATTTAATTCGTTGTTGCTTACAGTTATTATTTTAGTTTTCTTGAAGATAGACTTTAGATTTCAGGAAACTGTTTATTGCTGTGGCGATGATCATGATTATTATATGCATGCTGAAACCATTGCATTAGATTTTGATCTTGATTATTCCAATCAAATGAAAGGAATTGAAGAGAAGAGATTTAATTTAAATGGTAAATTTGCTCCCACAGGTTTTATTGGTTCAGGAATTTATGCATTTCCTTTTTTGCTTTTTGGCAATTTTATAGATACCACAATTTTAGGACATGAAAATATTAGCAATGAAATAATGAACTTTAGGCTGCTTATATATTCTTTATCGTCAGTTATTTACTTTTTTCTTTCTGTACATTTAACGATTAAAATTTTAAAAATTTTAAATTATAAATATAATCCTTTGGTAGTTTTTTTAATTTATGCTGGATCAGGCCTTAGCTACTACGCTTTTGAAAGATATAGTATGACACATATCTACGAATGTTTTTCGGTTGTTTTAATTATTTATCTATCTTTAAAGTTTTATACAACAGAAAATAAAACAATCTATGCTATTTTAATTCCCTTTTTTATTGCTTTAGGAATTTCAGTTAAATGGGTAAATTATTTTTTATTCTTTCTACCATTCATTTCTAAAAAACTTTTAGATAATAGAGAAAAAATAAGCGAAATTTATTTATCAAGAAATCTATATTTTGTTTTATCGTCAGCTCTTTCAACATTCTTATTTTTTCTACATACAAAAATTTTATATGGCGTTTATACCTTTAGTCCTCAATTTGTTTATAGAACAGGCGGGGCGGTTTCAAATTTTGTAAACAGAGATGGAAGTTTGTTTGAATTTATAAAAGTAAATTTATTAAATCTTATAAAGATCTTGTTTTCTCAAGAATTTGGATTATTTTGGTTTTCTCCAATAATTTTTGTGGGTTTGATAATTTCTATTTATAATCTTTTCTTTTCTTCAAAAAATAATATTTTCAGTAATTTCATAATAATAGCTTCATTTACTCAGGTTTTTCTTATTGTATTACTTTGGAGATCAACAGCTTCATCTTATGGATTTAGATATTTGTTCTGTTTGGTTCCTCTATCAGTAATATTATTTTTCAATTTTTACACAGTTAGTAAAAATAAATATTTATATAGATATTTGATTATTTTTTCAATTTTTTCAACATTATCTATTTTATTTTTTGAAACAACTCTTGGAACACAACTCTCTCTTGTAGAAACAACCAATACCTTCGGAAGATCGTTGAAATATACACAGCCTTTATATCTAAAAGGATTTTTACTATCATTTCTTGAGATCAATAGCTATTTAAAAATTTTCACCACGAGTTTTTTTGGTGCTCTTATATTTAAAATTATATTTATTTTTATTGAGCCGACTTCATTAATAAGCAGACTTGAAGGCTTTGGTTTACCAGTAAATAATCCAGATTTTATTGAATATATAGGCGAAATACAAGAAATCAATTTATCAAAGTTTATATTTTTATTAATTTTGTTTCTGATTATCTCAAATCGTTTTGTTTCAAAAGTAATTAAGCAATGAAGAAATTTTCATATCTTTCATCTTTTATTATTCTAATTTTCGCTCTAGTTTTTTTATTTAACAATCCTGATGAATTAAATATTATATATTTACTAAATTCTCAAATCTTAATTCTATTGTTATTTATTAAATTTTTAACACTATTAATTAATGCAAATTTTAATAAAACATTACTTCAAAGTTTTAATTTAAATATATCTAATAATGAAAGTATCTATCTTGGCTCCCTTACTTTTTTAGGAAACCTATATCTTCCAGGCAGATCAGGAGGAAATTTAAGAATGCTCTATTTAAACAGAAAATACAAATTTAAAACCCCCGAGCTTGCTTCAATGTATTTTTATTTCTTTATTGTTACAATATTTTTAAATTCTTTTGTTGGAATATTTTGTTTAATAATAATTTATCAAACTTATGATGCTTTATTTTACACTTCACTCATTGTTTTCTCAATAATGTTATTAGTCTCATTTGTTCTAACCTTTAAAAGGTTTCAATCAACAATTACAAATAGCAATAATAAAATGTTTAGTTGGTTTAACAAACTAAAAATTAGCTGGAATCAAATAACAAGTAATAAAAAAATAAGAGCTCGTTTAATTTTGCTTACACTTACAAATTATATATTTTTTGCTCTTGAGGCATATATTTTAATTAATATCCTATTTTCAGAAAATAATATTTTAAAAATATTTTATTACAATTCTTTATCAGTTATATCAAGCTTGGCATCATTTACCCCTGCATCAATAGGAATAAAGGACACGATAATATATTTATCTAGTAAGATTCTAGAACTAAATTTATCAGATGTTGTTTCATTGATGATTGCTGAGAGGGCCGTATTAATTTTATTTTCTATACTTCCTGGAATATTTATTTTTATTAATCAAAAAAAATAATCAAGTAGTTATATCTTAATTTAACATGCTCTTTTAAATATCTTTTATCAAACTAGAACTAGTTGATAAACTGTAGATATGTTTAACTTAGAAAATAAAAAAATCTTAATTACGGGAGGAAATAAAGGTATTGGATATGCTTATGCTGATGCACTTCTTAACCAAGGAGGTGAAGTAGTTATTACGGGAAGGTCTGAAAAAGATAATAAAAAGGCATTAAAAAGTTTAGAGAAGATTTCAAAAAAAATTAGTTATATTAATTACGACTCCGATCATGATAGATTTGAAGATATATTTCATAAAGTGGGTTTTGTAGATACCTTAATATTAAATCACGGTATTTTAGAATTTAAAAATGATGAATCATATATTCAAAAATCAATTGATACTAATCTAAAAAGTTATTTATTAATTTCAGAAATTTATGCAAATTCTATAAAAAATAATAAAGAGCAAAGTTCAGGAAATGTAATATTCACATCATCTATATCAAGCACAAAAGGGATGTCTTTAGATCCCGTGTATGCTCTTGGTAAAAGCGGAATAGTTAACTTAAGTATTTCTCTTGCTGTGAAATATGGAAAATATAATATAAGATTTAACTGTATTTCTCCAGGGTGGATAGAAACTGATTTATTTGAAAAATTATTAGATTTATCAATTGGGCAGAAGGTTGTTGACAACGTATTATCTAGAACTCCACTACAAAGAATAGGAACAGTAAATGATTTAAAAGGTATTATAGTATTTTTATCTTCAGACGAATCAGCATTTACTACGGGACAAAATTTTGTAGTTGATGGAGGTTTTTCAATTAGTTAAATTTGTATTTTTTTTCTAAATTATTTATTAATTCTTTTGCAGCATTGCTACTTAGGCTAGATCTATTTATTCCCACAGTATTAATTTTTATAGGAGCGGCTGGATTTCCAACATAAACGAGACCTTCTTCTAGTTCTCCTTTTGCAAATGAGTTTGCACCAAGCATTACCATTTTGTTTATTTTTGTATATTGGTGCAATACTGAAGCAATGCCTAAATTACAAGATTCCATGATTATTGAGTGTCCCCCAACAACTGCTAAAGGAGATATGGTTACATCATTTCCAATCAAACTATCATGTCCAACATGGGACTTAGTCATAAGATAACAGTTATCACCGATTATTGTTTCATCAGTAAAACCAGCATTGATTGTTACATGTTCTCTTATAATTGTTGATTTTCCAATTAAAACTTTGTTACCCAAACCATCTACAGTTTGTTCCATGTGTTCTGCGGGCCCACCAATTGAACTATATGAACCAATGTAAGTACCGTCTTGAATCTCTACATTACCAAAAACTTCAACAAAATTGCCGAATTGTACATTCAAACCGATTTTTGCATCTTTACTTATATAGTTTGATTTCGATACCATTAGTAATTTAATTTTATAAGTTACTAATAAAAAATAAAGTTATTTAATTAATTTTTTAAACTCTTCGACTATTTCATTTGATGGGCTTGTTTGATTTTTTAATTCAAAATTTTCTTTAAGACCTTTGTAATTATTAAAGAAATAATTTATATCTTGGATATTGTAATTTGATAATATAAGATTTTTGCTATTTTCAAAAATTTGATTTTGATCTATGTGCTCATCCCTCCAGACTAAAGTTGGGACACCGATTATTTTGCATTCTTCGACAACACCACCACCATCTGTTATAACAAACTCAGAATTAAAAATTTTATTTATAAAAATATCGTATTCTTCTAAGTCTTCTAGGTTAATGTTTTGTTCATTTAATTTATTAAGTAAGTTAAATGATTTTAGCTTGTTTCTTGTTGGAATATGTAGATGCCACACAATATTGAATTTATCACCTAAATCACACAATGTTTCTACAAGAAGAGACATTCTAGATTTGTTATTTATATTTTCCGTTCTGTGAATAGAAACTACAACATTATTTGTATTTTCTGAATTAAGATCTACATTTGTAACGCTGTCATAGATAGTATTTCTTGAAATTTCAATAATTTTCCCTTTAACTCCCCATTTGCTTAATTGTTCAATCTGACTTTCACCGGTTGCAATAATGAAATCTGCTGTTTTCGCACAGAGGTACCTTATTATTGACTCTGGAAAGTGTTTTAACACCCCAGGAACAGAATGTCCTGCTTCAAGTAATACAAGTATCCCCTTATTTCTTTTCACAAAGAAGCTTCCAATGAGTGTTGAAAGAGTATCCCCATGAACAAAGCAATAAGAAGATTTAATATTTTTATCTTTAGAAAATAAAATTTTTATGAGGGCATTAATAGACCACCTTAACAAACCACCGTATGTGCCAATATCTTGACTATTTTTAGAATATTCAATATATTCATATCCTTTATTAATTTTTTGTCTTAAATTACTTGTGATTTTGCTATGTTGTTTTAAATCATAAAGCTTAATATTTACTCCACTTGTAATAAATTCATTTATTAATGGAATGCATTTTATAAACTGTGCTTTTGTTCCTATTACAAAATTTATATACAAACTTATTCTTTTCTATAATTATCAGATGCAATCTTAGCTGGATTTCCATAAGCTAATGTGTTTTTTGTTATGTTATTTGTTACAACACTTCCAGCCCCAATTAAACTAAATTCACCAATTTTAATTCCTGCAATAATCGTTGAGTTTGCACCTAAAGAGACATTATTTTCAACTATTGTTTCTGTAGCTGCATTTTTATTCCAGTTTTCAACCATTGGATATAGATCATTAGTAAATACAACACTTGGACCAATAAATACATTATCTCCAATTGAAACTCCTTTATATATAGAAACATTGTTTTGGATTTTACAATTATCTCCTATAACAACATCTTGATCAATATATACATTTTGCCCTATTGTGACATTATTGCCTATAGATGCTCCTTCACGTATATGGCAAAAATGCCAAATTTTTGTTCCTTCTCCAATATTGCAATCTTCAGAAACGACAGAAGATGGATGAATATAAATATTGTTTTTTACCATAAGGTATATTTTAATGAATAAAATTAATTTATTATCAAACAAAATATTATAAAAACTTTTTATGTATATAAAATATGGGTATGAATATTCCGTTAGCTGACCCTACTAGAGAATTTGAAAAGATTAAAAACTTTGATACTAAATTCAATAAGAAATTAAAACAGGGTTTTTATGTTGGCGGAAATGATGTAATAGAATTTGAAAATAATTTTAAAGATTATATTGGCACAAAATATTCAATATCCTTAAATTCTGGTACGGACGCTCTTTTATTTAGTTTGATATCGTTAGGAATTAAGAAAGGAGACAAAATTATAGTTCCCTCTTTTACTTTTTTTGCAACAGTTGAATGTGTAATGCAGTTGGGCGCTATCCCAATTTTTGTTGATATTAATCTAGATACTTACACAATAGATTTAAAAGATTTTGAAAGAAAAATTAATGATCAAATAAAAGCAGTAATTCCCGTTCATTTATTTGGCAACAACTCAGATATAAATGAAATAAAGAAATTATGTAAAAAATATAAAGTGAAAATAGTAGAAGATGTTGCCCAAGCTTTTGGGAGTCAAAGCGACACTAAAGAAAAATTAGGATCCATCGGTAATTTAGGAGCGTTTTCATTTTTTCCAAGTAAAACTCTTGGTGGAATTGGTGATGGAGGGTGTGTCACTACTAATAGTTATTCTTTATTTAAAATAATTATGAAATTAAAAAATCATGGACAAGAAAGACCTTATGAACATGAAATGGTTGGATTTAATTCAAGACTAGACTCATTGAACTCATTTGTTTTGAACGAGAAATTAAATATTTTTAATAAAATAAAAAAAAGTAGAAACGATTTTTATAACTTCTATATTGAAAATTTAAGAAAATATGAATGGATGAAATTACCTTTAAAACAAAATGATGAAATAGTTTTAAATTATTTTACAATTCAAGTCCCTTCAAAAACAAGAGATAGGTTTATGAATTATTTGGGAGAAAACAAAATAGGTTCTGGAATATATTATAAAAAACCTCTTCATTTGCAAAAAGCTATATTACAAAAATATAAAAAAATTACATTAAAGAATACTGAGAAAGCAAGCAGAACCATAGTTTCCTTACCTTTCTTTTCCTTTCCTGAAGAAAAAGAATTAGACTATTTATTATCAAAGATAGAAAAATTTAAATGAGTTCTTTAAACCTCCTTCTTATAGGCCTTGGAAACATGGGCAAGATACATAAAAGAATTATTGAAAGCAATAATAATACAAAATTATTTGGAATCGTTGATACTTCGTTTCAAAAAAAATATGAAATTAAAAAAGGTATTAAATATTATAATAATTTAAATTTAGTTGACTTTGAAAATGAACAAATAGATGGAGTAATTGTTGCCTCCACTACAAATTCACATTATAAAATTGGAAAAAATATTCTAGACTTAAAGCTTCCTTTATTTATTGAAAAACCAGTATCAATAAATAAAAAAGAACTTAATTCACTTTTATCTTATTCGAAAAGACATAATTTAGTTTTTAGGGGAGGGTTGATTGAAATATATAATCCATTATTTCAGCATATAAAAGATTTAAATTTGAAAGATATAATTTCAATTCATATATTTAGACATTCTCAATCGGTAAAAAATACAAGAAATTTAGAGAATGTACTTTTTGATTTAACACTACATGATATTTCAATTCTTGGGTATCTATTTAATAATCCAAATCTTAAATTGATAGGATCAAATTATTCTTTTAATAATAAATCACTAGAAACAGCAGATTTGATGTTTAAATATAAAAAATCAAATATTTTTATATCAACCTCAAGAGAGTCTCAGTTAAAAATAAGGAAATGGAATATTCAAACTAAAAACAAAGTTTATCATTTAGATCTTATTCAAAAAAATATTGATGTATATGACTCTGGTTCAATAAAGTATCCAGATGCTAATTTATTAAGTTTAAAATCAAATCACTCAACATTTTCTTTTGCAAATCATACAGAAACTGCCCAGATTCAGTTAAATGAGTTTATAGAAAATATAAGAAAAAATAAGATTGATAAAAAACATTTAGATCTTGTAAAGTATTCGCACGATATAATTTCAGAAATTAATTAATTTAGAATTCTATATGTTTGACCATTTGAATAATTATCAAAAAATATTAGTTCTTTATCTTTAAAAACTTCAAAAAAGCTTTTTGCTATATAATTTCCATTTTTATCAATACTTGTAAAATCGTCTATCATAACAAAACTACCTTGCGTCATTTTATTTTTTATAAATTTAAATGCAACTTCAGCAGATTCATAAATATCACAGTCAATAAAAGCAAAAGAGATTATTTTTATGTCTTTTGCTTCATTGGAAGCTAGTGTGTCTTCAAAATAACCATCAATTATTTTGATATTTTCATATTTCTTAAAGAATTTAGATACTTTAAATTTAGAACTTTTAAAATTATTTGATTTATAAAATTCATGATTTTCAACAGGGAATCCTTCAAATGAATCTAATCCCCAAAAAGTAATTTTGTTTGAAATCTTTAGTTTTTTTGCTGTTTTATAAGAGTGATATAAAGATTTTCCTTTGAAAATTCCGAACTCTATGTAGTCACCTTTTATTGAGTCCAATTTAATATTATTCCAAATTTTGTATATTTGTATGAACTTATTCAAATTGTGAAAGTTCTCGCCGCTTATATTTCTAATTAGAAAACTTAGAATTATTGTTTTAATTTTTAGTATTAAACCCATATAAATATAATAGCTAAAAATTCATTCAAAATAACTAGGGGTATTTTTAACATTTTTATAATTTAATGCATATTTAATTCTGTCTTTAATTCCATGCCCTCTTCTTCTTACGCTTAGGAAAGGAAAGTTATATTGTGCATTAATATTATTATGAAATTTTGTTTCATTTTCAATGAATTCACAACCATAAAATTTACTCAAAGTACTAAAAATACTTTGATCATGTCTATTTTCATTGAAACCTTCAATTTGTATTTCTTTATTATAAAAATCAGTTATCAAGTTTTCATCAGAATCAATTAATTTTTTATATTCATAAAAATAATCCCGAGAATCTTTATTTGATTTAAATATTAAATGACCTCCTTCAAATTGAGTACTATTTGCGATATCTGAATTAATATCAATATTTAAATAATTAAAAATTTCTTTAGTTGTCCAATATTTTTCTATATGCTTTTTTTCAGATTCAATTCTGAAATTTGAAAATTTAGAATCATTTAGCATTTCAACATATTCAAAGAACCTATTCTTTGCGTGATAATTAAAGGATGTTCCAGCATCACAATAAACTACTAAATCATTTTTATTAATTTGATTTAAAGTATTGTTAATTATTTCATGTTTCCATATCCAATAACCTGCGCCTCTCTTATGATTTAATATTTTTGAATACTTTGTTTTAAAATCATTAGATAAATCTTTTTCACTATAACCAATGCATTCGTGAAAAATATTTGAGTATTTTGCTAAATTAATTAAGTGTTTTTTTGAGGTATTAAACTCACCACTTCCATAAGTTATAAAAACTATTTTTTGATTTTTACTCATTATTGATTTTTATCCAGTTCTCAAAATTAAAACCAGGGTGGTTTATATTCCTGAACCATGGGTTAGCTACTATTATTTTTGATTCAGAATCCTCTTTTAAAAAAGCTGCAAGTAGTGAAAAAGTACTATTACCGACGATAAAGTTCTTATATTTGAGCATATTTGCAAATACAATTAAAGGCTTGTTATCAAAACTATTTTCTCCAAATATCTCTCTGGCATTGTTAAATAGTTTTTGATTTTTTACCCACTCTTCGTCATCTGTATAAATGTCATATGTAAAATTGTTTATATTGTTATTCATTTTATTTAAGCTTTCTTGGTAAAACTCATTGCTTAAGTTCTCGTCCATGTCAACATAATCCTGTCTTCTTATGTGTAGTACTGTATTAAATGCTTCTTCTTTTTTAATTAAATTTGCTTTTACATTATCAAATTTTGATAAGTTTTCATACAAAAATTGCTTACTATATAAAAGCAGTTCTTTATTTTGCCAGTAACCATCAAACTCATTAAAGTCTTTTATGTTTAAATTTTTATGCTCATAACCTTTAAAAAATCCATAGGAAAAATATTTAAGATTTAATTTATTCACCTTTCTCAAGAATTTAAGGAAAATTTTAAAGCTTTTTGTTGTTTCTTTAAAATTAAAATCACCAGGCTTAAAGATCAAATTTCTGTAAGTATTATTTGATTTATCAAACCCAGTCTTATCATAAAAACTCGAATCTATGTATATATTGTTATCATTTTCTGTCATGTAATTTGCTAAACAATACTGAAAAAGTTGATTTCCAAAACCACCTTTTATGACCACTAAACCTTTATTATTCATTAATATTCGAAATCGTTAGAAGAACCATAATTTTACTTTAACTAAGGTCTTCAAGTTTGTTTATAGAAAAAATAAAAAAAGATATAAACTTAAAATAGATGAATTTTTTATACTGTTTTGATGAAAACTACAATATTCAGGCCTATCTATCTATTTACTCTCTTCTTGAGAATGTTGATAATAAGATAAATATATATATTATTCATAAAGATCCAAGATCATTCAGAAAATACAAGAAGAAGATATTAAACCATCCAAATGCTGGTGTTATTGAAACACATAAATTTATGAAGAATATCAATTTTCCAAAATTAGAAGAAGCACATGTATCAGAAGCAACCTACTACAGATTATTTATTACGGATTATCTTACTCCAGATATTGATCACTTAATTTATTTAGATGCTGATACTGTGGTTATTAATAATGTGTCAAAAGATTTAGAAGACATTGTTACCAGGACTATGGATTCAAGCCATACAATTTCAGCTAAGACAGAAGAAGAGTTAACAGAGAATACAAAAAGATTAAAAATGATAAATGAAAAGTATTTTAATGCAGGAGTGATGATTATTGATTACGTGAAGTGGAATAAGCAGAACTTGTCTACAAAACTTATTAATAAAATGAAAGAAATAGAATCAGAAATTGTATTTTGGGATCAAGATGTACTTAATTCATTTTTTGATGGAAGTTACCAAGAATTAGATAATATATTTAACTTTAAAATAGACGTAGATGATAAAAAGCAATCAATAGTTAAAAAAGAAGAAGCAAAAATTGTACACTATGTTGGAAAGTCAAAACCCTGGACAGTTAGGGGCTCAGTTAAAGAAAATTCAAAATTCTACCAGTCTCTTTACAGACAGTTGTTTTATTTATCTTTTCACATACAAAATAACTGGAAAAGGCAAGCATATGATGATTTAATTACTTATTATAAAATTGGTGTAGTGAAAAATTTGAGTAATTCCGCAGGGTTTGTTGTGAGCGTAATATATTTTCTATTAAAGAGACGTGCCAAGTAATAATTTTTTTCAATCTGTAAAAAGAAGCTCGCTTCTTACTAGTTATAATTTTGCAAGAAATGCCGACTTCGTTTATTCAGAAGAGTTAACTCACGAACAATATAAGGATATAAAAGAGGAGCACCATCTAATTGTTCATAAAGACCATCGCATTGTTTATATCAATAACCACATTAGGCTTTCAGAAAACAATATAATTTTTTCTAATACAAACTATGTGAAGTATCTATTTAAATCTTTAAAGCATTGTAACTTAAAAAACATTAAATTAATTACTCATCAAACTGATATATCAATTAATAGAAAGCTATTTCAACAAAAGCCAGATTGTATTTCGGAGTGGTATTCGATAAACATTGATCATGAAGACGAGTCTTTAATTCCAATACCCCTTGGACTATCTAATTATTATTCTCCAAAAAACTTATTTTATGAGAATTATAAAAAAACAAATTTAGATGTTGATGAGAAAGAAGAAAAAATATATGTAAATTTCAATATAAATACAAATAGAAAATTAAGACAGAAAGTTTATAAGCTGCTTAGTCAGAAAGATTACTGTTTTGTTGAAGATCATAGTGATAATTTAGAAAATTATTTAAATTCATTAATTCGTTATAAGTATGTTGCTTGTCCCGAAGGAAATGGAATTGATACACATAGATTATGGGAAACGCTATATGCAGGCTCCATACCTATTGTAAAAAAACACAAGACTCTAAAAAGTGCCGAAAACTTGCCCGTCATATTCGTTGAAGATTTTAATGAAATTAATTTAAATAAAGTTTTTCAAAGTGAAATTGATGCAACGAATATTAATTATGAAAAGTTAAAAATAGAATATTGGATTAAAAAAATAAATACAAATAAAACAAATAACACCAATTCTTTTTCAAATAATGAAAAATTATTATTTACAAAACTTAATATATTTAAATATAAATTTAACCTAAACACAAATAGCTATATAAAAAGAATTAATTATTTTTTACTTAGAATCAAAAAGTTATTTAATGTTGAGACAAAAAATAATAGAATTACATGAAAAATATTTAGTAAATAACGATAACTTGATTCATATTCAACACTTGTCCAAACAAATATATACAAGATGAAAACAAATATGGTATTTAAAAGTATAAGATACAAAGATTCTTTTTCATAAAAACCAAAATTCCAAACTATAAATAAAGAGATTAAAAAAGTTATAAATATGAAATAAGTTACGGGTCTATCAATTAAGAACTGCTGAATTATATTAAAGAAATTTCTAAAATTTATACCACCTTCTCCTGTTAATGCATCAGATCTAAATGAATCCGTATACATTCTCCAAGTGATAGGAATATTTAGAAGTAAGGAATTTATTAAATCAACAATTACCCCAAAGAAAAGACACCCATATGCAAACTTAGGTTTTTTATTTATAAATAAGTAATAAAGTCCACAAAATATTGCAAAAAAAGAAATAAATTGTTTAGAAAAGTAAAGAAAGCCAAAACAAACAATTAAAGACATGCTTAATTTTTTTTTGTTATATATTAATTCAATAAATAAAACGCCAAAAAAGTAACTTGAAATAGATTCAGCCAATAATGAGTTGAAAAACAAATAAGTGAACCAATCTGAAGTTAGAACAATAACAGTAATAATTGATGAACTTACAAATTTAGCTACTTTTTCTACGGGGAGTTCAAAAATTAAAAAAATAGTTAAGAAAAAGAATAAATTTTTATAGGCTGGAAAATATAAGAAATTTTCTGAGTAAGAAAATAATTGATTTAGAACAGCATTCATGTGTCCTACTAATAATCCATAGCTAGGCAATGGGTTATAAAGTAATGATTCAAACAAATTATATTCATAAATATTTTTTGAAACAGGGAGCCAAAAATATTTTTCATCTGATGTTAGAAAATTTTGTTCAGACAAAGTTAAAAATCTATTGAAAATATTTAAAGACGAAAAAGATATTATATAACTAAATAAAAGAGTTCTTAAGTTACTTAAATTTTTAATATTTTTGTTAATTATAAATAAAATCCATCCAATTAAAACAATATGAAAAGAATATTTAAAAGAAAAAAATCTTGAAATGATTAAAAAGGATTTATCAAATATATAAAAGCTTAATAAGAATATAACAATGCCGCTGCTATTAAATTTTACTTTTAATAATGGTTTTAGTGCTTTTCCCACCTCATTAAGAAAAAATGAAAAAAGTAAAGCAACAAGAAAATTTAATAGCTTCTCTGTGTGTATATTTTGATAACTTTTATCAACGAAAAAGAAGTTATAGAGATAGTTCAAAAATATTGGAGAATAAACTAATAAAAGAAAAAGAACTTTACTTATACTAATTTCGTTACTTTTGTTTTTAATGTTTATAACCTTTTTATTCTCTATAATTTACCACATGTTAATTTATTTTTTTTCCGCAAAATTAATTTTTTAGGTGTTTTATGAAAGTTTTATGTTTTATTCCAGTATTTAATGAAGAAAGCAATTTAGATCAATTAATTAGTGAAATAAATATTGATAATTATAAAATTGATGAATTCTTGTTTATTAATAGCGGTTCTTCTGACAACTCATTAAATATCATCAAAGAGTCTGGATATAAGTATCTTACGATTAAAAAGAATAAAGGACTTGGCTACCTATTTATTAAAGCTATTGAATATGGAATTGATAACAATTTTGATGTATTTGTTGTTTTATCAGGAAATAATAAAATGAACCCTAAAGACTTTAAAAAAGTATTAGATCCAATTCTTTATAACGATTTTGATTTTGTTTGGGGCAGTAGGTTTCTTGAAGAGGGAATGTCTATAAATACTCCAAAATTTAG
>MDSY01087941.1_pt1 | contig 14810 bp, 13 predicted proteins | sample 811131 | NCBI WGS metagenome assembly MDSY01 (sample SAMN05326643, study PRJNA326480) | marine metagenome | isolation source: seawater | place: Atlantic Ocean: South West | collected 2010 | reverse complement strand
GAGTTCATCTTCCTTTTTCTTGATTTCTTCCTTTTTCTTGAGTTCATCTTCCTTTTTCTTGAGTTCATCTTCCTTTTTCTTAAGTTCTTCCTTTTTCCTAAGTTCTTCCTTTTTCTTAAGTTCTTCCTTTTTCCTAAGTTCTTCCTTTTTCCTAAGTTCTTCCTTTTTCTTAAGTTCTTCCTTTTTCCTAAGTTCTTCCTTTTTCTTGATTTCGTCAATAAGATTTTCTAAGTGTAAGTCCTTTGTATTTTTAATTAAATTCTTTACTTCATTACATATTTTTTCATTAACACAATATATTTTGTTTTTATATTTATAAGGTATAAAATCTGATTTAATTGTATTAAAAGGTATACAACCACTTGCTAAGGCATATTTTATTTTAATATTTATATCTTCAGAATCATCTAAAACAATAATATAGTTTATATTTTTAATCCAATTCACAAATTTTATATTAGAGACAACATTTATATAATTAACTTCTTTTAAGTATGTATTTAAATTATTATAAACTGATAAATATTTTTTATTTTTACTAACCAGTTTTGTTTGGAAAAAACTTAACTCTATATTATTAATTTTTTGTTTTAATTTTAAAAATATATCTATTCCATCTAAATATTTATGTGGTTTATCCAAATTTTGGATAATTCCAAATTTATATTTTATAGTTTTAAAATTCCTTTTAATATTATTGTAAAGGTCAAATTTATTATATGTTAAAATTTTAGAAGAGTTTACATTAAATTTTTCTTTTAAATCATATTTATAAAATTCTTCAACTAATAAATAATCAATTAAATCTAAACTTAAATTATTAAGTTCTACTAATGAATTTACCAAAAATATTAACTTATAACTTTCTCCATATTTTTTCTTATATTTAATATGTTCTTTAATTTTATATCTAAAAATACATAAATTTGCTTTTTCTAAATATTTATCTATGTTTTGAGTATCTTTTGTTATTTTTATTATTGTATATCCTTTTATATTAAATGGTATTTTACTATCAGACAAAATAATTTTACTACTATTATTTTCTAAATAAGAATTAATGTTGGATAATTTACTATTTTTTTTGTGATAAAAATCTTTAAAACAATTATTTTCATTTCTCAGATTATTAATATTATTTTTATAAAAAATCCAATCAAAATTTAACTCTGTTATTTTTTTTTTCATAATTTGAATATTTTTTATTTCATAAGTATCATCTTTTAAAATATTAGGTGAATCTAAGTTATAAAAATATTTTACAAAAGAAGCATCTAATTTATCAGGATGGAATTTATTGGAATTGTAGATAGATTTTATAATGTTTAATAATTTTTTTTCTTCTTGATTTAAATAAATATAAATTTCATTTTCGAAATTTAGAAAATTACATTCAATATTATTTTTAATTAGGTCTATATTTTTTTGAATATATGGCGCGATCTCATTTTTTTGTTTAAAATAATAATCTAAATTTTTTAAAATTATATTAGTATCATAAATAAAATTAAAATCTAAATCATAAATATTTTTGAGTATATCATCAATATCTGTATAATTACAAATTAAAAATAGAGTATCAATAATATATTCAATTTTATATTTTTCAATATGTCTATTAATTTCATAAAATTTTAAGTTATCATCTTTAAATTTTGGATTAACTTCATTTTCAATAAATAATTTATTTCTGTATATTTCCTGATCTAAAAAATTTAATAATATGTTTTCTTTTAATTTATAAAATCGTTTTGAATTATTTTTTAAATTTATCCAACCAAAATTTAATTTTAAATTTAAATTATTAATAAAATAATGTTCTATAATATCTTTTTCATCCATATTTAAGTTGTATTTACTTTTATATTTACTAAAATCTAACTTATTATAATCTAAAAAACATTTCATTTCATTTTCATTATAAAATAAATTTTTTTCTTGGGTTAAATAAAAGATTTTAATTAAATCATTGGTTTTATAAATTTTTTGGAAAAAATCAAGATCTATTCTTAGTATTAAATATTCTCTTAATTCGTTATCATTTCTAAAATCATTATATTTAAGAAATTCTTTAAAAATAAATAAATGGTTATAACAATTATTAGGAATTTTTATCTTTCTAAATCTTAAATAAAATTCGGGATTAAAAAAAGTATTCGTAAGTAAATCCTCTAATTGTTCAGTATTTATAATTCGATTTTCATTTATACCATGTTTGTTATAATGTTCTATCAATTTATTATCTGTTAATTTTTTTAAATCATCGTAAAAGTTCTTATAAAAAATAAAATCCATTATTATATTATATTATATTATATTATATTATATTATATTATATTATATTATATTATATTATATAAATATTTTAAATAATAAATGATATTGGACCAAGGTTCGTAGGGCTTCCTTTTTTTATAAAATGTTTATTAGTATGATAATTTTCTAACTCGGTTTTTAAAGTTACTTTTAAACTTAACATTTTTTTTTTAGTTTTACCAAATGCGGGTTTAATTTTAATATTTGTGATAAATTATTATTTACTGCCAAATATATTCATTTTTTTAATTCCGCGATAATTCTGATTAAATTAATTTAAATTAATATAAATTAATAAAGTTGTGTTTTCAAATATTTTAATCACTAATAACATATTCCGCATTTAAAAAATAAATATAATATAACTATAAATGGATAATGTTAGTAATTTAATTGAAAAAGTAAAAAATTTAAATTTTGAATATAAGACAAAAACAGAAAAAACTAAAAGTGAACCTTGTGGGAAAACTTGTACGTCTAATATTTGTTTTTGTTAAAGTTTTTTCTTATTTTAACTTATGTATATTATATTTTTTATAGTTTTTTTTATTCTTATTTTAATAATTAAATATAAAAACTTAATTGAAACAATGGGAAGTATGAGTCCTCAAAAATATATTATAATAATTGATATGGAATATTTAGCGAAAAATAATAAAATAGCAGAAAAAATTTTTGAATTTATGGATAAAAATTATAGAACCGCTCAACTTTTTCTAGGTGTTACTAAAATAGATGCTATTTTACTAAAAACAAATGACGCAAACATATATTTTAAATCAAGACTTGAAACATTATATCCAAATCATATTAAATACCACCACTTAAATTACAAAGAACCTCGTTTTTTAAATATGATAAAGGATAGAACTATCTTATATCTTTCAGATAAAAAAGAAATAGACTCACATAAATTTAAAAATAGACTTCTTAACGCGGAAGAACAGGTCAAATTATATTCTTTTTAAAATTGATAATTTATTTAATTTATTTTAATATTAAACTAAATTAGTCATAAATAAAAATGGAAACTAAATATTTAAAAATTTTAAATAATAAATATGAAGGAGACTTTTCCACTAAACCATTTGAATTTGGTTTTGAATTAGATGATTTCCAAAAGCATGCTATAAAATCAATACAAAATAATGAGAATGTTTTAGTTACAGCGCATACCGGAAGTGGGAAAACAGTCCCAGCGATATATGCAATTTCAGATTCTATTCAAAAAAATAAAAAAATTATTTATACTTCTCCTATTAAATCATTGTCAAATCAAAAATTATTTGAATTAAAACAGAAATTTCCAGATATTGGCATTTTGACAGGTGATATTAAATTTAATCCTGACGCACAATGTATAATTATGACAACTGAAATTTTGAGAAATATTTTATATCAAAAAAAATCACAATATATTGATATCGATGAAGTTGATAAAGTTATTTTTGATGAAGTACATTATATAAATGACCCCGATAGAGGAAAAGTATGGGAGGAATGTTTAATTCTAATTCCACCAAAAATAACTCTTATAATGTTATCTGCAACTATTGATAAAGCTCATGAATTTGCCGGATGGGTTGGTAATATTAAACAAAAAATGACTAATTTAATTCCAACATCCCACCGAGTGGTACCGTTAGAACATTATTTTTATATACCAGATAAGTTCGCCTCAAAATTACTTGTTAGAATAGTCACACACGATGGAAAATTTGAAAATTACAATTCAATTAAGGAGTGTTATGAAGTTTTAAGACCTTCAAAAATTATTAATGATTTTGTTGAATTTTTAAAAGTAAGAAATCTAGTACCCGCCTTATTCTTTATTTTTTCAAGAAAAGAATGTGAAAGACTCGCGTCATCAGTTCATAAATCATTAGTTGATAGTAAAGAATCCGCGGAAATTGATAGAATTTTTGATTATGAACTTAGACATTATAAAAAAATATATGAAAAATCCCCACAGTATCATCAAATTAGAAGTCTTATTTTAAAAGGAATTGCGTATCATCATTCTGGTTTAATTCCTATTCTTAAAGAAGTTATTGAAATTCTTTTTTCAAAAGGTTTGGTAAAGATTCTATTTGCTACTGAAACTTTTGCGGTGGGTGTAAATATGCCAACTAAAACAGTTATCTTTCCGAAATTATCCAAGTATTCAAATGGTGGTTTTAGAACTCTTAGAACCGACGAATATCTTCAAATGGCCGGAAGAGCGGGTAGAAGAGGTTTAGATAAATTCGGAACTGTTATTATTCTTCCTACCGATGAACTATTAGAAAAAAATGTTTTAAAGAAAATGTTGACTGGTAGAAGTCCATCTATAAATTCTAAATTTAGATTATCTTATCAGTTTCTTTTGAAAATTATTAGAAATGATAAAAATATGTTAGACCATTTTTTAGGTTCTTCACTATTTTCCCAAGATATTGAAAATCAAAAAAAGCAATATGTGAAAGAATTATCAATATTAGAAAATAAACATATTCATAATATTACAGGTATAGATTTAAAAAATATTCAGGAATATTATCGAAGATTAAAAGAATTAGATAATTTAAGAGGAAATATCAGAAAAAAAGCGAGTATCAGATTATCTAAATCTAAAAATGAAATTCCTAATTTTTTTAAAATTCAACCCAAATACAAGGAATACTTAGATAGGGAAGATTCGATTCAACAATTAAAAAAAAATATAGAATACCAGAGTTCTTTTGTTAAAGAAGATATTATTAAAATGGTAAAATATTTAAAAGATAATTGGTATATTCATCCCGAAACAGATATAGTTCAAACAAAAGGTATAATGGCATCTGAAATATCAGAGTGTAATGAGATTATTCTAACTGAAATAATTTATGATGATTTCTTTCTAACTCTAGAAAATTATGAAATTATTTCTATTATAGCGGCATTTATTGAAGAAAAGAGTAATGATGATATAACTTTTGAATCGTTAGATGTTCCTTTAAATATAAAAAAAATACTAAAAGATATAGGTAATATTGGAAAAGAGCTTGGGGATTATGAATATAGTAATTATATTGAAATTGGTACGGATTGGAATTTATATTTATCTTTTATTGGACCTGCGTATGACTGGGCGAAAGGGAGAAGTATTCATGAAATATATGCTAAATATAATGATATATATGAAGGGACATTTATTAGAAATATTCTTAGAATAAATAATATCGTTGATAATATAAGAAATATTGCTGAAATGTTAAATAAACCTGAATTGATGAAAAAGTTAGAAAATATGGATTCTATTTTAATTAGAGACCAAGTAACAACAGAATCACTATATATTATGAAATAATAACTTCTGGGTCTAATACTTTAATATTTAATTTTTTACTGAATTTTTCTTCGAATCTTAAAGGAGTTATTGAAATATGGATTTCTTGGAATTTTTTAATTTCAATATTTTCTCCTATTTTAATAAATTCATCATTAACTATAACATTATGATTTTCCTTCAATTTAGAAGAAATAAGGATAAAATTATGTTCGATATCTAATTTTGGAATATATATTTTTAATCTTGTATCTTTTATTTCCAAAACAAAGGCATTTAAATATTTATTTGATTTTAAAAATTCTTTATCATTTTCATAATTAAATAGAATCTTTACTTTTTTATAATTATTATAAAATTTTTTTAAATTTTTTTGAAATATATTAATTTTATCCAGATAATTAATACTATATAATTCTTCATTTTCTAAAATATTTATAATATTTTTTTGATTAATAATATCTACGAATCTTCTAATAGGGGATGTTGCATGGGTATAAAATTCTAAATTTAGACCTTTATGATATGTATTTATAGGTTCTTTTTCATATAAAGCTGCATTTCTTTTTTTTTTTTCTAAAAATTGTTTAAGGATATCTTCTCCATTATATAAAATAGTATTTCCTTGGTGAGTTCTTAAAATAGTATTTTTCTTATCATATTTATAAAGAGTCTCGGCAACTAATTTATTATATAAAATCATATAATACTCAACCATTCTGGTGGCGGATAGTTCATTATTCGTCAAAATTTTAGTGGTTAGTTCCCATAATTTAAATAAATTGCTTCCGTGACTTTCGTGTATCATTCGTTCAGCATCTTGATAACAAAGATTAGTATTTCTTACGATAGATTCTCTAAAATAGTAATTTTCAATTTCTATTCCATTAAATACTACAATTAAAGATAAAACCATTCTATTTACACCACTAATTAAACTACATTTATTAAATGAATGAGAATCTTCTAACATATTAATTATTTTATTATCAAGATAAATAGAACTAAATAATTCAGTTGAAAAATGGTTTAGATATCTTGAAACATTTGCGATGTGAATACCAATTTCAATCCTACCATTATCCAATTCTTTATAGTGTAAAGCATCATCTATATCTTTACACCCTAATGGATCAATACTAAATGTTTTGTAATCAATTATTCTTTGGTTTAAATCTAAAATTTCATTGTATTTTAATTTGGTTTTCTTTGGATAAATATTATTTTTATATAAAAGAATTTCTGTTTCGGCAACTTTATTACCAACTGGACCCAGTAAAAAATCTACTTTTCCAATAGGATTTTTATGCGATGTATTCCATTTATTAATTTTAATAACACAATACAATGCTTTTTTTATTTTAGACTTTGAAGGAACAATAAAAGATGGAAATTTACCCGATAGAGAAGTAAATTTATAATATGGAATATTTCTATTAGTAAAACCATATTTTTGATTAGAATTTAAATGAATTATTCCTGAAATATAACTATTTGAACGTTCCTTAATACCAACAACTTCATTATCTTTATTAATATATACATTATCCCCGTATATTCCTCTATTATTTTTCACTTCAATATTATTTACTAAAAAAGTGTAGTTTTCATATTTTAGTTCTCCCGATTTAAGAGAATTAAAATCATCAAGATACGGCTCATAGAATTTCATAATATACTTTATTTTTTTTAAATTAAAATTATAATTTCAATTTTATCTTTTTATAAAATTTAAATTATATTAAATTATATGGGAAAAAAAAACTTTAGAAATTATGAAAATAATACTGAACAATATGAATTTTATAAAAATATGTATAAAAATCAAACAATTAATTTAGTAAAAAAAAAAAAAGAGATATATGAAAATTCAACCAGAATAAAAATGAATATTCAAAAAGCGATATCCTTATTAGATGATTTTAGAGACCCGAGTGATCCGGATATTAGTTCATCTAATTTAATACACGCCTATCAGACTGCCGAAAGAATACGGAAAAAATATCCGGATAATAAAGAATTTCAAATAATTGGATTAATACACGATTTAGGGAAAATATTATTTTTATTTAATGAAGAGAATTGGTCTATTGTAGGTGATACATATGTTTTAGGGTGCGAATTTCCCAAATCTATAGTTTATTATGAATTATTAAAAAACATTCCCGATTATAAAAAATACAATAAATTGGGAATTTATAAAGAAAAATGTGGAATAGAAAAATTAATATTATCATACGGACACGATGAATATTTATATAATATTTTAAAAAAAAATAAAAATCATAAAATAAGTAGAAAATATATGAATATTATAAGGTTTCATTCATTCTATCCTTGGCATACTCATAATGAATATAGTCATTTTATGATTCAAAAAGATTATCAAATATTAGAAGATATTAAAAAATTTAATGAATTTGATTTATATTCCAAATATGATGATAATAAAATTACAGATGAAATAAAAAAATATTATAATGATTTATTAAATGATTTTTTTAATGGAGAATTAGAATGGTAGTAATTATTCTTTTTTAATATCAAAGTAATATTTAGAGGTATCTCCATTTTTTAGTTTAAAATTACCAATTTTAACATAATTATTATTTATTAGTTCTTGTATCATTTATTTATTAAATTATTAATTTTTAAATATAGTTTATTCTGTTTAAATATTTAATAATTTTTTTTCGTTTATATTCATATTCCAAATACTTGCTCGTTGGGCGTGTATTTTTTCATATGTTTCATTTGAGATTTCCTTTATTGCCCTCATTTTTTTTTGGGTAATCCATTTTCCATTATTTTTTTTAAAATTTAATTCCTCTTCTAATACTTGAAACACCCAAGCCTTATTCAGTTTCCCTTTCTTTCCTCTGATATATATGTAATCTCCAACTTCCAGAGATATTCCTATATATGATTGCCTTAATTTTGTATTACTTGATATAATATTATCAACATAATGCGTTGAGTAAATATCTATTGTATTTTTTTTTTAGTTAAAAAATCTTTATATTTTCCTATTTCAATATTTTTTTTATAAGATCCGTTTCTATTCTGGAATTCCTTATTAAAATCTACTATAATATTTGGACTTAAACTACTCCATGGTAATTGAATATATTTAGTATCATTTTCTTTTAAATCTTCTCCATCTAAATTTTTAAATACGAACATATTTTGAATACCACTAGGGGCATCATGCATTCCATAAACAATACTATTTTCAAAATTTATTTTATCTTTATTTACTATCAAACTGCTTAACATTATTTTGGCTTCATCTTTGGAAAATCCCAGAAATAAAAGACCTTCTATATTCGTCCCTAATTTTTTACAATTCATATTTAATTTAATAATTAAATATTAAACTTTATCAATTTTATTAAAATTTATTATTTTATAAATTAATCAAAAAATATAATCTATTTAAATGGAATAACCCATTTTTTTATGAATATTATATCTAAGATTATTAATTTCTTCCTTCATTTCCATAATACTATTGTGGGCTTGTAATTTTTTTAATTTTTCTAGGTCGTCCCATCCCTTTGGCATTTGGTTTTCTTGATTTTTAATCTTTCCATTCATTTCATTAATTAAATTTGTTAATTTTTCTTCCATTGCGGGAAGAGTTACATGTAGAAAATAAAGGTCGGTCCCCTCCTTAAAAATGGAGTCGGGTTCTATTGCATCTGTTATAATTGCAGGACCTAATGCGGGGGGGTCTTGATTTATTTCTTCTTTTTTTACTATAGGACATTTATTTTTCCAATTCTTTCCTTTATCTATATAAGTAAAACTGACATCTGGTAATAGAATAGACGTTTCGGATGTTGTTCCTCCTCCTTTTTTTTGTAGAGATACAATAACTTGTATTCCAGAATCTATCTCATCCATACTTTTTCTTACTTCTTCTATTGTAATTCCTACCTCACTCATAGCGGGTGGCATTATTTTTATTAAATTATCGCCTCGGTCTTCGAGAATTATACATTCAACTCCATTAAATAATACTTCTTGAATATATTGTAATCCCTTACCCTTTATTTTTACTATTGTTGAACTATCTCCTTCTTTGGGAGTAAAACCTGTAATAATTGTAGTTTGAAACTCATTAAAACCTTCAATTGGGACAAGCTCCCTTTCTTTATAAATATCATAGGAAATAAATAATACAATAATTATTGTAACGGTTATAATAATTAAAAATTTAAAAATAAAATCCATAATTTCTTTAAATTATAAAGAGAAAAAAATTAAATGTGAAAATGGTTTGTATTTGTTTCAGCAGGAGGCCCGTATATCTTTTTTTTTTCTAAATATTTTTTATATTTGTGTTTATGAGGATTTATAACCTTATGTAAAAGAGACTTGGGGGTATGACCTTCAATATATATTTCATAAGGTACTTTTCCTTTCTCACAAACAGCGTCGGAATCTCCTACACATCCTTCTTTTACATAATAACCTTTATTACATGATTTACAATCGTCACATTTTTCATTTTTTTTTTGAGTGTTTAAATACTTACCTGGATAACAAAAACCAATACTTTTAGGATTTGTTGATTCTAAATTACTATAACCTATTTTAAAATTATACTTTTTATTTATATTATTAAAATAATTTTTATATTCTTTAGATTTTATAATATTTTCTTCTATTTCTAATTTTTTTAAAAAATATTCACTTGGAGTTAATGAAAAACTTTCACTTTTTCTTAAAAAATAAATTAATATTGTTAATATAAATAATAATATTAAATACTTTAACATATAATTATATAATATACAAAAATTATAAAATTGAATAATACTATTTAGTATACTAAATTATGACACGGATTTTATTTGTTGGCACCGCCGAAAATAGATTTTACGGTACAAAAAATGACCCATATTTGACTGATTTACCTGAACTAATTGATATAGATGGAAATATTATTGATGAAACCAAAGTTTTAAGTGAAATAGAAAAATATAAATCATTAATATTTGAAACACTTAAACTTGATATAGATACTACATATAATACAGTTGACCCGGAATATTCATATAATAAAAAAAAAGAAAAAGATAATATTAATTATTTAGGTCATTTTCAATGTCTTTTAGAAGATTTGGATGTTTCTCTGGATTTTAAATTTGATTATATAATTATTACTAATTGTTATAATGATTTCTTTACACAAAGAAATATAGATAAATTAAATAAATTATCCAAATATCATAAATGTATATATATATTAAGAGGAGTTAAATATGTTATTAGCGATTATATGAGGGAAAAAATAAATTATAAATTCATTAATATATAAATTCATTAATATATAAATTCATTAATATATAAATTCATTAATATATAAATTCATTAATATATAGAATCATGAAGAAGTTGGATTAAAATTTATAAATTCATCTTTATTTAAAGAAAATTGATAAGAATTTACATCTCCTATTTTTATTTCAATTGATTTAAAAATTCTAAATATTTTAATTCTTATATTAGATAAAAACATTTTTAATTTTTTATTAAATTCATTTTTCTCAATTTTATCTATACTAACTTTTCTAAAAATGTATGTATCATCATCTAAAATAAATTTTATAAAAATCTTATTATCATTTAGATTTAAGTAAGTATTATTCAGATTATGTTTGAATAAAACATTTAAAATACTATTATCAATTTCTAAATCCTGAATAATTATTTTCCGAATACCATCATCAAAAAATTTACTTAAATCTATTTCTTTTTCTTTTTCTATAGGAGACGGAGCAGGTAGTTCCTCTTTGTCTGTTGTTTTCATAGGCACAATTTCAAATGGAGCATTGTTATATTCGTCTTTGAATTTTGTCTCTACAATCCAAGAGACAGCCGGACTATAACTATAGTCATGTTTCATCCATAAAAGTGTTGGCAATAATGCTTCCATATCTTTTGTTATTACCTTTAATTTGTAAGGAAATCTTAATGGTAATATACCTCTATGTATTAACATAGAACCATATCCAGATTCACTGGTTATTTCGTCGAGTGCTTCAACATTTCTTTTTATAATAAAATAATTGGCTCTATTTTTATTTAATACTATTGCTAAAAGATTCTTTTCTGGATCAAATTTAAATAAATTTTTAGAATTAAAACATGTATCCATTTTTACTAATTTACAGAAGTCTAAATCTTGAACTGAATAATTATCTGATTTATTTTTTTCTTTTATTCTAAAAGAAGAATCATCAATAATATCAAAACCATGTGTTAATTGATTTTTTTTATCTTTTTCCATATTACTAAATCCAATTTCTAATCTATCTCCCTTTTTAATAGAAAAAATAAAACCTGTAAATTCTCCAGATTCCGAATATATTGATTTATTAGAATGAATTAAATTTTTAGTTTTAAAAATTTTAGTTCCTTTCTCACTCTGTTCGATATATTTTAAAATTTTTGTAATCATAAATATACTATCCATATTACTAAAACTTAGTGTTAGTTCTTCTTTGGTTTTTGTTAAAAATTTTTCTTTTTTTTTTTTTTAATAATGAAAATATAATTAAAGTAAATAAAATACAATAGAGTATTTTCATATTTATCATATAATAAGATTTTAATTATCTTTAGAAGGTGTGGGAACATTCATTTCAATATTAATAAACGGGTCATAAGGTAATATTACAGATGGTATTTTTTCTTTATACCTAATATTTTTTAGAAATGTATTGTTATTTTGAGAAATAAAACAATTAATAGGTTCTCCAAAATCAGAACCTTCTAATTTATTTTTAGTTGTATAACTTGATTTATATTTTGTACTTTTATTATTATTTTTAACTATGAATTCCAAATGATTATTTCTTTTTAATAATATTTCTAAAATATTTTCATTTTTCATTTGTAATATTTCTCCTGTATCTTGTTTTAATGTTTCTTCTAACTTATCTTTATAATAAATATCAACCGTAGTAATCTTTTCCTTTGTAATATAATCAATAATCGGATTGAATTTTAAAGTATATCTGACTTTATCAAAATATTTTGTAGGGTTCATATCTTCATATTTTTCAAAATATTTTTCTATAAATAAATGTAAATTTTTATTTTCATATTTTTCTTGTTCCGATATAAATACCATTTCTTTGTCTTCTTGGTTGTTTTCTTGGTTGTTTTCTTGGTTGTTTTCTTGGTTGTTTTCTTGGTTGTTTTCTTTTTTAACTTGGGGTATATTTGAATGAACTATTTTTAATATTTTTTGGTTATTAATTGTTTTTAAATAATTATTTTCTATTGGTGAAGAAAAACTAATTACATCTGATAATACACTATTATTATTATGTTTACATGTATTTGTTTTTAAAATAAAATTATTACAATTAAAATTAGTATATTTATTATAAATATCTTCATTCCCTATAGATTCACCGGGCACCAGAGAGTCTCTTGAACCAACATAACAGGCTTGTATTTCGTCTAACGGGTCACACTCTTGTATTCTTCCTTTGGGTATATTATTTTTAATACATTTTCCATTTAATTCGCCAAAATTAGAGTATTTATCTTTATTATTTGGATCATATTTCTTATTCCCTTGATTAGTAATTAATTCAGATAAATAATACTCATTTGGAGATGAACTATTTAAACAAGTCTTATGATTGGGGTGATATTTATCATTACAATCTTTAAATATGCCACCTTTAATAAATATTTCTTCATCTGGATTAAAAGTACCATCCAAATATTCTCCTTCAGGGCATATTAATGATATATCTTTTTTTTTTTCCATTTGGGTTGATAAAGTATTTTGTAATTTTTTTAATGATTCATCTGTGTATATTTCTTTATTTTTGTTATATTTAATTCCTTTTACTTCATTATTTTCTGGTATAGATAATAATTTTTCTAAATCTATTTTTTTACAATCTTCTTTATTCGGAAAAAGTACACATTCATCATCTTTTCCATAACAAAACATTTTATTATCTTTACCAAATCCTCCATAATAATAATCATCTCTAAATTTACCATGATGTTTAATACATTTTAAACCTTTTAATTTTTTTAAATGCTTCAATTCATCTACGTTTCCAAATTGTTTTAAAATAGGGTCTTTTAAAAATTGTTTAATTGAAATTCTATTAAAGTTTTTGTCTTTATCTTTTATACATTCATTTTTTGTTAAGTATTGTAAATATTTGTTGTATTTTTTTTCAAGATTTAATTTATTATTATCGGATTCTTCTGAATCAGAAAAATTTTTAAAATCCTCTTTTTCTAAATCGTTTTTTTCTAAATCGTCTTTTGATATTACTTCAAATGAATCTAAAAAAGGTTTAAATCTTGATGCAACAAAATTATCTCTACCATATATTTCACCATTTTGGGGTAAATTTAATTTACAGAATGGTGTATCTAATTTACATTTTGTTAATATTCTATTAAAATTTCTATCTACAATATTAAAATATCCTTCAAAATCTATTATATATTCTTTATTTTGTCCTGTTTTAAATAAAACAAGCGACTCAATATCTTTTGATTTAAAATAAGGAAGAAAATCTTTTTTGTCTGTTTCACTTGAAATTACTTCAACCTTTTTTCTTATTAAATCATTATATAATTTATCATTAAATAATTTATTCATTTCTAATAATTTTGTAATATGTAATTCCATATAGGAGTTAAATTCAATACCAATACTTCCGTAATTGTTATTTTTATATGTATCATATTCAAGTCGTATTCCATAAAATAAGTTTTCTTTATTTGATTTAAATTGATTTAATAAAGTAAAACCGGTTATTAAACTAATAATATTTTCATCACTTCTTTTTTTATATTTTAATAAATTTTTTGATATTTCTAAATTTTTTGATATTTCTAAATTTTTAGAAAATAATAGATTATCTATAGGATGTGTTTTTATCATATTTAAAATAGCAATTTTTTCACTGTTGGGTATTTTTTTAATTTTTAAATTTTCTATATTTTCTATATTACCTATATTTAATTTTAATCCATCTCTTATATTATCAATATTTAAAGTAAAATTAAAATTTTCATATTTTTTGTATAAAATACAGAAAATAAATATTATAAATATCGAGATAATAATAATTTTTGAATTAATTGAATTCATTTATCTAATATAAACATATATATATAAAAATTTTTTTAT
>MDSY01040664.1_pt1 | contig 14811 bp, 15 predicted proteins | sample 811131 | NCBI WGS metagenome assembly MDSY01 (sample SAMN05326643, study PRJNA326480) | marine metagenome | isolation source: seawater | place: Atlantic Ocean: South West | collected 2010 | reverse complement strand
TAATCTACCTGATAAACCGTAATTATAAAATCACGACATAGGAACCCTATATCGTACTTATATATTCGATAATATCATATTGGATATTGATATTCTTAATTATTCTATGTAGGAACCTATTTCTATTATAATTATATACACGTTTTTGGGCAATTCCAATTGGCCTGACTTTGAACTGGATGGACCTGCTACCACTCAAAAGGTATGGCGATTTTGACGGGAAAAAGTTGCAGTCAAGCTCGATGGCCTGGCCACGATGCCTGAGCAGATATAAATCCATACCTATATTACATACAACTGGCGCCTCATTCTGGTGTGGAGGCATCAGGCTCTGGCGTGCCCGCAACTGTGGCGCCCGAGTCCTCCGGTGCGGGGAACTCAACATCGGACGAGAAGGCAGCCCACCCATCATCGTTACTTTCAGCAGCTCCGATGGGATCGCTGGTGCCACTCACTGATATCTGCTCAAAATCGGCCGCCCACGCGTCCTCGGAGCTCTTTGTCACGCTACTAGAGCTGTCAATATCAAAGAGGGCACCGGCCGCCGGGCCGCACGGCGGCGCCTCGAACGGCTCGCCGTTCGGAGCCGAGAATTCGGCATCATCGAAGTCGAACTCTGCATTCCATTGCGCGTCCGTGGCTCCAGCCGATGCGTCCCGCAGCGTGCTCTCGTGCAACGTGTCGAGATCCTGACTCACATCATCGACAAAGTTGCGCTGGGAGAGGTACTGGATGTGGTGCTCAAGATACTCGGAGCTACTCCCAGCTTCGTCATCGAGCTCGTCGTCGTCGGCGCTGCCGACCCCGCCAATCCCCTGATTCGACTGCTCCCGCATCGCTGCCGCTTGAGCGGCAAGCACGCGCTCAACTTCTTGCGCCGAATCGAAGTCAACATCATTATCGGAGTCATCGTCGGCATCGGTCGTTCGTGTGGGCATGCGGCCACCGAGCGGTTTCTGTTGGATCTCATCCCAGCGAGCGAGAGGGCCACCGGGAGCGACAAAGGCAGCCCAGCCATCGCACCCTTCGAGAGCAGAGCCCACCCGCGGCTCCCGTCCAGCGGCCTCGACCAAGACGCCGGCTAGCGTCATCACAAAGCCGTGGCACGAGGGGCGGGTCTGCATCCCCGGCGCCTTCACTAGGAACTCGAGAACCCGCGGTGCGAGGCGTGCCTCGTGCAGCAAGGCTTGCTGCAGCATGGCGGCGCACTCACCCTCCATGTAAAGAGAGGCTTCAATGATTCGCGCCGCACGCATGTGCAGCACATTGCAGTTGTGCGGCAATAGCAGTAGGTCGAGCACAATGTGAAAGAGTTCGAGCTCGCAAAGCGCCTGGAGGAGCGGCATGGATTCGCTCCTGACCGCCTCCTGGAAGAGATCGAGCAGCCTACACCGCTGCGGCGCGCGCGGGCGCGGCATCACCTCCGCTTCAGCCGGTGGAAGGGAGTTAAGGAAGCGGCTGAAGCGTGGCGGCATCACGGCCGGCGTGGCGAGCGCCATGAAGAATCGCTCGACATTGGCCGTGACGGCCTGCAATAAGAGCGAGGTGCAGCCGCCGGGGCTGCTGGCTACCTTGAGCTCACGACACTGCTCGAGCACCTTGAGAAGCACATCCATCGCTGCCAGATTCAAAACGCCCTCCTCGCCCCCCTCTCCGCCGAGGCACACGCGCACGAGCCCTTCGCAGCGCGTCTGCACTTGATCGGATGGTTCGCTCAGGCACGACGGCACGGCTGTGCTCTGCTCTAGTATGCTGCACAGAAGCACCGCGCTGTTCTGCACAGACTCCGCGTCAGCAGCGCTCAGGTTGTCGAGCAGCGATGGGATGAGATCGTCGTGTGGCAGCCACGTGGCGCTCGTGGGAGGCTGCATCTGGACGGCTCCGGCCTCGAGCATGGGCGGCTCGCCGACGCAGAGCATGATGAGTAGCTGCAGCACCGCATCAGAGCCCATGTGTGTCAGCAAGCGGGGCAGCAGCTTTGCGATGCTGAGCGGCGAGTCCTCGCGCTGCTGCGCCCAGAGATTCGTAAAGTACTGCATGAAGGCATCTGGGGAGCTCTTGAATAGCGAGACGAGCACCTTGCTGCAGTAGCCGATGAGCACTGGTGCGAGAGGCGCCGGCTGCTCCAGGATCGACAGGATCTGCTCGAGCAGGTGCCCCTGCTGCGGCGAGAGCAGCTCATCCCGGAACGCCTGCACGTCACACGCGAGGACTTCGCTGGCAACGTATGGGTACTTGAAGCGCCTCGGCTCTGAGTCTGCCTCCTGAGGCATCTCTACAATGTATGTGATCAGCTTCACCATCGTCGCCGGCTGCGTGAGGAAGCTGATGAGCTTGTCGTTCTGCGCCTTGCACTCCTGCAGCAGCTCCTCCTCCTCGAGCAGCTCCTCCAAGGTGAAGCTGTCATTGTCGAGAAGAGTGGAGAGGGACCTAGCGCTCGCCACGTTCAGAGACCAGAACATGTCTCCGCAAGAAGCCCTTCAGGCCCGCCCACGCGGCGCTGCGGGCAGGGTGACGCTTCCCCACTGACAGCGACCAGTTTTCTGCCCGCTCTTTAGCGTTAGGGGGGTCACGCATACATTAACATGAGTTCCTAGGAAGCTATCAACCCTGTTTAACTTTGGTGCCAAAGCACGAAGGAAATGCCGGCATCAATCCTACTCCCTGCCGCGCCGCCACCAGCCGCGCCCTCGGTGCAGATCGCGCCAGGCGTCTTCTTGCCGTATGTGTCGCTAGGCATGGGTTCGGGCCAGCACGGCAGCGCGTCGGAGGTGAGCATGCCAGCCTCGAAGAGCGCTGACCACGTAGCTGACAGAGCAGCCTCCGCGCGCGCGCACAGCCTCCGCTCCCTATGCGACAGCATGCTGTGCTCACTCGCGACCCTCCGACTCCTCTGACCAGGCCGTCCGCTTGTGGCTCGGTGTCAACGGCGTGGGCATCGACACCGCCTTCGTGTACGGCAACCAACGCCAAGTCGCCCAAGGGATCGCAGCGGCCGGCAAGGACCCATCTGATACCTTCATCACGACCAAAGTGCCGTGCGGGAGCGTGGGCTCGGCGCGTGCAGACATAGCCTCGAACCTTCAACAGCTCGGTGTCTCTCGCGTCGACCTCCTCCTCATCCACTTCCCGTGCAAGGAGCCTACCGGGAACGCTGCGACTTGGATGGCCCTAGAGGAGGCATTCGAGGCGGGGCAAGCGAGGGCAATTGGGGTGAGTAATTTCAACAGGACGGAGGTGGAGAGGCTGCGACGTACAGCGCGCCACTGGCCTCCAGCCGTCAACCAAGCCTCCATGTCGATCGGCTTCCATCTGGATGCGGAGATTGCATACGCGGCCATGCACAACATGACCTACATGGCATACTCCCCTCTTTGCGGGGGTCCGAACGGCTCGAGCTGTCGGCACGGCTCTGTGATGACGCTCCCTTCGGTGCAGGCGGCTGCGACTCGGCACGCCGTCTCTCCCGCCCAAGTCGCCCTCAAGTGGCTCGTACAGAAGCGCCATCCACTCGCGTGCGCAAGCTGGTCGGCTCAGTATATGCGAGAGGATCTAAACTTGTGGGAGTGGGGAGATCTCACGGACGCGGAGATTCGTGCGCTGGATGTGCAGCGTCCGAGGGCTTCGAGTCGCGCTGCTGCGTAGTTTGTGCTGGGCTGGGCCTGTGTTTGTAGATGGGTGGTACTGTGTCACTGATATCATATTGTAGTAGCTAGTAGTACATAGTAAAACAAACGTTCACGTGTGCTGTAAGGCAGTCAAAGTCAATCCATTCTTAGCCTTTTCTCTGAAGTTCGATTTTAGCGCCTGGCGGAAACTTCATTAATCTCACGATGGCGGACTCCGCGGAGTGTCCCATTTGCCTGAGTGAGAAGGATGGATCGGAGCTGTGCGTGACCACGTGCTCGCACACATTCTGCACCCACTGCTTCACACGCTCCCTCGGCTCGAGTGAAGTCGGCGCGCGGATGCGCAGGGGCAGGTGCCCGATGTGCAGAGAGCCAGTGAGCTTATATTCGACACGGAGGCTCCAGTGCGGCCAGATGCTGCTTGCGCCGGCGTGCGAGAGCATTGTGGGCGAGGTGTATACGCAAGGTCGTCGCGGCTGCCTCGGCGTTGCCTCCTACCACTTCGACACCCTCGAGCAGACCTACATTAGCTACGCTGCGGCGCTTCCCGAGTGGAGACTTGACGATGGGAGCGCTCCGCCCGAGCGCAAGTACTTCGAGGAGACGTCGTACGACGGGGCGACTCGTACCTTCCGGGGCATTATTCGCTGGGAACCCGTTCCATTCAACGGCGCCTCACGCTGGGAGTACGAGATGGTACCGTCTGAGCATTCCAACCGCCTCTGCATTTTGAACATGCTCACAACATGCTCACAACATGCTCACAACGTGCTCACAACATGCTCACAACATGCTCACAACATGCTCACCAGCGGCACGGCAAGTCACCCGTGATGTACACACACGCACACACGGATGCATACACACATGCTCACACGCACACCGCGTATACGCATGACTCGAATCGCGCTCTCACAGGTGTTTGCGGACAGCTTCGGCTTCATCTGCGCTGGCCAGCTCAAAACGTTTGACGCCTCGGGTAACGAGCTCAAGTCCGAGATCAAGTTCCGTGAGCAGCTGCATTACAACCGTTACCGAGCGCCTCCGAGCTCCATCATCGGCTGTGCCTACGTCCAGGGCGGCCGGCTCGGCGTCGCATCGTACCACTTCCCCCGCATTGAGCAATCTGCTCTCGGTGCGGACGACGGGCCCTACATTAGCTACGCGTCGCCTCTGCCAGGGTGGAGACTAGACGATGGGAATATGCCTCCGGAGAGGAAGCCTTTCGTCAACCCGACGTACGACGCCGCGAGCCGAACCTTCCGGGGTACGATTCGTTGGGAGCCCACCACCTTTGGGGGCGACTCGGTCTGGGAGTATGAGATGGTCTTTGCAGACGATTTCGGAGTGATCGATAACGGAGTGGTCACAGCGTTTGGCCGCGACGGGAAGCGGAAGGGGGCGCATCGGTTCGGGGTGCAGTTGCACTACGAGCTAGTGGACGAGGAGTCAGAAGAGATGCTCGGCTCAGAGATGCTCGGCTCGGGCAATAGCAGCGGGGGGCCATGGGTCGTACTGCGATTGCCATCTCAGGCGCAGGATTTTGGAGCTGGGGCGCATGAGATGATGGCGGATGCAGAGACGCATGACTCAGATTCGGACCAGGATGATGCGATGCATTCATTCTTCTTTTGATGATAATAATCCGGGCGTAATGACTCAGATTCGGACCAGGATGATGCGATGCATTCATTCTTCTTTTGATGTGCGCGCTCAGTCAGATATCGCCACATGCATGCGTTGTTGTGGTGCGAACAGATGTGTCCTCGTCTAGCGTGTCAGTGTGTGCATGTTGATCTTGATGAGACTGTATGTTGCATGTGCATGATTCTGAAACTGAGGCTCGAAGTGGTGTGATGCGTGAGCCTAGCTAGGTCTATATGTAGTTGATTCGAGTATCCATTTTGTTGTGACAACACTAATACTAGACTAGGTAGATGTGGCATTTTCGACCGCGAAGCTCGGACCCCCGGGCACGAGCTCCAGCTGGTCGAAACGAATTATTAGTTAATTAGTAAAGATCTAAATAGTCCAAATAAGTCGAAAGTGGCTAGTGGACAACAGACTACTCATATTGTAGCGTGAACTCTTGTCCCTCCTGGATGAACCCTGGCTGCACTAGCACTAGCGGGTAGGAAAGAGAGAGGAAGCACGCCATCTCCACGCAGGATCACGAAGAGCGATGAAGCCTTTGCTCACGTGCGGCAGCGCCTCAGTCCGCCGGCTTCCTTCCCTCCTTTTTGGGCCCGGGCATCGGCTGGTTCTCGTATGCATTCGACCGATCCTTGAGTTGTTGGGAGAGCTTGTCGTGCTCTTGGTTCAAATCAAACTTCGCCTTGCCCAGCCGCTTCGCCCTCGCGCGCTCATCCTTGCACAACAAGAGCGAAACAGGAGCCTCGCTCAGTCAAGCGCTGGGGCATGGGGCTGCAACGGGCGATGCACGCACGCACCTTGATCTGCATGGGCATGCGTAGGAACTGGGACAGGCCCCATGACCCGAAACCCATCATCGCGAGGAAGGGCAGCGCCTTGCTCGCGAATGCCCACGAGGACTTCGCCCGCGCCATGCCGCGGGTAAATCGGCTTAGTGGTCAAATCGGCTTACCAGGGTATTGGTTACAAGTCCGGCCCTTACAGTACTGTGGAAATGAAGTCGACAGACGAAACTGATTAGGAGATAATTGTGGAAGGAAAAACGAAATTGATCTCGAGATATGCCGTCAGTGCTCAGTTCCCCAGCGCCGACGCTCACTCGACGCGAGCTTGCCCAACTACGCGATGCAGAGGCCATGTATGACCGAGAGATGGTCCTCGAACCCAGCGACACAGATGCCGAGGTCTTTCCCGGGGATGATCTGGGAGACGAGCTCGTTTCCTTGGCGGTGGCGTTTGTCCAGCAAAGCATCACCTTGGTGCAACTCGCTGCGGAGCTGTCGGGTCAGCTGTTCGGCCACTTTACACGGGCACTCTTCCGCAGCTCCTCATCCTCCGCCAAGATGATATGGCAACCGATTCGTCTCGTGTCAGCCATGCTCCTCTTTGCAACCCCAGCCCATGCTGCGCGTCCTGGGCAGCAACAGTTCGGCATGCCACGTACGCGCTCTCTCTCAGTACATGACTTCCAGACTGCCCAGCTGTCTCGTATGTCGACGCTTCGACCACACGAATCTTTCGAACGCGGACAAAGCCGGCCCTGCCATCGCCGCAGCAACAGTGTGCCAGGCCGTCAATGATCACTCAATGATCACTCGGTGCATAGCTGTAGTTCTCTAGCATGCTCAGAAGAATGTCCCCACATCGTGACGGGCATATCTGGATAGGCTCGGGCTTTCAAATTCTTCTGCCCGCGCCGAATTATGATGTGCGTAGTTACTTAGTGATCCATTAACGAGTAAGTTTAAGTATTAGACAGTTGCACTTTTTAACGCAGTAACAGTGTCAGTGTGAGTGTACATGACGTGATAGTTAACATGAAGACATTTGAACTAAATTTCGATATGTATGATATTTACTTGAATTTGTCTGCATCAACCAAGTTTCTCTCAAACGCATCATGTCAGCCACGCGGCATTACAGAGATCTAGCCAGTAGCCACGCCCCCTTACTGACCACCCCATGCTAACGCTTGCTGCTTGTGAGCAGCAAGGTATTGCTCATAGGTCATGTCAGTGATGTCGAGGCCTTGCATCGAGGCAGGCGATTTGCTGTTGCTGTTGCCATGGGCGTAGGCACCCCCACCACCTACATCTCCGCCACCGTGAGCGCACTGGTTGCCGCAACCTCGCCCCCACTGACCGCCATCGGGTCGAAACCCGTAGCCTTGTTGCGCTCCGTGCATCTGCATGGGCATGCTCTGCATTTGCATGCCCTGCATTTGCATGGCATGCATGGGCATGCCCTGCATTCGCATCGGCATATCCATCATGCCCTGCGTTTGCATCATGCCGCATTGTCTCGCTTGCATGTCGCCTTGCATGCCGCCTTGCATGCCGCCTTGCATACCCATCGGCATGCCCATGCCCATCGGCATGCCCATGCCCATCGGCATGCCCATGCCCATCGGCATGCCCATGCCCATCGGCATGCCCATGCAGTTGCTGCCCTGGAACCCGTTGCCGCCCAACTGCTCTCTGAAGCCTCGAGCACCTCTGCCCTCGCCATCATATCTGCCGCGACCCCGACCTCCACCCCTACCTCCGTCACTATGGCGACGTTTGGTCCGCACTACTGGTTCTGTCAGCTCATTGATGTCTCGCCTCTTCAAGCTCTTTTGCGGGTTGGCCACGTATCCCTCGTCGAACATGTTGCAGACCTTGTGGCCAAGCTCGGGTTCCACCTGTGGGCAGCGATTGCGCGGGATGCCATCTCAGCCATACTGTCGCAAGGCTATTTCGCACGCCTCCTATAGATGCTATGAGTGGAGCGGCATGCCTGCTCGCCATCGCGGCTGATCTTGAGGGGCCTGTTGTCGCTGTATGGATTCTTTAAGGCATAGGTCTCATCGAAAGAAAGGTCGTAGATGGTCTGCCATTTCAGTTTGAAGCTACCGCCCATGGTGTTGCCCATGATGTCGGCGACGCTGCCCATACCTCCTGGCTCGGAGGTGGACATCATCTTAGCGTACCCCTGAAAGCCGCGGCTCTCATTGACAGAAAAGAAGAGGATGACGGCATCGTTTTTCTGTCCACAGCAGTACCGAGGAGGTGGTCATAAGTAAGCAAGCTGGCTAGAACAGGGTTTGTGGGTTGGCCAGAGGCCCCGGCAATGCCAATGGGGTGGGCGGCGGGGCGACGGGGGCGCAACAAAAATAGGGCCATGGACGGGCGATCGTCTGAGCTCACCTCGAATGCTGTGTTGAGCTTCTTCTCAATGCGGCCCGTCGTGGTCCACGTGCCCTTCTGCATCGAGACCTTGAGATCTTTCATGTGGAAGCTCTTGATGACGAAGAAAGCTGTGCTCCCTTTTACGAGCCGTTTGGACGGCCATCCCTTTTGTGGAGTCGGCGATTGTTTCTCAGGCTCTTGCTGCCCATTCACCTGATCCGAACCGGCCGCATCTTGTGCTGCTACTGGCGACTTATCTGCAAACTTCCTCTCGCCACTCCGTGGACTCGACTCTGATGCGTCTTCGACTACTAGATCCTCCCCATCATGATCATCACCCGTTGCATCAGCGACGTGAACTTCACTTTGGACAGATTGTATCTCGCTGCCGCAGGGTCCTGCTGCAACACGCCGCCCGACGAACAAATCACTTACGACACCTCAAACTAAATAATGACGCTTTTCAACGCCACACCACTGTGAGGAGAGAAGGCTCAGGCTAGGACTGCGCGCTTTAATGTTGCGCATACATATGGATATGGAACGCGGCCCGCTAATAAGCAGCATATATGACGAGACTGGCTGCCGAGCTAGAAACGGGTGTTGATAAGGAAGGTTAAGTATGCGATGACTGGCGGGGAAGATGCGACTAGTCGACCCACCCCGGAAGGAGTCAGGTGTCGGCTTGAGATTTATAGCGGCGGTATCGAAGGACAAACCTCTTCTTCTCTTGAGCCAATCACATAATAGCAGAGCGCTAACATGGCCGCACAACAGAGGGTGGCGGGCATTCAAGACTAAGTCATGACACGCAGGAGACCCACTCTGGAAGGACCGGCGAGGCCACTTATTACCTACGTTCAGGGTATTGCTGCTTGCTGTGCGCTCAGAGTCGTTGCCCCCGTCCCCATCGTCCCTCAACACTCGGCTCGTCTCGTCAGAGGCAGCCTCGGTCTGCCCCGCAGATTCACCTTCCCGTGCAACAGCAGCACCCGACCTGCGCAGATCAGAGAGTTGCGTTGAGGGTGGCATGTGATGCAGACAGTACAGCAGAATCATGGCCATGCGGGAGTGCGCACCTCTGAACATCGCTGTCATTCTGCTCCTGGTGGGAATCGTCGGCCCCAGCGAGTGGCACATCCTCCCCGATCACATCCGCCAGCACGTCGCCATCCGCGAGTGCCAGGATGTCTTCGCTGTCGTCCAACGCAGCCATGGCCCCTCTCACTTTGGGTGTCGCCTTGGGGACAGGAGATTCTCCTGTACCTACCTACAGTACCTAGTGTATATAAAATCAAAGGCGTCCATTATTAGCGGGCCGGGGACGCCGACCAGTGCGGCCCTGAGGGCGATGGACGCGCGGCCGGCGCGTCTTTCGCAACACATGAGCGAGACGCTGGAGGATTGGTACCCTTCACCGATCGTGCACGACTGCTCCGCCATCGCTGCGCAGATGGAATGGAACGAGCTGCTTGCTGCGCGAGAAGCTGGCGATCAGATCGAGCCTGAACGGCTTCACACGGCGCTCAAAGGTGGAATTCCCTCCGAGCTGCGTTCTCGCGCATGGCTGAGCTTCTCTGGCGCGGCCGAACGCATGCGCCGCCACCCGCAGCTCTACGAAGGTGCAATCTCTCACACCGTTTCCCCCATATGTCACACTTCCATTCTTCCTATATATCACCGGATGCATTTTCTACGCAGAGCTCTCGAGTGCAGTGGCGAGTCATGCTGAGAGGGAGGCCGCAGACACCAGCGAAGGTAGCGGCGCGCGCGGCGTCCACGGTGTCGGCTGCACCACCGATGCTGAGTCGGTGGCGCGTTCAGTACGCGAGCAGGCAAGTCTCACACAAGTCTCACACAAGTCTCACACGTCCCATTTTGCCCCATTTGGCACATCCTATTTTGCCCATTGATCACCGCCATACTTTTCACGATTGCCCGAGCAGATTGAAAAGGACCTTCGTCGCACCAACGTGGTCCCCCTGCCTCCTTTGGGGTCGGCAAACCCGATCGCGGAGCCAACTGCCGCGTCGCTCGCGCCGCTGCGCCGTGTGCTCTCGGCCTTCGCCCAGTACAACCCTCGCGTCTCCTACGTGCAAGGGATGAACTTCATCGCCTCTGGACTGCTCTCGGCACTCCCAGAGACGGAAGCTTTCTGGATGCTCTCCCTCGTCGTCTCGCTCTGGCTTCCTGACCACTTTAGCGAGGATATGTTCGGCAATCACATCGACTGCCGCGTCCTCGCACGGCTCGTCGCCGAGAGATTACCTCGGCTCGACGTACGGATGCGCGAGCTCGAGGTGTCGGCGCAGCTCCTCACTGCTCGCTGGTTCCTCTGCCTCTGGGCCTCTGTGCTCCCGCTCCCTGCTCTCTTCCGTGTATGGGACGTTCTCTTCGTCGGCGGGCCGCCGATGGCTCTTCAACTGGCGCTCTCATGCATGCATCTGATCGAGGAGGCCGTGCTCGTCTCTGCCGACATGGGCGCGGCGCTCGCAGCCGTCAAGGAGACGCTGCGCGCAGAGTCCGACGGAGAGCAACTCGTACGCCTCACGCTCAGCATGCCGTACCTCTCAGCGCAACAGCTCGCAGCGTGGCGTCAGCTCGAGCTGAGGCGTCTCGTGGACGAGACAGCGCGCAATGAGTCGCATCGGCAGCTGCAGTCGCTCCAACGCGCCTCTGGGCTCAGCGCCGCGGAGGTCGAGCACATGGCGAATCTGTGCGGCGTCTCGCCCGCAGCAGAGGCCGCTCGCCAGGCGACCGCCGCTGCGGCGCGCCGCGTGACGACTGCCGGTGCGCCACCGGCTCTCGCGCTCTCCGGCGAGCTCGAGCGCGAGATCACGCATGAGTCGCAGTGGTTACTCCTCTCCCTCGACCTCTCCGTGTTCGCGTGCGTCGTCCACGCCCTCCTCCCTCGGTGGAACGCCCGCTCACGATTCGTCCACCGAACATTTGAGCTCTTCTGCCAGCATGCTCAGCCGGCGGATCACGGCGCGCGGCGCACCACCACAACCTCGCCTTCTGCCGCTGCCGCCTCGCGATTCGAGAGCGCCACCTCGGCAGCTGCCGCCGCCATCGGATCCCGCGGCGCCGCCTCAACCGCACTCCCCAAGCCTCTGCCGCCGCCGCCGCTCAATGAGGCGCGCTCACTCCGGCTCACCTTCGCTGGGCTTGTGAGCGGCCTCGGCTGGCTACTCCGGGGGACCTCGCGACGGCGGGCGCACCTCTGCTATCTCTACTTTGCGCGGGGCCCTCAGCAGTCCGTACGGCGCGCCGACTTCATCGCAGGGCTCTGCGAGACATACGCTCTCTTCCATTCCGAGACGGGCGCGAGCGTCACCGAAGCAAGAGAGGCTGAGCACTTTGTCGATCTCATGTTTGAGCTGTGGGATGAGTCTGGTGCTGGGGAGCTCACTCCGCAGCTCTTCGTCAACGCGGCTCACCAGCACCCCTTGCTCGTACAGGCCTTCAACCTTGAGCAGCTAGAGCCGCCGCCGCCGACGCCGCCCGCCGACGCGCATGGCGGACAGCGGAGCCTCCTGCCGCTGGGGGCGGCTGCACGCGCGGAGGTGGCGGCGCATGGCGGGTTGAATGGGAGGGGGGCGAGACCGTCCAGGGAGGGATCGAACGCCGCAGCGGCGACCATTGGCATATGCGATGCGACAGCCATGGGTGCAACACTCCAGAGCACGCCGCCGCGCAAGTGCCGAGGCGAGACGGGTTTGGCAGAGCTTTTGGCGGGCGAATCCCCGGGTATTGTAGAGGGTATTGTAGAGCCCGCTGGGCTTCTGCTCTCGCCATCAAACCTCAACTTCCTCGCTGAAGAGTATTTTGCTCAGCCAGGGTGAGTTGAGCGAGGGCGCAACATCGTAGCACATCCATGTGCATGTGCAGTATGAGTATCAGTATTGATTATATGCGCGCAGGAACCTAGATTCCGTCCATTATATCTATAGGTCCGTCGTCAAAGTTGAAGTAATACTAATAGTATCTCAATACATACTGATACTATACTCGCTTCGAGGGAGTATCAATTTGAGATTATTCTGAGACCATTGTTAAAATTACAATTACTAGTAGTTGTAGTAGTAGTACACCTATAATAGAAGCACTCGGCGACTAGTCTATCGCACACTGTTTCGTTGCAATTCGAGCCGCGGCTTCGCATCAAGGCTTCGCTGAGAGCCCACTCTGAAGCGCAGCATCCCGACGCCAAGAGCAGCCGCACCAATGGCTGCTGCGATGCCCGCGCCTGCTCCCATGGCGACTGAGGTCCACGAGCGATTTGGCCCCTGTTGCCTCAAGCTCTGCTGCCACTGGAGCGGCTGCGGCCGTTCGAGCGTGTCGGAGCCGATCGCAGCAGCGGCGACGCTCTCCAAGTGCTCCCATGTTGGCAGCACTCGAGGGATTGGCGGCAACTCGAAGAGGGCGTCAGGCAGCGATGGGAATTCCGGGAGGCTATCGAGCTGCTCGGACGTGACCCATTCGCATCCTTGCTCAAGCTGGGCGGGCGCGGTTGAGGGCTCAAGCATGAGGCCGCTCCCTCGCGCCATCGCCTCGAAGCGCCGCGTGAGCAACAGCAGCAGCGAGCTGAAGCACGCGCGCAACCCTTGGCGGTGTGGTGTGCCGATCCACCAGCACTCGATCCTTCGCCGCCATTCTGCTAGCCACGCCTGAGGGTCTGCGAGGTGCCCAGAAGCGGCAGTCGGCACTGGATTCGCACAATCGCCCCTCACAACTCCGTGCGCCGCGGTGGCTAGGCTCTCAGCCTCCTCGGCACCACAGCAAGCGCCGCACGGCATGGCGTCCATCTCATCACCTGAAGAGCTCAGGGCTTCGCCGAGCTCTGGCGGTGCGAGGAGTGCGCGCTTGTGGTATCCGGAGCCTTTGCGGATCTCTGCGGCGCGGTAGATCTGCTCCACCAGCAGCAGACGCGCCATCTGGTGCGTGAAGGTCATCTTGCTCAGCCCGATGAGTTCGGTGCGCTTCCTACGCTTGAGTTCCTTCGGCAGACCTTCGGCGCCGCCGATGAAGAAGGCGGCACGGCTCCCTCCGCGTTCGAGGGCGCTGAAGAGTACGGCGGAGAACTCCTCTGAGGTGTACTGCGGACCCTCGGGGTCGAGGAAGAAGCGCGTCTCGGTCTGCTCCGACTTGGCCTGTGAGAGCAACGCCGCGTCATCTTTCACCCAAAGGCACTCGAGGTCGAGCGTACCGGTGAGGCGCTTGGCATACAGACCGACAGCCTCTTGCAGCCAGTGCTCCTTGTTCTTGCCCACCGAGACCAGCCGCACACGCATCAGCGCATGCACCGAGGGCAAGAGCAGCAGCGCGTGCAGCGATGGACGCATCGCGCGCGTTCATTTATTAGGGAGATACCTCTGGTAGTAAAGCAATGTAGTGTACACCCTTACATCCTATTGAATTGAAGACTTCGGCCACTGCGAATGCCGACGCCAATGCCGACACCGAGCGAGGCGCCGCCGCACACATTCGGAGACTTCATGGAGGACTCACTGCACCATCCGATCTGGGGCTACTATGCCGACGGCCGCGTCCTATTCGGCGAGTCTTCCGACGCTGCAGACTTCACCACCTTCCCGGTCTCAATGCGTCCGCACTTTGGAGCCATGCTCGGCGAGCGGATCCACCAGCTGTGGCATGCATGTGGCGCTCCTAGCGACTTCACGATTCTCGAGCTTGGTGCCGGACTCGGCACACTCGCTCACGACCTCCTCGATCATCTTCGCGCCAAACGACCCGAGCTCTACTCAGCAGCGCACTATATCATCGGCGAGCGCTCGACGGCTTTGCGCGCGCTGCAGCTGGAGACGAATGCGTGCTTCGTCGCCGAAGGACGCCTTCGAGTGCGCGCTGTCGACGCCCAGTGCCTCGCCGACGGATCGCTCCGAGCTTCACTTCTCGAAGAGAGAGAGAGAGAGTCGCGTGTTTCCAAACCTGCTTCCCCCCAACCTGCCAGTGAGCGCTCTGGTAGTGAGCGCTCTCCTAGTGAGCACACGAGCACTGAGCGCGGGCAGCGCAGATTGTGCGGGGTGCTGCTGAGTAACGAGCCCCCCGACGCATTCGCGGTTGAGAAGCTCATCATTGAGCAGAAGACCACCCACTCTCAAGAAGCTGCCGAAGGTGCCGCCGAGCGCTCGCTGCTCACGATGCGACGCTGTCACGTGTACCCACTGATTCGAGCGCGCGAGTTGCGCGAGATCGTGCGGGAGGTGATGAGCGCCATGCCGTACGAGATGCTCGGAGATCGAGAAGCCCTCTTGCGAAGGGGACTCGGATCTCGCGAGGGCGAGATCCCGAGCGAGATTCCGAGCTTCTTCCTGAACGCCTTCTCTAGATTGTCG
>MDSY01033063.1_pt1 | contig 14811 bp, 9 predicted proteins | sample 811131 | NCBI WGS metagenome assembly MDSY01 (sample SAMN05326643, study PRJNA326480) | marine metagenome | isolation source: seawater | place: Atlantic Ocean: South West | collected 2010 | reverse complement strand
CATTAATTCTGATGTTGATAAATTTTCTGAATATGTTTCTGATATTGCGTCATTATCCATTGAAATATCAATAAGTACATATCCTGTGCCTCTTGTTAAACCGCCATCAGCCTGAGTAACTGTTGATGTAGCACTTCCAATTGCATTATAATTGCTATTTTGAAATTCATAAGAAATACCTCCAATAGATGTAGTTATATTTTTTGTTTCAATATAATTACCCGATGTTGGTAAAGTGCTATTTAAAACTAAATTATTACTTCCACCAGGAGACCAACTGTCCATAGTTCTATCAAGTATGGGCGTAACACTTGCACCTGTACTAACTGCATTAGTTGCATCACTTGTCCAATATATGGCTAAAGAAGAACCTCCTGCTGCTAATAAAGATTCTTGAGCTATATTAGCGCCTCTCCCCCAGCCAGGATTAACTGCTGCTTCTCCAAATATTATTTCGGTTGAAAAAGAATCCGTTAATTCCCCTGCGTCTTTTACTTGTATTGTAACGTCATTTATTCCAGCGGGCGTACCTGTTATAGTAATTTCTCCTGTAACACTGTCTATTGAAAACGGATTGTCTGAAGGTTGTGAAGTAATACTGTATTCTAAATCTTTTTTATTTACAGGAGTACTTTCCCCTACTAAAGTTTGTGTGTCAGCACTTCCGTTTACCGAATCAAATAAACTATTACCTGAATTTAATGTTGTTTGGCCAGCTGAAGTTGGAATACTTGCTGGTTTAGGGCTTATAGTAGGTGCAACATTTTGTAATGATCCTGTAGACGTTAGTGTAGTTCCGTCATTATCAAAAGTAAATTCGTACTGATCGACTACATTAGAATTAGGCCCGTAATAAAATAATTTAGCTGTTTTAATAGTATAATTATCATAAGTAGCAGGATCATTTTTATCCAATGTTTGACCATTATTTGTACTTTTAGTCATAGTAAAAAATGGCCCATTATCTCCCTCTTGAATTATTTCATTATTACCGTTTCTAATATTAACAATAGTTAAATTTGATTCTTGTTCAGGTTCTGGCCCGGTAATTATTGCCGCTGAATTAGCTGATTCAACACCAAATTGGTCAGCTACAATTGTATCAATAGCCATTCCTTCATTTAAAGAAAAACTATATTGATAAAACCCTGTGGCTAGCCCTGAATTTCCTGCTAATATGGCAGCATTAAGTGATGAAATTAATCCAGTAGTAGAAGTTTCATAATAAATATTTAATAAGGATTCAACAGGAGTAGTTTCAAATACACCTAATTGAAATGTATAAGAGCTAGCACTCGATGCTAAACTACCAATAGGATTAGATGCAATTTGTGTAATTTTAGCAACTAATGGATTTGAAGATGAATTATATAATTCAGTAGCGTCCCCCCCATTGCTTACACTAAATAAATCTGTTACTGTTCCTAATATACTAACATTATTATCTACACTAGTTAGTGTATCTGTATTTGGATAAAATGGAATATTATAAGTTGGAGTAGCTGAATTTTGAGGTGTTACTCTTCCAAATAACTCTACACTACTTTGTGACACTTCTACATTTTCAGATTCTTCACTTAACTCTTGACTAGAAGATCTAAATTGTTTTTGGTCAGGCCCTACTAAAGTTAAATCTCTAGGTATTTTATTAATGTTATCACTAAATAAAGAAATAAACCCATCTTCCCCAGCTGAATCATTGCTTGTAACCCCATCAGGCGGACCATCTAATATACCGGCTGTATATACATTATAAAATTCTTGTTCTGTTTGTTTTATAACCACTTTAAATGAATACCAACCAAGAGGATTATAATCCGCAGACCCTTGATTACCATTATATAAACCAGGTGCTCCACTGCTTAATAATTTATTACTAGTTATTTCTTGGTTAAATAATATTTTTATAGAATCCCCGCTTAAAGCTGTTATTGGCAAATCCGTAGCATCTTGTGAAGTTCTATAATTATGATATACAGTTGCTGCATCAAATGCTAAATCAGATCCTGAGCTATCAGCTTGTATTTTTTGAATTTGGCTAGTTGATAATAATACAGTTGAGCTTCTACCATACCTATCAGATAAAACAACACCAGCCTGATAATTTCTATTTTGCTTTACCGTGCTATTTGGATATTCGGTAATAGCAGTAGTTCCAAAAGGATTATTTGTAGCTGATCCTGGTAAAGCAAATACTGTTTTTTGTGTTACACCTACATTATAATCTAAAGCTACAGGTGGAGTATGTTTGTCTTGAAAATTGCCATATACAACTCTATTAGAAATAATTTCTTGTGATAATGCTCTAACCGGCACTGCATCAAATACTCTAAGTAGTTCACTTTCTGGTAATGTTTTATATGGTTTAGTTGCTTGATAAGTATATTCTATAGTTGAAGCAGTACCAAAATCCGATTGTTGTATTGTGTCTAATACTTGAACAGATAGTTTATTATCTTCTTTATATAATATTTCTATTTCTTTTATTTTAAATTGAGAAAATAAATTATCACCTGTTACTGCTGTATTAGCACCATCTAAAGGTAATGGTATCTGTAATTTTATTTCATTAACTTTATTTTCCATAAAATTAACTACCGTACTTATATATGCTTTTTCTTCATCTCCAGTTAAAAAATAGCCATCTTGTTTAGGGATAAATGCAGCTTGGGTAAAAGGAGCAAAAGATGAATATTCATTATCATCAAATCTAAATCTATAACTAAATCTTACAAATCTACTTTCTAAATAATCAGGATCACCCGGATAAGTAGAGTTATAAGGTGCTGTTGTTCCTTGAAAATAAGGATTTTGCGTAGAATCATTACCTAAGGTAGGGGAAACAACATCATACATGGTAGTTTCATACCCTGTTAAATAAGGTGATGAAGAGCTTGATGGAGCAGCGTCACTTAATTTATATAAATTTATTGGCTGAAATGGGGTATATTTTGCAACAGATATTTGATCTTCATTAGTATAATAATTAGTATTTTCAGCTGCTAATCTTACATTAATTTTTCTTGGCTGATTCCTATTATCTGTAAAAAATAAAAGATCTTCAATTAAGTTTACTCCTGTAATTAAATTAGTTGTAGAAAAATTTAACCATGCCCCATTAACCAAAGAAGAAGCAGAATTATTCGCTACATTAAATGCATATATATAATTTTTAGCACTAGAACTATAACTAATGTTAGTCAAATAAGTAGGATCCGTATAGTCTGTTAAAAATATATAAATTGTATCATCATTTGTATTAGTAAATTGACCAATAATTTGCAGATTAGTTGTGCCTGCTAATGAATTGAAGTCCGCTAATAATTGATTACCTAATACATTTTCTAATGCGCCAACATCTGCACTTTCAGATTTACTTACTTGAATATTATTACCTTCTCTATATTCCCCTTTTGGCAATAGCCTTGCGTCGAGGTCAAGGTTCATTTTTGACTTTACAAAAGCATTTTTAACCTCAGCCATTTATTTAAGTTTTTATCCATTTAGATTTATTGCGCATAACTTGCACTATTTCATCTAATTTAATGTTTGATAATCTAATTTTAGCATTTCTAAGTTTTGCACTTTTTTCATCTCTATATCGTCTTACAATATATTCGGGTGTATTTTTTTTGCTAGCGAGTACCGCATGATTAACATAAGCATATACTGCATCTTCAGCTAATTTAGGCACTCTTGATTCAATATCATATGCAAGGCCATCTGATATATATTCAAAAATTATGAGCTGGTCTCTTAAATTACTTGAAAAAGAAACTTTACCTTCCCGGTAATTCATTGTAAACCAACCATTTTTTTGAGTAGTTTCAGGATCTAATCCATAACGTTGGCCCCAAAAACCTTCGTAACCGTAGCCGTAAAATGCTCCTGGATAAACACCAGCATTAATATTATTAACATCAATATTTCCTGTTATTAAATTATCATTTGCTTCACGCCATCTTTTCTCTGTTATAGAAGTAGCTTCTAAATTATCTTCAAAGTTATCTTGAATTGGTACTGATTGCCAATCCTCTGGTAATAAGCTATAAGGATTAGATGTTAAAGTTGTAGGATATATAATATGTTTTACCCCAAGAGCATCTACCCATGACATTTTAACATAATTAACATAATCTTGCGGTAGTGGTATGGATAAATTTTCAGGTATTGTAGCTTCTTGTGAATGTATACTTTGCAAAGTGTCATAACTAAATTCTTGTAAAGCGCGTTTTACATGAAAAATTATATCAGTACGTTTAACTTTCTCAATTAATTTTCCTGCTCCTACGTATCCTACTAAAAAATTTGTAACTAAATCTGAAACTTTTATATATGCATAACTCCCGTAATTTTCCTCAACTGTATCTCCATATGCATCTTTATTTCCGTAATAACCACCTGTTAATATTTTAAGTTGTACTACTATATATAATCCTTGAGCCGGAGTTGAAGTAATTGTTATTACATTATCTACTACTGTATACTCTGATGTATATTCTGTAAAAGTACCCGGTGTGCCCGATGTGCTTGTATATAGTTTAAAATTATTTAAAGCGTAATCTACCTGAGTTGGATCATAATTACCAAAAATTAAATCAGTATTAAATGTTGTTGTATAAGTATTATTAGTACCATCAGCTATAAAAGTTTGCGTACCTGCATAATATTGCGCATTAGTTTCTTGTATTAATCCACCGTCGGGCCTTGCCATAATTTATGATTTTTTATTTATTTCGTCCATTTGAACTTGCTGAGCAGCCGCTTGAACAATTTGTGGGTCTTTAATAATTATACCTGAATACATTAATATTCTTAATATTACTTCACTTTGTTCACTTATATCTAATTCAAAATCTTGAGATCCTGTATTTGTTGCGCCATTAAATTCTGCTGAATTATATACATATTGACCTAATGATCCAACAGTAAATCCCCATACTACATCAACTGGTTTGCGAACATATTCTACTTGAATATCGCTTTGTATAGTAGTAGGCCTAACAAATAAATAATTATTCTCAAATAAATATGTGGGAAAAGTTTTTGTAGCTTTTGTTAATTTAGACTTTTCAGAAGTATAAAAGTCATTTCGTTGAAGTCTTTGAACAAGTACTTCATTTTTATATGTTACTTCACCAATTCGGTATAAAGTAACTGATTTACCATATCCATCGGTATTGGGTAAAGTAAAATACTTATCGGTAGTTACTGCACTACTATTATATACTGCATTACCAAAAGTTTTAAATACAGCTATTTTTTCGTCAATATTTTCTACCCTATCAGCATAATTCATGTCAGTTTGCGGAACACGAATTTGTTGATTTAAATCTTCAAAATATTTTTCAAAGATTTCTAATTGAACCTGTGTTGCAACATTATTGAATTCATCAGGGGTCATATATCCCCTTTGCTCTTTGTTTAATATTGTCAACACTGTTTGATATACAGTGTTTACGTTTATAGCCATATTGATTTTTTATAATACAATAGCAGGCCGAATTAACGGCCTAGCTATTATATATATTACACATTATCCTAATTTTTTTTGTATAGTTTTGTATAAATCAACACCTTCATCAGTTTTAAAATATGCGGCCATAGCTGAATAAGGATTTTCATCAAAAGGTACGTTCATTATTTTACGTCCTGTTTTCCCAATACTAAAAGATCTTTGGTCTTGAGAAAGTTTTATAATTCCTAGCTCTTCAGCATTTATTGCAACATTTCTTAATTGTACATTTTCATCGTTTGCTAATTCTAAAAACAATACGGGATTATCTTTAGCATATCTTAAAACATCTCTTCTAATTTCTTTAGAACTCATTTTAGTTACCTCTGAGCCTAAATCAACTCTTAATATAGCTTCAGCTAAATCAATTTCAATTTCTTTAGCTGCATTTAATGCTTCTATAATTAATTCCATTTCTGATAAATCATCCCCGGCAGACACTACTGGGTCAAACTCTTTATATTTTGTATTTTTTAAAGGATGATATAATGAAAGTAATTTTTGTAAATTTTGTTGTTGTTTAGGAACAAATAATACGCCATTTCTAAATATAATATGCCCTAAAGTAGCTTCTCCTTTTTGTTCATCTACAAAAGGAGACGACTGATTAGTTGCATATCTTAATTCTCTTTGTTGATTTGTTGTTTCATCAAACCATAATAATGGATATTTATATGTATGTCTTGATGATATAGTATAAGTTATTGGAGAATGTTCACCTAATAATAAATAGGTTCTATCTTTAATTTCCCAATTATTTTTTTTAACTATTGTTTTTGCTACAGGTTGTGAGTCAGGTTTTTTAACTGACTTTACTGCAGGCTTATTTTTTGCTGTTTTTTCCATGATAAAATAAAATTAAATAAATAAAAAAGACAACAGAGGGCAGCGTGCACCACCCTCTTTGCCTTAATAAAAAATTATGAAGATGTAAACAATACGAAGTTATTTGCACCTTGCACACACAAACATCTTTCAGATAGGAAGTGTACTACCATAGAGTCAATGTCTGTAGTGAATGCTCCACCAGCAGAACCTGTTATCCATGATTTCATACGTCTATCTTCAGTTTGTGAAGCTCTATACCTAACGTGTAAGAAAGGTCGTCTAATATTTGAGCCAAGAATTTGATCGTATACAGTTGAAGTACCAGCTGGAATTAAAACTCCATCAATACTAGAAACTGCTACACCACCTCTTGTAGAAGCGTCATTTAAATATTTCCAATCAGTTTTATAAAAATCGTAAGAACCTCTTCTAAATCCTGAAAAACCAAGATTTAAAGCCATTTCTTCTGAATTTTCAAATAAACCAAAAGCTGTTCCGCCTTGCATACCAGTAGAAATACTAGCAAGCATGTCGTCAATATCTAATGAGGTACCTCTATTTAAGAAAAGCATATTTTCTTCAATAGCTCCCTGAGTATCTAAGTTTTTAAGAATACTATCAAATTCACCTAATCCAGCAGCAGCACTAAAATTATTTAGTACATTACCTCTTGAATTAATTGCAGCAAATAGACCTTCAGTACCTTTAATACTATCAGCTAATCCAGCAACCCCTGATCCAGTGGCTGTTTTTTCACCTTCTACTACAGACATTTCTAAATAGTCTTCAAATCTTAATCTAGTTTCAGATTCAGCTTTTAAATACCATAAGTAACCAGACGTTCCATCTTCTGTAGCTACTTCAATCCAACCAATCTGAGCCATATCCGAACCATTAATTTCGTATCTGTCTTTAATGATAATAGGATTATTGTTAAATTGAGTTAGTATTGGAGTAATACTTTTAATATCAGTATCGCCTGTTCCTTTTCTGTATTCAGAACCGTAAACAAATATTTTAAGACCTGCTAAAGTTGATCCAGAGGTACCAAGCGTAGAAGAAAGATCGGCGCCCGTGTAAGTTGCTACTGTAATTGTAGCAGTCGCACTACCTGCAGCTACTGTACCTGTACTATTTGTTACTAAGGCTTTAACCTCAACGCCTGTAGCAGGATTCATAACAACTAAAGTATCATTTTTAGAAATGTTATTATCTACAAAATTAGGCCCTAAAGTCGAATTTAAAGTAAAAGTTAAATCAGTATCGTTAGCAGCTTTAGTAACATCGTTATAAGCTACGTGTAATCTATTTTGTTCAGACCAAATTACCTGGTCAGAAGTCATAGGCATTTCAGCTCCTACCATACGTAAGAAACCTGAAAGAGTTCTATTTCCATATCGTTCTACTTCTTGTTCGTAGATCTCAGGAAGATATTGCTGTGCAAAATCAGAAAAGTCATCACCTGTACTATCAGTAAATTGAATATAGTTAGTTGATAAAACTTGCTGCTTAGCACTTGGTTTAATTGTCCCAAATTGGGGAGAAACATTTGCCATGTTGTTTAAGTTTTAAATTTTTTAGTTTTAATTTTAAGTTTTGAAGAGTCAAGCCCACTTACTGCTTTTACTTTTAAACCATTTACAAATACTTCGCCTGAGGCGGTTTGCCGAGGTTCGGTAGTAATATTTTTACTTTTAGCAATTTGTTCTTTAATTGCATCTGTTTTACCTTGCTCATAAAAATGATTAATAATAGTATCAGCATTTTTAGCAGTATAAAGTGCTTTGTGATAATTTGATAAATCTGATAATTTACCTTCTTTATTAAGAAACGTTCCTATAAATTCTGATAAATCATTTTGCGATTTAGCTACACTAGTTGGGTCTTTAATTCCATATCTAAATTTTTTATCTCCTAGCTGAAAATCAAAACCTTTAAATTCTTCGCTAAAAAATGTATTAGTCCGGTCTATAAAACCTTTTCTATAAGCCTCTTTATTTTGCTCTTCTTCTTTATATCGGTTAAAAAAGTCTAACGCTTTTTGTTGCTCACTATTAGCTGAAGGCCTTAACTTAATTTCTTCATAATATTTGCTTTTAGTTTGCTCTAAAAAGTTTTTAGCTTTTGCAACTTCTTCTTTATATGCTATTTGTTTTTTTCTAATGTCTTTAGGTTCATCAATTTCTTTATCAAAATTAAATTCTTCTAAAATTAAATTAACATCTTCATTATCTAAATGCGGTTTTGTTTGTCTATAAAATTCTCTTATTAAAGAATTATTATCTACATTACTATAATCCGTATTTAATCTAGCATAATCTTCTATAGAACCACCTGTGTCTTCCATAAACTTTATAAGCTTTTCTATATTTTCAGGTAATTCTTGTGCTTTATTTTCTTGTAATATTTCTTTTTGTTCCGATGCGGTAGAGGTAACCTCATTGCTTGGTTCCACTCTTGCCTGCTCAGCATTATCTTTTTCATCTTCAATTAATTCAATTGGAGATTCTTCTTTCGCTTCCGGGGTATCGCTATTTTCTTCAGTATTTTCTACTGTTTTTTCGGCGGGCCGTATTTCTTCAACCACTCCTTTGCCGTTTTGACTGTCTTCGGATTTTTTGACAGCAACATCGCTATCATTTGCCGCTTGTGTTGAAATGGCATTTTCTTCTTCTTTTTTTGTTAAATCTACTTTAGTTACTTCTTTTTCCGTAACTAACTTTCGAGGGGCTTTCTTTTTAATTTTAAAAGATCCCTCTTGTTTTACTTCTGTTGACATAATTAAATAATATAAAATAAGTTAAAAATTATCTTGGTTCAAATTGCTCTAAACCAAATCCATCTAAATTATCAAATCCTGCGGATTCAAAATTTTTAGGTAATAAATCGTTTTTTCGTTGATCTATTAATTCTGATTGTTGCGTACCTTGAATTCTTATACGCTCATCTTTTCTATCTTCTATTTCTTTTTCTTTTGTTTTTTCAGCTTGAGCCCGTGCTGTAGCTAATTGAATATTATAATTAAATTCTTCAGCCATTAATTGTTTTTTAATTTCAGCCTCTTGCTGCATACGATTAATTTCAAAATCTGATTTGGCTCGTTCTAATTGTAGTTTTGTATCAGATAAAGCTTGTTGTTTTTGAACTTCAGCTAGTGCAGCTGCTTCAGCGGCTTTAGCATTAGCTTGTGCTTGCGCTTGTATATTAGCTTGTTTTATTTGTACGTCCCGCTTAGTTTTTTGTTTACGTTTAAGCTTTAATAATTGATTTGCTAATTTTAAATTTTTAATTGACCTTATATCAATTGCGTCTTCTAAATCTATACCATTAGATTTTAAAGCAATTTGAATATTTTGCTCTAATTGAGATTTTTCTTCTGCATCAGGCTCTAATTCTAAAAATATACCAAAGTCATGCATCGCTACTTTTTCCATATTTTCTAGCGTTGATACATTTATTTTATTAATACTATTTAAAAGTGCTTCTCTTGTAAGCGGAAAAAGTAAAGCATCATTAGCTCTTAAACTTATATTTTCAGCTGTTCTTATTGTAATATACATTAAAGCTTTTAATACATGTCGTGTTGCTGTATTAGAATTCGCAGCAGCTATTTTTTGCAACCCAACTAATGCATTTTTATCAGGTGAACTCCCATCTACCGCTTCATTTAATCCTGTAGTATCACGTATCATTTGTAAATAATATTGATAAGTCTGAATTAAAGATTGAATTTTGGCCATACCACTTGAAGATTGTAATTCTTGAATAGGAACTTTTCCTCTATTTAATTCTCCATCTTGTGTAAGTGATCGTCCTACAATACTTCCAGTTTGGAAATACATATTTAATGCTTCTGCAGGATTATAATTTGTGCCATTACCTAAATCAACTTCAGCCAACCCATCCATATCTAAATAAACTCCATCAGGAACTACACGTGCTAAAACTTGTTGAAGTTTTAAATGCGTTAATTGAATCATATCAGCAAAACTTGTAATTCTGCCAAGTAAAGAATCAATTCTTCCTTTATATATACGAGGAGCACAAATACTATAATTCATATTAACTTTAGTAACATCCCCGTAGGGTCGTGTCATATTTTCAGATAATTGCCATTTTATAACTTTGCTCATACCTAAAACCTTTGCACCTGTATATAATACTTCTATACTCCTCGATACTCTTTCAAAATTATCATTTTCTGGAGGATTAAAAGTATCATCTTTTTCTATAGTTTTTTCTAATCCTTGATCCGTCTTTTTTACCTTAAACACTTGATTAGTATAAGTTTTATATTCAAAAAATAAAACTGGTATTAAATTATAATCATCTTGACCTCCGTAATTTCTTACATAATTAGTATAACTTGCCGGCCCTTTATATTTTTGTATTTCTTTTAATTCTGAATCTGTTAATTCAGGAAATAATCTTTTTACTTCTGAGATAGTTAAATTTTTGACTTCTCCAACATAGTAAATATCATTAAAATTAGGATCTTCTGTATATGAATAAACCATAGAAGCAGGATCAACATAATCTATAGTAACACCTTCAGATAAATTAAAATTAGTTTTTGAAGCAGCAATTCCTAAAACAGCTAAATCATATGCTAATCTTTTTTTAATTTCATCATATTTATTATATGAAAAAACATTATTAATTATTTCTTCTTCAGCAATTTCTACACTTTGTTTATAATTTAATTGAGTGTATAAATCTAATTCTTCTTTTGAATCTGGTAATGATTGAGGGTTAGGTGAAGAATAAAAGCTTCCTCCTAATAATTTATTAAATTTTTCTATATTTTCTCTTTGCATCATATCCCGTAATGCATTAGAAATAAAAGTTGTTCTTTCTTTAACCGCAAATGGATCAGTAGCGTAGGATTTAATTTCATAACCTTTATCAGTCATGCCATTAACAATAATATCTACAAATTTTGGTAATATAGGTACTATCTTCCAATCTAAATTTAAATAAGATAAATCGCCATTAATAGACAATTCATCTTTGTATTTTTGTATAGGTTGCTCACCTCTAGCGTATAAACGTAATCTATGAAAATTTTGAAAGTTTTGCAAATATCTATCGCCACTATAATCCTGGTTAAACCATTCATTTTCAATAGCTTGCGCAACCTGTAACCCATATTCATAACTGTTCTTTACTGCGTCTGGTACTACCTGATCTGGAAAGGAACTGTTATAATTTGTATAAACCATCTACTTATATTAATTTTGAAGTTACACCTTCGTTGTTATATTTTTTTAATCCTATACTCAAAGGCTTAAAAACTTTTTTTGCCGTTGGAGTATATTTATTTTTATTACATGCCATAATAGCAAGCCCCGAACTTATCGAAGCATCATGTTTAGTTCTACTATTTAAATTAAACTTTGACCAGTCATTTAATGTTCTTAAAAATAACATATTGCCATAAGTGTCATTATTAAATCCAATATTTTCATCTATATACGATTCTATTGCAGCAGCATGAGCTTGTTTCATATCTTCACTTGAATTAGGTATACCCCCTATTTCTCTTTCAGTTATAGATAATTTTGATCTTAACTTATCTGGCCTGTTCATAGAATATCCTCTATAGCCACGTCTTTTTAAATAATATAATAATCTGGGTTTATTATTTTCTGCAAGTATAGGCATTCCGTAAAAAACTAATGCCATTAATACATCTTCAAAAAATATTTCAGTATTATCAGGGCGAGATATATATTCTAAAAAAAACATATTTATAGGAGCATCTTCCATTGTAAATTTAGTTAACCCGTGTAGTGCTCCTTTAGAGCCTCTACCATCTACTGTACCAGAAATATCGTAACTATCGCAACCAAATGCACCAATATGCTCATTGCCCGGATATTTTAAACCATTTTTTAAAATAATTTTATTTTGTAAATGTTGTGGTGGTACCCAAGATACATAAAATCTTCCATTATTACTAGGAACAAACATTATAGTTGTATCTTTTACACCATTAAACCATTGAAAATTACCTTGTGTTATTAAATTTTCATATTTAGTTTCTTCTAAATAATCAATTTGCTGATAAATTTTAGTTAAATTAAATAGTGATTCTTTTGTTTCATCACGAAATGCATGCTGCGTTGTTCTTGGGAATTGTCTATAAAATTCGTTAAGTGCGTCTTGATCAGTTTTTAAACCATCTACTTCGTTTAACCAATGGTCTATTACTCCAATCTCAATTTCCGTTTTGTCAATACCCTTGACGGGCTGTTCGGGGGTATTGAAGACAGGTAATCCATAAATATCAATGAATCCTTCGTAATTCCATTCCATAGGAATGAACAAAGAATATAATCCTGAGCTAGTCTGTCCGTTACGGTTTCGATATTTGACATTGGAATTTTCATATATTTTTTTAAAGTTATCGCCTCCTTTATCTAATGAATTAGAAGTAGAGCCCATCATACATTTGCCAACAACTTTACTACCTAATCTTAATGTTGTTTTTGTTACACGCCAATTATTTATTATATTATCTGGTCTTTCCCACTTGCCTGATTCATCATGAGCTAATAACTTAAGTTTTTCCCCATCATAAGAATTGTCTCCTGTATTTTTCCAATCTATAGTAGTATCAAGCCCGTCAATTTCTTGTAACTGTTCGCCTATTTCTATCTTCCTACGAGTTAGTTTGGAGGCTGGTACTCTATAGGCAAGCTCTGTCTTGGGGCGATCCATCCCGTCTTGCACGGGCTTGAAGAAGAATGGGTAATTAACACTGATTGGGACAACTTTGTCTGTGAACATTTTCTTTGCATCAGATCCGGTTTTGGAGAGTATTCCAAATCGTGAATCGGAAGATACTGTTGCTTGGTTAACAAGTTCTGCCGAAGCCATGAAGCTAAATCCAGACCGTCTATTCTTGAGGTAGCATATTCCGTAACATCTTTTGTCGGCACGACATGCTTCCCAAAATATAAAGAATAACCTGTTGGACTCACGAAATTCAGCAGCGCCAACGTCAATTTTAGTCCACTGCAAGTACATGTAATGAGCACCAGTAATATAAGTAGGTTGCCCGTTATTATAGAAAGTAAATCCCTCATCCCTTCTTCTAAATTCGTTATCTATATAATCATACCATTGTTCTTTAAAGCTTTCAGGATAACCATTCCATTCAAAAACTGTTTTAATTTTTTGTAATTGTTTAGGATATGGTATTTTTTCCCAATACTGCTCTGCTTTTTTATTAGATCTTTTATAAAAATCATTAAGCAATGGTAAAGCTATTTTTAAATTTTGAATTTCATATATTTCACCTATTTGTCCAGTTTTGCTTATTATAATAATATCATGTTCTTTATTATAACCATATTGCCACTGTTTACTTTTATTATATTTTTTTAAAATATTAGGTTTAATATAATTATCTAAAACTTTATATAAATCTTGTTTATACATTATTTAGCTCTGCTTTCTGCAAATCCCCCAAATTTTGTTTTATTAGAATTTATATCTTTTAGAATATTTTTTTCTTGTTCTATTCTTGATAAAATTTCAAATGCATCAAATATTGCAAGCTTTTTAGTTGCTGCAGCATTTTTTAATCTATCCGCTGCTAAATCTTCCGAAGCATCATTAACTATAATTTCTTCTTCTGCAACTTTAATTAATTCCTCAACTGCTTTATGCCCAGCTTGGATTATATTCAGTTTGGTTTTTTTGATGTTCATATTTAATTACAATATCATTTGATTTCATACAATATAAAAACTCATTATTAATTAAAAATTCAAACTCTGAGTTTGGCGTAAAGCCTACACAGTCTCCGGATTTAATTTTAAGCTTGTTTAAAGAGCTATTGTCATATTTTAATACACCAATATGATCTTGTAATTTTTGAAGCTTTAAATCGTCTTTATTTATCATTGGTTTAACAAAACATCGATCTCCAAAACTTTTCCAACCATTACCATCATCATATAAATAAACTTGATCTATTTGGCAAAAGTATTTATTTTCTTTAAAATATTTACTGCTATTTTTTTCTTGCCCTCTAATGTCATAATATCTTCTAAATACATTATGATGAATCATAATTTTATAACCAGGCTTTATAGGAGTTTTATATGCTAAAGGTACTGAAATAACTTTAGCTATTTTATTAATAAATTTAAAAGCTTCTATACTTGTATTTAAAATTAATGTTTTGTCGTTTATTTTTTTTTCGTTGTTATATCTTTTGCCTAAAGGCTCAACAATAAAATCATAAACACTATTCATATTCTAAATTGTATTCGATAGAGATAGCCATGCTGCTATTAAATTTTTTCCATGGCAATACTTCTTTACCTTTTTTTATATATATATTATAAGAATTATCAGAATCGTCAAATATGATGTAAGCTATTTTATGACCCCCGTAAACTTCTTGTCCTAAAGAGTAATGCATAGCATCATTTTTATAATCAGAACCAATACTG
>MDSY01150330.1_pt1 | contig 14815 bp, 11 predicted proteins | sample 811131 | NCBI WGS metagenome assembly MDSY01 (sample SAMN05326643, study PRJNA326480) | marine metagenome | isolation source: seawater | place: Atlantic Ocean: South West | collected 2010 | reverse complement strand
TTATTTTGAAGCAGAGGGTATTCGATTTTCACACATTATAGACCCCACTAGTGGTAAGCCAATTAACCATAACCTCGTTTCGGTTACTGTGATTGATCCCAGTTCAATGACCGCTGATGGCTTATCAACCGCATTGATGGTTATGGGGTTAGAAAAAGGGATGGTTTTTGCACAAAAACATGACATCGCCGCTTTATTTATTTATAAGACAGAAAATGGCTTTGGTGAACAATTTACGGTAAAATTCAAACAATTTTTAAAGTGAAGTTGGCTTGAGGCTAATATGTATTTGAGAGTTATTAGATATTTCACTGAGCTTGTCCAAAGCACTAAGTAAACTTCAATAAGTTAAATAAGTTAAGTAAATTGAGAGCAACCTATTATGATGATTTTTTTTATTACTTTCGGTTTTTTTCTGTTAGTAGGTACGGCCATGGCCGTAGGTTATATTTTTCAGAATCGTACCTTAGCAGGGAGTTGTGGGGGGTTAGCCAGTGTTGGTATTGAAAAAGCATGTGACTGTGATAATCCCTGTGAAAAGCGTCAAGAGCGTGAAAGAAAATCTGCCCTTGAAGATAACTTAAAAAATAAGATTGATGTCACTAATCTTTAATGGTTAGTTATTTTATTAGCTGACAGTTATTGTTAGTATTCATTAAAAAAGGTAATAAGGTCGTTTTATTATCTTTTCTCTATCTGTAGCAAAGTTAAGTGTATTTGATGTGATTATAAGGTGCTGTAGTTTCCTTGGTTGTAATGTTTTTTCGATGCTTGCTCTAGTGTTGATATGATTTTATTTTATGAAATGTGATGACTAATTCGCTTCATTAGCAACATTGACAACAGATAACGTAATCAGATCATACAAAGTAGCTTCACAGTAACAATTCTCAGCTTTGCATTTATGAACGCTGACTGATAAATTTTTCTATTTTACATAAAATACCTTCACAATCTAGCCCCAGCACTTGGTGCATTTCTACTTGCGTTCCATGTTTTACAAAATGATCATCGACCCCAATATTAAGGATAGATATTTTTTTTCCTTGGGCTAAAAGGTATTCATTAATACCTGAGCCAGCGCCGCCAGCGACAGCATTATCCTCTATGGTGACTAAAACGTCATGATAGGCGAATGTTTGGTCAATGATTGATTGATCTAGTGGCTTTACAAAGCGCATATCAATTAAAGTTGCCTTTAACTCTGTGGCTGCTATTTTGGCTTCTGCTAGCATAGTTCCAAAGCTAAATATGGCAATTTTCTCACCGTTTAATATTTTTTTTGCCTTGCCTATTTTAATCGTTTCGTTAATATTTGGTAATTCTGCACCAGTACCGTTACCGCGGGGATAACGGACTATGCTCGGGCCATTATGTTGATGACCTGTGTTAAGCATTAACTGACATTCTCTTTCATCTGATGGCGCCATAATCACAGTATTTGGAATACAGCGCAAAAAACTTAAATCAAATACTCCCTGATGGGTAGCACCATCAGCGCCAACAATGCCGGCTCGGTCTACAGCAAACATCACGGGCAAGTTTTGAATAGCGACATCATGAATAAATTGATCGTAGCCACGTTGAAGGAAGCTTGAATAAATGGCAACTACCGGCTTAAGACCGCCAATAGCAAGTCCTGCAGCATAGGTTACCGCATGTTGTTCAGCTATAGCTACATCAAAATATTGGTCAGGGAAACGTTGACTAAATTCAACCATGCCAGAGCCTTCAGCCATTGCTGGGGTAACTGCAACTAACTTATCATCGATTTCAGCTGTTTTACATAACCAATCGCCAAAGATCTTTGAATAACTGGGTAAACTAGGCTTTGATTTGGGTAGTTTTGTGTCTTCAGGATTAAATTTTGGTACGGCATGATATTTTATAGGATCTTGTTCTGCTGCTTCGTAGCCTTTACCCTTGGTGGTTGCAATATGCAATATTTGCGGACCTTTTAGGTTACGCATATTAGTAATGGTATTAACTAAGCCATTCACATCATGGCCGTCAATCGGGCCAATATAATTAAAGCCTAACTCTTCAAAAAAAGTACTAGGGACTACCATACCTTTGAGGTGCTCTTCGGCGCGGCTGGCGAGCTCTTTTATAGGGGGTATATTACCCAATATTTTTTTACTGCCTTCACGAAGACCTGTATAAAAACTGCCAGAAAGCATTTTAGCAAAATGTTTATTTAATGCGCCAACATTTTGAGAAATCGACATTTCATTATCATTTAAAATAATAAGCATGTCTTTGTTAATGTCACCCGCATGGTTAAGGGCTTCAAAAGCCATACCTGCTGTCATAGCACCATCACCGATCACAGCTACTGTTTTTCGATTTTTACCCTCTTTTTCAGCAGCAACAGATAACCCTAAGGCTGCTGATATAGAAGTACTGGAGTGACCAACGCTTAGTACATCATATTCACTTTCTTCTCGCCAAGGAAAAGGATGGAGGCCATCTTTTTGTCTGATAGTGTGTAATTGGTCACGACGTCCAGTTAATATTTTATGGGGGTAGGCTTGGTGACCAACATCCCAGATTAAATGATCAAAAGGTGTGTCGTATACATAATGCAATGCCACAGTAAGCTCTATAGTCCCAAGACCTGAGGCAAAGTGGCCACTACTTTTACTGACGGAATTAAGCAAAAACCGCCGAAGCTCTTCACTAAACGCAGCTAAACTGTGTTGCGACATATCCCGCAGATCTTTTGGGGTATTAACCTGAGAAAGTAAAGGGTAATTAGTAAGATTAGTCATCATATTGTGTCTATTGATAATTATTTAGTAACGTTAAGTATGTCTTTCAAAGCGACACAACAGAAAAATTAATGGCTTCTCTTCACAATAAAGGTAGCAAAATTTTCTAGAGATTGCGTATTGTAAGGTAATCTAGCCAAAGCTTGAAGTGCTTGTTGTAATAAGTTTTCAGCTTTCTGTTGAGCACCTTGTAAACCAAGTAGCGAAGGGTATGTGCTTTTATTCGCCGCTAGATCCGAACCTGAAGGTTTTCCTAGCTCTTCGTCACTTGAGGTTAAATCTATAATATCATCCTGAACTTGGTAGGCTAAACCAATTAGTTGCGAGAAATCAGTAAGTATTGTTCTGTATTCTGCTATTACCTTATCAGAGCATAGGCTTGGCATGATAACGGCGGCCTTCAACAAAGCACCGGTTTTAAGTGAATGTAGACGTTTAAGTTGCTCTATAGAAATAGATTGTCCAGTTGCTGCCAAGTCAAGTGCTTGCCCTCCGCACATACCCTGATAACCAGAAGCACTAACTAATTGTTGAATTAGCTTAATCTGAATTTTAGCGGCAGAGTTTTCTTGGCTTGGCGAAAAGCTGTGGTTAGCAAGAATATCAAAAGCCAGTGTTTGCAATGCGTCACCTGCTAAAATTGCTGTTGCTTCATCAAAGGCTTTGTGACAAGTAGGCTTACCGCGCCTTAAATCATCATCATCCATTGCAGGTAGGTCATCATGCAATAGTGAGTAGGCGTGAACACATTCTATTGCACCCGCAACTGCATCGATATCGGTAATTTCAGCAGATATCGCCTCACCAGTAATATAAGCCAAATAAGGACGCATTCGCTTGCCACCAATAAGTAAACCATAACGCATAGCGTCGATAAGTTTACTATCGTTAATTTCAAGACTATCGAGTTTATCAGCTAAAAAATTATTTATGCGTTGTTGATAAAATGCATATGAGGTCAATGCCAACATTAATGTTCGCCTAAATCTTTTGAAAAATCAGTTAGTTCACTGTTGCCATTTTTATCAAGTAATATGTTTACTTTTTGTTCAGCATTCTTGAGTTTAACTTGACTTAATTGACTCAAGTTTAAACCTCGCTCAAACAGAGCCATCGACTCTTCAAGACTTAAATCACCTTGTTCTAAGCTTTGCACTATGGTGTCGAGCTCATTTAACGACTCTTCAAAAGTCATGTTTTCTAATTTTTTTTTGGCCATAACATTCACTCTGTAACTCTACTGACTCGGCAATTGGATAAACTTTTTATCGTTTATCTAATGTAAATTAAGGTACTCTAAAACCGTAACAATAAATATTTTACCATTAGTGTTAAGTTATTGACACTGCGGGCGATAATATACTTGGACGCAATTAAAGGTATTCACGTAGTTGGTCATGGCGAATAGCTCAAAGTTATTGTACTATTCTTTGGTGTGACTTGGTCATAAAGCGCAATTTATTGATGGTTTAGGAGAGTTCTGTGGATTTAGCTACGTTAATTGGTATTGTTGGTGCTATCGGTTTATTGGCTATGGCAATGGTGTTATCTGGAGACATCATGATGTTTGCTGACACACAATCAGTGATTATCGTTTTTGGTGGTTCAATATTTATTGCTTTAGCAAATTATAATATGGGCCAATTTTTTGGTATTGGTAAAATTATTGCTAAAGCCTTCATGTTTAAGCTTGAAAAGCCTGAAGAATTAATTGAAAAAGCAGTTGATATGGCTGATGCAGCTCGTAAAGGTGGGTTTTTAGCACTAGAAGAAGCGGAAATAAATAACCCTTTTATGCAAAAAGGCGTCGATATGCTTGTTGATGGCCATGACGCAGACGTGGTCAGAGCAACGTTACAAAAAGATATTAACTTAACCACGGAGCGCCATGAAATGGGCTCTGAAATGATGATGTCTATTGCCAATGTAGCACCTGCAATGGGGATGATTGGTACCTTGATTGGTTTGGTGGCTATGCTTTCAAACATGGATGACCCAAAGTCTATTGGACCTGCGATGGCGGTTGCCTTGTTAACAACACTATATGGCGCATTTCTCGCTAATGTTATAGCTACTCCTATTGCTGCTAAGCTTAAGTTGCGTATGGCAGAAGAAAAAATGAATCAAGAATTAGTACTTGATGCAGTCCTTGGAATTCAGGATGGCCAAAACCCCAGAGTTATTGAAGGCTTACTCAGAAACTACCTCTCTGAAGGCAAAAGAAAAATTAACACGGTAGAAAATTAGGAATTATTTATGGCAAACAAAGACTGTAAATGCCCACCTCCAGGTTTGCCGCCATGGATGGGAACTTTTGCTGATTTGATGGCATTGTTAATGTGCTTTTTTGTGTTGTTGTTGTCATTCTCTGAAATGGATGTGTTGAAATTTAAACAAATTGCTGGCTCAATGAAGTTTGCTTTTGGCGTGCAAAATAAAATTGAAGTTAAAGATATCCCCAAAGGTACCAGTATCATTGCCCAAGAATTTCGTCCTGGTAAACCTGAGCCAACCCCGATTGAGCTTATTCAACAACAAACAATGGAAATAACACAGCAAATGCTCGAGTTTCAGGCGGGTGATGATACTTCTGCAGGCGGCCGACAAGAGCAGCGAGGTACCGAGCGAGGTGGTCAATCACAAAATACTGAAGATGCTATGTCACAACAAGCTATAGAACAAGCCATGCAAGATATGGAAAGTGCAGCGCAAGAACAAGTGAATGATTTGGTAAAAAAAATAGCTGAACAATTGGAAGAACAAATTCAAGATGGTGCTATTGAGTTAGAATCTCTAGGTCAACAGGTCATTATTCGTATCCGTGAAAATGGTTCATTTCCATCAGGCTCAGCTTTTTTGCAGCCAAAATTTAAACCGATTATGCGTGAGATAGGTGAGCTACTCAATACTGTTCCTGGTGAAATAATGGTGTCAGGTAATACTGATAATGTTAGTGTAAATTCAGAGTTGTTTAGTTCTAATTGGGATCTATCTAGTCAACGTGCTGTCGCAATAGCACATGAATTAGTTAAAGTACCTGGTTTTCAGCGAGATCGTTTAGTTGTTGCTGGCCATGCTGATACTCGTCCTATTGTGCCTAATACCAACGCCTTGAATCGGCGCCGTAATCGTCGTGTAGAAATTGCCATTAACCAAGGTAAAGCTAAAGAAACAGAACGTATTGGCATAACCCAACAATAACCCTCAAGACATTCCTTTTCTGTGTTTATCGCCAACACTTAAAAAAACTATGAAATAGTGTATAATGCGCGCCATTATTATAAGTCCTTAGGTTATGTCCGATGAAATTTATCGTAAAGCTTCCGGCTGAGATTACCATCAAATCTCGCCCTGTTCGCAAACGCTTCACTAAAATATTAGATACTAATATTAAAAATGTGTTGAGTCGAATTGATGCGGGTATTAGTACCAGTATGAACTGGGATAATATTGACGTTAATGCAAGCGATAATTCTCCGCAAAACCGTCAACGTTTAATTGACGCATTAAAATGTATTCCTGGAATACCTCTATTCCTAGAAGCACAACAAACAAAACTTGTTGATATACAAGATATCCTCGATAAAACCTTAAAAGCACACAGTAAAACGATCGAAAATAAAACCTTTTGTGTAAGAGCTAAGCGCAACGGTATTCACAATTTTAGCTCCTTAGATGTTGAGCGTTTTGTTGGTGGTGGTTTAAATCAAGCGGTTGCAACAGCCAGTGTTAAATTGAAACAACCTGATGTGATTATTCATATTGAAATTAAAAATAAAGACTTATCCATTGTAAGTAAGCGGCATAAAGGTTTAGGTGGCTTTCCCATTGCCACTCAAGAAGACGTGTTATCTTTGATGTCAGGTGGTTTTGACTCTGGCGTTTCAAGCTATCAAATGATTAAAAAAGGCTCACGTACTCACTTTTGTTTTTTTAATTTGGGAGGCTCTGCTCACGAAGTGGGTGTTAAACAAGTGAGTTACTATTTATGGAATAAATATGGTTCATCACACAGAGTAAAGTTTTTTTCGGTTAATTTTGAAGCTGTTGTGGTTGAAATATTAGAAAATGTTGAAAATAGTCAAATGGGTGTGGTCTTAAAGCGAATGATGATGAGGGCTGCCAGTAAAATAGCCAACAAAGGCAATTTGCAAGCATTAGTGACAGGTGAAAGTTTAGGGCAAGTGGCTAGCCAAACCCTGACTAATTTAAATATTATCAACCAAGTTACTGATAATTTAGTATTGCGTCCATTAGCTGCCTATGACAAGCAAGATATTATTGATATTGCCCGTGAAATAGGCACTGAAGAATTTGCTAAAACAATTCCAGAATACTGTGGAGTTATTTCAAAAAAACCCACAGTGAGAGCTGTGCTATCAGAGATTGAAGCTCAAGAGCGTAACTTTAATTTTGCTATTTTAGAACAAGCCATTAAAGAAACACAGATGTATGATATCCGTGATATCGGTGCAGCAAGCGAAGAAGATATTCATGCCGTAGATTTACTCGAAGATATTCCTGAGAATTCAGTTGTTATTGATATTAGAAGCCAGGAAGAAGAAGAAGAAAACCCCCTTGTTCTTGAAAAGGTGGTTGTTAAGCATATTGCTTTTTACAAGCTAGCTACGCAATTTGCCGACCTAGATATGACGAAAGAGTATTTGCTGTATTGTGATCATGGCGTAATGAGTAAACTACAAGCCTTGTACCTTATCGATAATGGTTTTAACAACGTAAAAGTTTATCGACCTTAATACTAACATACACTTTTAGGTGGCCTAATTTTTAAGGTGAGTTAACGCCCTAACTTGTCGCCACAACTGAGTATTTTCAGGGGTATTAATTCGGTTAGATTCTCCTAATAGGTGAATGTAACCATTAATATAATCTATTTCAGTGACCGCACCGGATAAAATATCGCTGCGCATTGATGAACAATTTTTAGCAGTTGCCCAGGCAACTTCTTTAATAACGTCTTGCAAGCCGATTAAGGTAAAGTGTATACCTTGACTTCGACTTACCTCAATGATCTCTATTAAGATGTTGGTAATTTGAACGCTAAATTTTTTCTCTAACAATGCACCATTGTCAATATTATAAATAGCTGTTAAAGGATTTATTACACAATTCACCGCTAATTTTAGCCACTGCTTTTCCTTGATTTTTTTATGGAAAATCACCTCTGGTAATGCATCTTGTAACTTGTTAGCAAGTTGATCTCTCTTAATTAAGGGTAAATTACCTGCCAGTAACCCTAGGTCATTTTTTCCTAAGCCAGTGTGTTTAATCGATAAAGGGCTTTGTCGAAAACAGCCATGCGTTGTTAACAGGGTAACAATGACTTGTTGGTTACCTAACAGGTCGACTATCTTCTCAAAAACACCAAGGCCATTATGGGCTAAAATAACAATACAGTCGGCTTTGATCCTTTTGGCAATTTTTTTCACTGTGTCGGCAATATGCACTGATTTTAGGCACAACATAATAATATCAGCACAAGCAATATCTTGTTCCTTACTGTAAATAAGTGGGTAAGAATAACGTTCATTCTGCTGATAAGCACAAAAATCATAATCAACATGCTGCTCTTGTTGCTCGTCTAGAAGTGACTGATTAGAAGCGAGTAGGCTAATGTTTTCAAAACTACTTATACCGGAGGATTGTGATAAATGGTGGTACCAAAGTAAGCCCATAGCTCCTTGGCCGGCAATAACAATATTATTGTATTTAATTGTCATTATTTTCATTCTCAGTGGTGTTAGCTGTATTTTTTTTGATACTTTTATTAGGCTTTTTAAAATAATATCGATATAAAAACTTCGTCAACAGAAACAGGAATATGCCAATAACATCCGCAAAGAAGTCGTCAAATTGTCCACTCCTATAACTCAAAAAGGACTGACCAATCTCTGTCAAACCAGCATAGAATGTGAGTAAAAAGATACAAAATAAAAGAGGTAGTTTAATGATTGAATGGCATACCCAAGTCAAAATAAAAAAACTTGTTAGGTGGCCAATGGTATCTATTGCCGGAAATTGAAAAATATTTCGCCTCAGGTTATTGGGGAGAAATTCATGTGCAAAGAGCAACAATAGTAAGGTAAGAATAACGAGAATAAAAAAATAATAATGTTGACGAGCTTTCAAGGGATGTCTGCAGCTAACTCAAAAGATAGCGTTACTGTACCATGAATTTATTGATATTACTTAGCAAGCTTTTATTTAGTTTAAGTCTTCGGTTAATCAATTGTTTTAGTCTCACTTTAGTTGCTTGGCAACTAAGTCGAGGTATAATATGTTCAATAAGTTTACATAAAAAAGGTTGTGGAAAGTTATGCCATCGATGGATATTGTATCAGAAACTAATTTAGAAGAAGTAAGAAATGCGGTCGATAATGCCAACCGAGAACTGACTAATCGTTTTGATTTTCGGGGTGTTGAAGCAAGTTTTGAGTGGAAAAAACCCAAAGTAACATTAAAAGCTGAAGGCGATTATCAGTTAAAGCAAATGTGCGATATGTTACGCAGCCAATTAACCAAGCGAAACGTTGATGCTAAAGCGATGACCGTTGGAGATGCATCAGCAACGGGACGTATTTGGGGGCAAGAAATCACCTTTAAAGAAGGTATTGAACAAGACATGGCTAAACAAGTTGTGAAGTTAATTAAAGCTGAAAAATTCAAGGTTCAAGCGGCTATTCAGGGTGAGCAGGTTCGTGTTACAGGTAAAAAACGCGATGAGTTACAATCGGTCATGCAGCTTGTTCGTTCAGCGGATTTAGCTCAGTCTTTTCAATTTACAAACTTTAAAGATTAATCAGGGTAGTCAATCATATCAAAGCAGTTAACAATGTATAATTGACCATTGGCTGCTTTGCAAGTATATGTTAAGTATTGGTTTATGACTTAATTTTAGAAAAGTCATCTTGCAAATGAGAGCTTTTGAACTGTTTATTTAGCTTGATAATTGCCTTAATTCTTATTTTCAGCCCTCTTAGACTATTTAGCTTATATCCAATGATTAAGCGTTATAGACGTCTAAACGTTTAGAAGTTGACATATCTAGCAATCTAAGTAACATTGTTAGCCTATATTTAAGTTTTTTGTTTTGCTGTTAGGTTTCATCATGCCAATTAAAATTCCTGATCAATTGCCAGCATTGTCTGTACTCGATAACGAAAATATTTTTGTTATGTCTGAGCATCGTGCTGCTAATCAAGAGATTCGACCTATGCAGGTGGCTATTTTAAATTTGATGCCGAATAAAATTGAAACTGAAGTACAAATATTAAGAATGTTGTCAAATACACCATTACAAATTAATGTGGAGTTTGTTCGCATTCATGCTAACGAGTCTAAAAATACCCCAACCGAACACTTAGAAAATTTTTATTGCTTATTTGATGATATTAAACACAAACAATATGATGGTCTCATTATTACTGGTGCCCCATTGGCGCTTCTTGATTATTCTGAAGTTAGCTTTTGGGATAAAATTTGTGAGGTATTTGATTGGGCAGAGAATAATGTAACTTCTACGATGTTTTCATGTTGGGCTGCTCATGCTGCTTTATATCATTATTACGGCTTGAATAGGCACCTTCGTCCACAAAAACTGTCTGGAGTTTACCAGCATTATCCTTTGGGTAATAAAGAAGCGTTAACCCGCGGTTTTGATGAGAAGTTTAATGTGCCACATTCACGTTATGGTTATATTGAACAAGCAGATTATCAACGTATTGAGGCGCTAGATATTGTTGCCCAATCCGACGAATCGGGTGTGTATTTAGCGGCAAGTAAGAATAAACGTCAGGTTTATCTTACTGGGCACCCTGAATATGATACCTCCACATTACATGAAGAGTTTATTCGCGATCGGAAAAATAATGCGAATACCCAGATGCCAATCAATTATTATCAAGATGATGATATGAACAAAAAACCAGAGGGATCGTGGCGAAGTCATGGTAGTTTACTTTTCACTAACTGGCTTAATTATTACGTTTATCAAATAACGCCTTATCAATTAGATGCCGATCACATTAACGCGACGTTGATGAAATAGCAGCTAAGAATTATTTTACACTGAGTTATTCCTGGACTTGAAATGAAAAAACACTCTTCTTTTGCTTTATTTGAGCAACAATTAGCAAAAAACATCCTTATTCTTGATGGTGCCATGGGTACCATGATCCAAGCATATAAATTTGAAGAGCAGGACTTCAGAGCAGAGCGGTTTGCCGATTGGCATACCGATGTAAAGGGTAATAACGATATGTTAGTACTTACCCAGCCTGAGGTTATTAAAGCCATCCATCTAGAGTATCTTGAGGCAGGCGCCGATATTTTAGAAACAAATACCTTTAATGCTACCACGATTGCCATGGCTGATTATGACATGGAAGAGTACAGTGCTGAGATTAATCGTGTTGCTGCGCAAATAGCGCGTGAAGCTGCTGATGAATACACTAAAAGAAATCCAGAACGTCCTCGATTTGTTGCGGGTGTATTAGGTCCTACAAACAGAACCTGCTCTATTTCACCAGATGTAAATGACCCCGCTTTTCGAAACGTTACCTTCGATGAATTAAAAGACGCTTATATTGAATCAACCCTTGCACTGATTGAAGGTGGCAGCGACATCATATTGATAGAGACAATATTTGATACCCTCAATGCTAAAGCTGCAATATTTGCAGTAGAAACGGTATTTGATCAACTAGGTGAACGATTACCTGTGATGATTTCAGGTACTATTACTGATGCATCAGGGCGAACTTTATCAGGGCAAACCACAGAAGCTTTTTATAACTCCTTGCGCCATGCTAAACCGGTATCTTTTGGTTTAAACTGTGCATTAGGCCCAGTCGAATTGAGACAATACGTTGCTGAATTGAGTCGGATTTGTGATGTAGCCGTTTCAGCTCATCCTAATGCAGGCTTACCTAATGCTTTTGGTGAGTATGATTTTACTGTGGAAGACATGAATACTCATGTTGAAGAATGGGCTTCTTCAGGTTTTTTAAATATCATTGGTGGCTGTTGTGGTACTACCCCAGACCATATTCGCGGTATGGCCGAGACTGTGGCTAAAATTTCACCTCGTAAAGTTGAGCCAAGAACTATAGCGTGTCGACTGTCAGGGCTTGAAGCATTGACTATCGAAGAAAATAGCTTGTTTGTTAATGTTGGTGAGCGAACCAATGTTACCGGTTCAGCTATGTTTAAGCGTCTTATCGTTGAGGAAAACTATGATCAAGCCATAGCGGTTGCTTTGCAGCAAGTAGAAAATGGTGCGCAAATTATAGACATTAATATGGACGAAGGTATGTTGGATTCAAAAACTGCCATGGTGCGTTTTTTGAATTTAATCGCTGGTGAGCCAGATATTGCCAAAGTCCCGATTATGATTGATTCGTCAAAGTGGGATATTATTGAAGCAGGCTTAAAATGTATTCAAGGTAAGGGGATTGTTAACTCAATTAGCTTAAAGGAGGGCGAAGAAAACTTTCGCATGCAAGCTGAATTACTTCGTCGATATGGCGCAGCGGTTATTGTTATGGCGTTTGATGAGGAAGGTCAGGCCGATACCCGTGCACGAAAATATGAAATTTGTCATCGTGCCTATCATATGTTGGTTGATGAAATTGGCTACCCCGCAGAAGACATTATTTTTGACCCTAATATATTCGCAGTAGCGACAGGTATTGAGGAACACAATAATTACGCTGTAGATTTCATTGAAGCGGTTGATGATATAAAGAAAAACTTACCACACGCGATGATTTCAGGTGGTGTTTCTAATGTCTCTTTTTCGTTTCGAGGTAATAATCCAGTTCGCGAAGCTATTCATGCTGTGTTTTTATACTATGCGATAAAAAACGGTATGGATATGGGTATTGTTAACGCAGGCCAACTGGCTATTTATTCAGACTTACCAGAAAAACTTAAACAAGCGGTAGAAGATGTCATTAATAATAAAGATGATGACGCTACCGAACGTTTACTTGATATTGCGCAAGCTTATCATGGTCAGGCGGGTGGTCAATCGGCAAAAGCAGATTTATCATGGCGCGAATTACCCATTAATGAACGATTATCACATGCCCTTGTTAAAGGTATTAATGAATTTATTATCGAAGATACCGAAGAGTCAAGGTTGGCGGCCGAGCGCCCTTTAGATGTTATTGAAGGGCCGTTAATGGACGGTATGAATACCGTTGGTGATTTATTTGGTGCCGGTGAAATGTTTTTACCTCAAGTGGTTAAATCTGCACGCGTAATGAAACAAGCAGTTGCATACTTGAACCCTTTTATTGAGGAAGGAAAAACTGAGATAAGTACCAATGGTAAGGTATTGTTAGCGACAGTAAAAGGTGATGTACATGACATTGGTAAAAACATTGTAGGTGTGGTGTTGCAATGCAACAACTATGAGATTATTGATCTAGGCGTTATGGTGTCTTGTGATGATATATTACGTGTCGCTAAAGAAAAGAAAGTTGATATTATTGGCCTTTCGGGGTTAATTACGCCTTCACTCGATGAAATGGTACATGTTGCTAAAGAAATGAAGCGTACTAATTTTAATTTACCGTTACTTATTGGTGGGGCTACAACCTCGAAAGCGCATACGGCGGTAAAAATTGAACCGCAATATCAGCACCCAGTTGTTTATGTCTCTAACGCTTCGCGTGCGGTATCAGTAGTGAGTAACTTATTATCTCAAGAACATAAGGCTGCCTTCTTTGCTAGTACACAAGAGGAGTATGAAAGGGTTAGAGCGCGTCATTATAAAAAAGGCCCACGGTCTAGTTTGATTAGTTTAGAGGCCGCTCGAGAAAATGCTACCCAAATTAGTTTTGATGGTTATGCACCAAAAAAACCCAATAAGTTAGGAGTTACTGTTCTTGATAATATTGATTTAAATCTAGTAAGAAAGTATATCGATTGGACACCCTTTTTTATGACATGGCAATTATCGGGTAAGTATCCATTAATTTTAAAGCATGACGTTATTGGGGTTGAAGCAACAAAAATTTTTAATGATGCTAATGCGATGCTTGATGATGTCATTAACAATAAAAAAATCTCTGCTCGAGCAGTGTTTGGGTTATTTCCCGCACACAGTAATCAAGATGATATTCAACTCTATACTGATGACGGGCGCGATGAACCACTTATGCGTTTACATCAGTTGCGTCAACAAAGCAAAAAACCTGCTGGCCAATTTAATCGCTGTTTAGCCGATTATATCGCTCCAGTTGACAGTGGTGTTAACGATTACATTGGCGCGTTTGCGGTATCTGCTGGCTTTGGTGTTGAAGATTTGGTTAAAGTCTATGATGCCGATCATGATGCTTATAATTCAATTTTACTAAAAGCTGTTGCCGATCGTCTAGCAGAAGCCAGTGCCGAGTATTTACATGAGCAAGTTCGAAAAGACTATTGGGGTTATGCACCCGATGAAAAACTTGATAATGACGCCTTAATACGAGAAAGCTATCAAGGTATAAGGCCTGCTCCAGGTTATCCTGCTTGCCCCGAACACACAGAAAAAGGTTTATTATGGGAATTACTGCAGGTAAAAGAAAATATAGATATGGATCTTACCTCAAGTTATGCCATGTGGCCTGGCGCTGCGGTAAGTGGCTGGTACTTTTCGCACCCAGAATCAAAGTATTTTGCTGTCGCTAAGTTAGCAAAAGACCAAGTACTTGATTATGCAGCACGTAAAGGTATGACAATAGAACAAGCAGAACGATGGTTATCGGCAAACTTAGATTATGAGCCAGAATAAAATTAACTAAGTTATTTTTTTAGCGAGTTTAGAGAATGGGTTTTTGGGTTTATTTTGTATTGTAATTTTATATAACGTTAACTTACTTTAATGGATTTGCATTGAGGTTTTAAACCAAATTAAAGCTATTTTTTGAGCGTTAATTAAAGTGAGCAACCCCACTTATTTGGTATCTTAAAACTTAAAAAACCACCAAAAATTAATATTTTGGTGGTTTTAAATCTAAATGAACTGATTATTG
>MDSY01140167.1_pt1 | contig 14816 bp, 11 predicted proteins | sample 811131 | NCBI WGS metagenome assembly MDSY01 (sample SAMN05326643, study PRJNA326480) | marine metagenome | isolation source: seawater | place: Atlantic Ocean: South West | collected 2010 | reverse complement strand
TAGGAAACATCAAGGAGCGCCAACGCCTGAAGTGACTCCGGGCGGGAACATGTACTCTCGCGACAGGCAAGCGCCGCACCCGCCGCAGCCGATTCAGACGCTAACTGGTGGTAGAGATCAACACGGGAGCCCTATGAACAACACATTAGAGCGATCCACGAGCAAGGCTGACAAACTGATGCACTCCGCCAAGAGGACGTCGTTCGTGGAGATGAACGCTTTAGCGGGGTTGATACGCGGGACGCCTGAGAAATCGAAAAGCGGCGACGCGTCCGACGCATTCCAGCTGAACTTGTTCGCGGAGGAGACTGATTCTTCCGGGAACGCAGGATCCAGCAATATAGGCGATATGACGGTGTTGGAGTTTCGAGCCGACAGCGGAACTGGGAACAAAGCCTCCGGATTAGCGGACGTGATGAACAGCTTCGGGATCGACGAGAAGAGCCCCGCTGGGAAAAAAAATAACGAAAACGAGTTTGCGTTAAGTGACGAGGACGACGAGGACGATCTCCTCGCGCTGATGGACGGAGCGTAGTGTGAGTGCTTTAGACTTGTTAGACTTGTGTTTAGTAAACTATAAGAACGTCAGGGACATCTCATTACTGTTACACTCTTCCCTCATACACTTCCTAGCAGCTCAGGTTTTGAATCAGCGCCGCACATTGTTCTTCGTCTTCCTGAAAATCAAACGTCTCGACGTTTGTTCCGTCGACTGCTCGGCGCGTATACAACAAGTTAGGGTGTTCGCCGAAAGGCATCTGGTTCTCGTCACCCCAAACCGCGAGCCGGGCGTCTGCATCCCCTAACAGCTCAGCTCGTAAGAACGCAACCTGCATGCCGAACCAGTAGTGTGGGCCTAGGTTGTGTCCTCCGCCTTTCACGACGCCTTGGAGCTTGGGACCGGCAGCCGAGTCGAACACGTTTGCGCTCCCGTCGCGCCAATCGCCAACGACCAAATCGTCGTCGCTGCCGAGAAGAAGTAAAGGCGTTTTGAACGAAGTTAACCCGGGGCCTTCGTACCAGCCTTGTAAGCTGACGGCGGCGCCTACGTTTTGGGCGACGCACGCCACGTCGTCGCAGGTCAAGGGGGTGGATTCATCGAGAAGCGCGCGCGTAGTGGAGGCAGAGCGTTTTGACGTCGCAACGGTGGCCCGAGAGTCGACGTCAACGTTCCGCGGATCCAACACAGAAGTGACTTCATCCTCCAGATCCTCCAGAACCTGCGTGATTTCATCATCCAGGTCCTCCAACACTTGAGCTATGTCGATCTGCGCCAGGGTAGAAATACCCCGCACGACCCTTCCACCGCCAAGTGAGTACCCCGCGACGCCAATCGCGTCAGTTTTGAGTTTCAAAAACAGCTTCGAGTTTTCATCAGCGTTTCTATCCAGCGCGAACCGCAACGTCGCAAACAGAACGAACTCGTCCCCCGGAAAAGGTTCTGGAAAAACTTCAGGACAGAGTACGACGAATCCCCAGCTGGCGAGGTGGGTTAGGGTTTCGAGGTTGTCGATGTGTGTACACCCGTTGTGCGCGCCAACGCCCCACGCGATGACTGGGTATTTAGTCGTAGGGTCGGTATCGCCGTTGTCGAAGTCGTACGGAAACGCCGCGACTACTTGTGAGAACCCGAAATTTTGCTGATCGGTCAAACCCAAGTCGAAGGACTTTCCGCTGACCTGCGTGGCGAACGGGCCGGGCTCACCGTACGTGCCGGCGTACATAGGGTGGAACGTGGAGGTCGAGCGGAACGGGATGGGGATGGGGTCTAAGGAGCCAGGCGCGGTCTCGCCCCCGGGGGGGAGCGCCCGAGCGCGACTTTGCGGCAAGCTTGAGGTTTCTTCCGAGGCTCGCGGCTGAACCACGGGCGCATAACGTCCCGCGGGACGTGACGCGCGAACGGCCGAGACCGGGACGCGCGCATTGATCGGAGCAGCGGCCGTGGCGGAGACGAGAGCGAGGAGGACGACGCACGTGTTACATACGCTGAAGGAACGCATGTCGCGCGGTAAGCCGCGCGGGAAGTGTGCCTACGGAAGCGGGGACAACGACAGAGAAAAAGAAAAAAGAGAAAACGGCTTCCGCGTCACGAAACGAGTCGTCTTCCGTGTCTCGGACGACGCGTCAGTACCTTGCACCAGCGCCCTACATTCGTGTGCCCGAGAATGACTGTTTAGGTATAGGGTTGCACGTGTCGCCTCCCAGACTCGTATACAAGGGACTTGCAGTTAGAAAAGAAAAGCTTATTTTCAGCGAAAAGTTTGTTGTGAACATTGTCGACGAAAACACGAAAACACTGACTCACTACCTACTCTCTTCCCCTCACCTGTCTCTGTGCCTTCTGGGTATGCGCGGCAACACGTCATTTCTTTATCGTGCGGCGCGCGGTGCGCTAGTACGCTTTGTATCACACACACGACCGTTTTCAGCCGTTTTATCCCCGAGCGCCTCTAAAACGTCGCGCAAAACACGAAGCGCTTCCTCCTCAACGCCTTTTGCTCGCGTCCAGGTGAAGGTCGGCCGGGTATGACTTTCCGGTCTTGAACATAATCCTACTCCATTCGTCCCGTCAAGGTCGCCCCGAAATATATCAAGCAACGCCCTTCGCGTATCACGCTCCACGTTCAACCGGGAGCCGCACACCAGCACGCGTTTCACGAGCGCGGAGCGCAGAGGCGTATTATTATTATTATTATTGTTTCCGAGTCGCGCCGCTGCGGTGAGCGCTTTCCCTAGCCAGTGTTGCAATGGTCGCCCCCGGGGGGTTTCCCACTGCAAAGAATGCACAGTGCGCTGGAGTAAATGGTTTGGGCCGGTGTGAATATTCTGTGGATACGTTTTACCTGGGTCTATAACTCCTCCTTTCTCCGCCGCCTCAGCCGTGGCTACCCACCACTTAAGAAGCGTTTTTCGCAACGTTCGCTTTTTCGCAAAGTTTGTAGAGGCGATTTGTCGTCGGTTCGTGGCGCGCAGACTGTTTGCCCATATAGAGAAGCATTTCATAGCAGGTCGAAGAACTCGTAGTCGTGTGACAGCTGTGCATCGCGTTTCGCGTATAGCTTGACTCAACCCGCGCCACTCCCGAAACCGTTGGTGAATGTTTAATCGCCGCCGGCTCTTCGCGGCTCGAACGAAGAAAAGTAAACGCACTGAATGCAGGATTTTTTGTTTTCGCTTTTGGTTATTTTTCGAAATTGTTCGCCACCGCTTGAGCGCATTCCGGGTTTTGTTCACTACTAAAGCAGTGTGCAGGATTGATTGAACACGCTTTCTTTTTAACGAAATAAACGCTTTCCAAGAGGTCACAGCTGTTTTTACCTTGATACCATTAAAGGTACTCATAAGACGACGCGTCAGCTGTTCATCCAACACCAAATTAACCTTCGCAACCTCTAGCCACTTTTCCACGATTTTCTTTTTCATCAATTTCCTCCGCCACAGAAACGCGGAGGCTAAGGCTTTGATATCCCACTGTTTCTGTGACTCCATTGCTTTTCTTTCCAAGATCTCCAACGCTTCCCTTTTCTCTATCGAACCAACAGCAACTTCTCGCCACTGCTCCAATACCTTCCACAACACTTTATCGTGTACGAACTTTTTCAAATACAAATCAGCGATGAACTCTTTCGCTTTTTGTTTATCTTCAACCGCTTTGTCCTTCTTGTCCAACCGTTTTTTAATATTATCTTTCGTAACGGTTCGCCACGCTTTGAACGTGAACCGACCAGTGCTTGATAGCAGGGTAAGCTTTGTTTTGATCTTTGATAGTGCCAGAGCGGCTTCCGTTGACCCATTAGCTTTAGTCGCAAGTAACGTCGCTTGGTTTTTTTTTTGCGTCTCGATGAAGTGGAGCGTTTTGGTTTTTTTTTGAATAGATTTCAACGTTGCGACGCGCCACGTGTGAAACGCATCTTTTTCTTTTGTTTTTTGGATTTGAGTGCTTTTGATGTTCGCTCGTGCGGTGTTAGCTTGTGAATTACCCTCCTCTGTCTTCCTCATGACCTGTTCAAGCTCAAGTAAGTTCTCTTTCGCTTTCGCTTCCCACGTGAGCGCTTCGCTCTTTTCGCTTTTTAACTCGAGTCTGGAATTTTGTAACTCGAGTTTGACTTGGTTCATCTGTTGTTCGGAAGACTCGCGTGTTTGCTGGACCACGTCAATCGCAGCATCACGCGCTCATTTCAATTCACTTTTTTTCCAAGCATCCACCGCAGCCTTGTGTTGGGCGTCGAGCGCTCGAAGTCTCGTGGCGTGCGACGCCCGGACGTTCGCTAAATTCTTTTCACAAGATTTGCGTTGCTCAATCAACTCGCGCCTTGTCTTTTCAGTCTGCTCGTCCACCTTCAATAGCATCCACTCAACGAGTTTTTCAATGCCCGTGTTCTTGACGTACTCATCTGCGGTGGTCACGTCGCAGGTCTCGGATCCGCGGTTTGAGGGGTTCAACGACGTGCGCCAACCACTGTTGTCAGACCCATCGGATGATCCATCCATCTTTTCCGCACCGTCCGATGCGGCGCTCACCACGAGCTCGCGCATCGCCTCCACGAAACGCACACGTGATGTGTCTACGCATCGATACTCAGATCCACTCGTACCCGCAACGCACGTCACATCATCACTCCCTTCCGAACACCTTTCACCCAGATCCATGGCCATCCCCCGAGGCCGACGCACTTCCACCGCGCCGGCCCTTTTTGGGAGCGACCGAAAAAGAAACGCACGGGACGAAAAAGTGCCGGTGGCTTGCTGTTCAACATGGGCAACTGGGCTTGGCAACCGTGGGTCTGTGACTCAACGCGTAAACCTCCGAAAGGGCCAAAAACACGCCGAGCCGAAGGGTCGCGCAACGGAACGCCGGAAGTCCAATATTTTGTCCGATTCACCAGCATCTATTCGAGCAATCAGTTAGGAGAAATGAACAATGATGTGTGAGCTGGCTTTCGAGAAAAAATCTCTGCGTCGGATCGGCGTAACGACCTCGAAAACGGTGGAGGACCAAGTTGCGCACCGTTGGGTGTCGTAACACCGCGCCTCGCGGCGACACGACGGCGCTTAGCACGCCGGAAGCCTCGGGCCGGAAGGACCAGGCTTGGGGGTCTGTGGGCGTGCCGTTTAGAGTGCAGTGTGAGTGTACCGTAGGAGTAGAGAGGACCGCGTTTCGCACTTGGCGCACGCGCTTTTGCAAATCGACGCGAGCGTGTGAGATTAATCTCCCGCGTCACCATGGCTCCGGCTATGCCCCGGGCGAGCAAGGAGCAGGTCGCTGTGCGTGTTATCGAGCGGCTGAAAGATACATGGCACGAGCTTGAAGACGTTTCCCTTGAAGCGGCGGTGAAGGTGCACTTGTTGCGCCTCCCAAGACGCTACGCGCTCGATATACACAACCTGGAGGATCTGAGAACACACATGAGTTTGTTACAAGCGGCGCAGAGTAGTAATGGTGCCGTATTGTGCGACTCGCGCGGGATCCGACTGTCATCCGCGGCTTTAGGCGACGTTTCCAACTCCTCGCTGCATGACATGGACACCACGGGGTCTGTTGGGCCTGGTTCTCCATCCGCAAAGCGGCTGCGAGCCCCAACCTTCGGCTCTTCGTTCAACCTGCAAACCTTGGACGAACACGCGAACTGCGCCGGGATTGGAGGAAGCGGCGGATCGGGGCAACAACCGCCTGTTTATGAAATATCGGTATCAGGGCTGAACCGGCCACGCATGCTGAGCAGAGTAAGCACAGCGCTGTTCGACATCGGCTTGAACATATCAGAGGCGCACGTGTTCTGCACCGAAGACGGGTTCGCCCTGGACGTGTTCGTCGTGCAAGGGTGGGTTATCGACGACGCGGTCAATTTAAACAACACCTTAGCAAAACGATTACAGCAAGTCAACTGGGACGACGCGGGGAAACCGGGGACGGGAGGGAGCGTCAACGGAGGTACGGCGAATGGAGGTGCACATGCAGGCAAGCCGTCTCTCCCCGCGCCGGCTGATTCCTCGGAGTGGGAAATTTCAGAGTCACAACTAAACTTTCACGACAAAATTGCTAGCGGCGCGTTTGGAGTGCTGTACCGAGGGCACTACTGCGGGCAAGAGGTTGCGATAAAGGTGCTTAAAACAGGCGAGAAAGCGAGCCAAGAAGAGGTACACAGGGAGTTCGCACAGGAACTTTCCATTCTGCGAAAAGTGCGGCACAAAAACATCGTGCAACTCATCGGTGCGATGACGAAACCGCCGCGGCTGTGTTTGGTGACTGAGTTCATGAAGGGAGGATCGGCGCTTCAGTTTTTACACAAACACGCGCCGTTGAAGCTGCCTCAGCTGTTGAAATTGAGTCTTGGCGTAGCGTTGGGGATGGACTACCTTCACAAAGTAAACGTGGTCCACAGAGACTTGAAAACCGCGAACTTGTTGATGGATGAGAATGAAGTGGTCAAGGTTGCGGACTTTGGCGTGGCGCGAGTTAAATCAACCGACGGCACGCCCATGACCGCTGAAACCGGAACCTACCGTTGGATGGCCCCAGAAGTCATCGCGCACCAGCACTACACGCACAAGTGTGATGTGTTTAGTTATGGGATTTTGCTGTGGGAGTTGGTGTCAGGGGGGGACATTCCTTACAGTGGGTATACTCCTTTGCAAGCCGCGGTTGGCGTGGTGCAACGCGGGTTGCGCCCGACGGTGCCGCAAACGTGCCACCCCGTCGTAGCGCAAGTCATGCAGTACTGCTGGCAGCCCGACCCGAACGCGCGGCCGGAGTTTGAACAAGTCGTGGAGTTATTGCGGCACACGGAGAGTCCTGTAGATGCCGCGGAGAACAAGTCGTTCTTCTCACGGTTGAGGAACATATCGAGGAGTAGCAGCGCGAAGGCGGGGTAGATGAGTTGAGATTGTGCGCTTAGGACGAGAGACTTGAGGTAGAGTAAATCGCCACTGCAATAGGTACCGCTTAGGGTCGACGACTTCGAAACGGGTGTATTATGCTCGTTCCGAAACGTCGTCGCCCCGCCACGCGACATTAGGACTTCACTGTATTACGAGGTCATACATACGCGAAGCGAACACGTCGACTGCTAAGTTTCTTTGCCTCGCTTCCAAAATAATTTCACCGTCAACAAGATAAGATGTGATCCGACGGCGTCGGGTTCACACTGTAACGCGCTTCTGTGCTCCCAAAAGCTCGCTCGTTCGTCGCACAGCGTGTTTGTCGTACAGCTCCACGCGCCAAGGTTTCATTCGCGTCGCAGGTTTCGGACGCATATCGACGAAGCTCGAGTGTTGCGATGAGTGCCGTGATGACGTCGACTTCCGTAAATGGAGTGACCCATGCGTTGAAGTCCCGCACCCTTGGCGTTTCCAAGCCCACCGTCAGTACCACCGCAGTTTCCCAACGGAAGCAAATGCGCTCCGTTGTCGTGCATGCGGCTGATTCCGGCGAAACCAGGAACTCCGAGAGCGGCATCTTCATGAGGCAGATCACGGAGGCCGAGAAAGATGCGGAAATAAAATACCTGTCAGGTATGATCAAGCTCTGGCTGGACGACGAGTGGAGTGTCCAGACGCCGCATTCCGATTTAGCAAAGCAAGCCGCGGAGAAGTGCGTCGCGATGAGACTAGCCGGGTGCGAAGAGATGGGCTCGCTCGTGATGGGCATCGCCCAAGACCTTTTAAGCTTCGACTTCTCCGACACCTTCGTCAACTCGTTCGAAGTCGCGAACAAGACGAGCGAGATTTTGATGATGAAGGAAGGGTACGAAGTTTGTTGTTTGAGTAAGGAGGATGAGACGCGACAGCAGAGGTACGAGGAGATGGTGGCTAATGGGGAGATGTAGGTGAGCTTTTATATGCGATATGATTCATTCTTTTATTTATTGGGAGAAGAGAAGGCGCAGTGCATTTTGCAAAATCTGTCTCACTGTAGCCTGCCGTTTCACTAAATATGGGCCTACTCCAAGTTCAAAAACCACAATGTTTGAAATTATTGCCGCTCGACCTCATCATTCGGCGCGCGCGTTCCCCCCACGCCGCCAACTTCCGAAAGCTCCCACACGATGGCCGAGCTCGCGGGCCCCAAGATCGGCGACGCGCGTTCGTTGTGGAACTTCACCCCCTCCCCCGGTTGGACCAAAGATGAAGCCAACGCGTTGCGTCTTTGTTTGATGAAGTTAGGCATCGGCCGGTGGATTCAGATCGTGGACACTGGAGTTCTTCCCGGGAAGCAGATTCAGCAGCTTAACGGCCAAACCCAAAGGCTGTTAGGCCAGCAGTCCCTCGCCGAGTTCACGAACATGAAGGTGGACGTGGATGCGATTCGCGCGGATAACTTGGCGAAACGGGGCACTGAAGTGTACCGCAAAAACGGCCTCATCACCAACCAAGGGGGCAAGTTGAAACCCGAAGCTTTGAAAAAACTCAGGGCGGAGAACCTCGAGAAGTACGGCTTGAGCGATGACGTGGTCGACGCCATTGTTTTACCCGACCCCCCCCGAGCCATGAACCTGGGCGCAAACGCGTACATGGGCAAGAACCACAACAAAGGCGGGATCGCGGGGAAGAAATCGTTGAAACGGACGAGGGTGGATGACATCATGACCGTCGACGTTGACTCGCTTTCTAAAGTTTCAAAAATCACCCTCCTCACGGCGCTGCGCAAAAGGCTCGTTGTGCTGAGTGAAGGGAGTGCTGCTAATAAGGGTACCAAAGCCACGAAGAAGGTACTTACGGAGACTAAAACTCAGACCAAGAAAACCAGTGCCACGAAAAAGCGCCGGACTTCTGGTGAAAACCAGGTGCCCAACGCGGGTTCCGCTGTTAAGAATTTGGTGGGCATGGGGTTTTCCGCGAAGAAAGCGAAAGACGCCGTGGACGCCACCGGGGGCGACGTCCAAGACTGCGTCAACTGGCTCGTGGCGAACATGTGAGGGGGTTGTGTTGGAGAGAGGTGAGACGAGGACACATGTTTCCGTCAGGAAGGAGTAGTTGTGTAATCGTGCTACTAATAATTACATTCACTTAACAATATTGATGAGCTTGTAGTAGTCCACCAGCTTCGCCTTTGCTGCCTTGGATTCGTGTTCTGTCTCGAACTTAACAGGCACGCCGAGCGCGTCGACAGGGCAAGGTATGAGCGCTAGCATCGACATCGGCGAATTAATGACCTTGTCCGCCACGTCGAGCATGAAGAACCCGAGCCAGAGGCCCTTGTACTTCTCCTTTACGTGTATCCTACGTACACACAGGCAGTCGTTTTGATCTATATCGTCAAACATGTACTGATCTCTGATTTTATCAAGGAAAGCTCCAAACTCAGCCTCTTCCTCTCCGAGTTCGTCCAAGAGCTTCCAGTACCCCCCGGACTCGCTTAAGTCTTTGTCGATCACGTTGCATCTGTGAATCTGCAAGCATGTAATGGTACCAGCTTCTCCCCTTTCGTAATCCTCGTTTTCGTAGTACAGAGTGCCGTGCCAGTGAGTGAGGAAGATAGCCTCCAATTGCAACTCGGCAGTCGGCTCCGTTTCTTTTAGAGCAGCTAAAATCAACGTGGAAGGCGTCTTCCCAGTCTCTGCTACCTTTCGGCACCTCTTTCTTCGCGCGGTACACCCCTTCCTCAGAATAGATTCCCAGGCGAGGCTTGCTCGCGGGGTCGCTCCCGTCCTCGTCCTCAACGCACGTCCTCTTCATCGGAAGCGCGAAGATGAATGCGTTCTGACGAGTGTGATTGTTCGTTTTTGATGATTCTGAAAGACTGAGCTAGATTCTCGAGGACCAAGCCGTGTATTGTAGAACTCGACGAACGAAACGAGAATGCCTAACGAGGATGTCTATCGAGATTACCTATTAAAAAGCTGCTACACACAGTACCCACTAGTCCTTACTCACAACCCGAACCTGTCCGGTTTCCGCGTGCCTTTTGAAAACGTCCCCGATTTCTCCCCAGTCGCCATCTCCGCGTTTGAAACCTTCTCCGGTTCCAGCCATTTGTTACTCTTACAGTCGAAGTACTTCTTCGAGTTAGGGTCGTAGTACTGCTGCGACGTGACGTCGAAGTACAGCCCGGATGTGCTGTCGAATTGCCACGACGTGACGCTGTTTCCGGAAACCGCTGTGGCCATCTCGCGCGCTGCGCAAGCGATTGTTGTGACGCCGGTTAATCTGTTTTTTACAACGGCGTCAGCGGTGGCTTTGACTTTTTCGGCTTTCTCTTTGCGTGCCGCTCCATCTTCCTTTTCCTTTTCCTTTTCCTGCGCTTCGTTTGCTTCTATTTCAGCCACGGTGCGTTCCTTCGGGGGTCCGTCCTCGTCGTCCTTCCCGGCGGCATTGGATTCATCCTCTTCGTCTTTTTTTTCTTCACTGATTCCCCCTACATTATGATACGTGGTGTCCCACACCTTGACTCCGCACATCGAGCACTGGCCTTGCGCGTACGCGCATTTCTGGCAGAAGATGCCCTCTTGGTGCAGCGAAAGCTTGCATATCCGGCACTTCCCTCCAGCACCACCCGCGCCGTACGGCGTCCACTTGCCGGTTTTGCCCTTCGCCGTCAGTGCTTTGTTTTCGTTGATCTTTCGGCCACCCTCCAGCGTGTTCCGGGAGCCTTCCTTCCACATCTCCTGGTGGCTCCCGCGCGAGAGCTTCTTCTCACACTTGGAACAAACCATGATGTGCTCACGAACGCGCCGACAAACCAAACCCCGGCGCGCGGCGCAGTCTGCGAGACGAGACGAAAGTTGTGATTCTTAAAAGTTAAAGTCGTTGTTTACTTTTCATTCATGATGAGCGCCGCTGTCGCCTCCTTGGCCCCGGCCGTGCCCCGGGCACGCCGTTCGCGGGGTTCGTCCCGTGTCCGCCGCGGCCCGATAGTTGTGCGCGCCTCCGATGACTCCAACGGCCTGGGCTTGCTCACTTGGGCCGGGGCCGTGATTCCCCAAGGCGCTATTGTGACGGGGGTGAAAGGAATTTGGAGGGCACAGTGGCAAACCATGGTAAGCTTTGTGAAAATGTACCTCATTTGAGACGCATCCTTGCCATGTAGACCCCGTGTAATCGTTCGCCAACTTCACAATCGTATCCGCGAGTGAAACTTCACCGTGGTGGTACGCACTCTTCTCAGCCACAAATGTCGCCAACTAAGCTGCCTTCATCTCATCACAGGTCACAGAGCTCGCGCCGCAAAGCAAGGAGGGCGAGTACGTACGCCCTAAATACGCGTTCGACGAGGTCATTGGAAACGATATAAACGCCAAACACCCTCCAACAAAAAATCGGTACGTGCTGTACGTGGGAAACGCGTGTCCGTGGTGTCACCGGGTGACGTTAACAATCGCGTTGCGAGGTTTGCAGAACGACATACAAATCGGAAAACTGACGGATGACGCCGAGCGCGCGTCGCGGGGCGGCTGGGTGTTCGAGACGCAAAACCCAGACCCAGTGTTTCGGGGCAAGGATCTACGCGAGGTGTACGATGCCTTGAGTAAACACTCAAAAGGCGAGGGTTATAAAGGAAGGTGTACGGCTCCGCTGTTGGTTGACGCTGAATTGAAAACGCCGGTAAACAACGAATCCGCCGATATTTGTTTGATGCTGAATTCCGTAAACTTTGATGGGGCACGTTCAAAGGGAAGTGATACGGTTGATAGACAAGCCGTCGACCTTCGCCCTGCACACCTGCTGACTGAAATCGATGACTTGAACGAGTACATATATAAAAAGCTGAACAACGGAACGTACCGCGCTGGGTTCGCGACTACGCAAGCGGCGCACAATAAAGCGGCGGTCGACGTGGTGGACGCTCTTGAGTTAATGAACCATAAACTTGCCGGCAACAGATTTCTGCTCGGAGACAAGGTCACCGAGAGTGACGTGCGCCTTTTTCCAACTATCGTACGGTTCGACACAGTCTACGCGTCGCTGTTCAAGTGCGGGTCGCGCAAGGTGAGTGATTTACCGAATTTGAGAGCTTGGATGCTGGACTTTTACAACCTGCCCGGCGTCGCCAAAACCGTCGACGTGGACGGGTACCGCAGCTCGTATTTCGGCCAGCTGTTCCCGCTTAACCCCGGGGGCATCGTCCCGATCGGACCCACGGCCAAAGATTTAGGGCTGGGAACCGATCCGGGAAGAGGGAGTGTAGATAGGGAAGACGTGTTTCACTTGAAGGAGTAGAAAAGTGGAAGTAGAAAAATAAATTCATAATAAATCACCGACTACTCCCCTTCCGCCCCCCTAAACCTACACACACAATCATAAAGCGTTCCTTTGAGACACGTGGCTACTTCCGGGTGCTTGACCATCCCTAAGTTCAGGGCGTCGCAGGTGAATTTCGCATATAGGTTGGTTTCCACCGCCCGGCCCATTCCTTCCATGACGATTAAATCGGCGCCTTTCGCTTCGGCGCAAAGTTTTTTCGATAATTTCGTGAGGTCGATGACCGGTAAGTCGCTGCCACTTGAAATGACTTTCAAGGCATCTGAATCCATCGCTTTTTTGAAAATACCCTCCATATCAACCTCCGCAACCCTCGGCAAAATTTCATTTAATTCTTTAGCAGTGATGTCGTTAATACTGGGCACCTCGTTTGCCGCCAAAATAACGCACGCTCCGCCTTTTAACAACTCGCGACAAAACGGCAACATCCCTAACACAACATCTGCGCCCGCGTTGTCCACGAACACGATGACCTTTTTCCAGGGAGATTTTATTATATTAGTATTGGAAGTAGTATCTCCATTTGCAGCATCTCCATTGCTTATATAGTCTAAAGTTTTTGCACTCCCAATCCACCTGTCTAAAAACTCATCAAAGTCGTCGACGCACCACGGTCTTTTTTTCAATTTACTTTTTGTCGCGGAGAATCCGTTGGTTCCGTCCGCATGCATCTTCGCCGAGGCTGCCGCGCCTAAATCGAACACGTTCCCGGCGAACGCACCTTGCACTAAGGCTTTGATCCTTTGGGTTTTGTCTGTTATGGCGTCTATGTCTTGTAAAACCTTTGGTAACTCAATCAGCGCTTTGGTATTTTCAGCAGTTTTCACCGCAAGAAAGCAATCGGCGAAACCAAGTTCCCGGAGCCTCTGGTCTCGCAACTTGCACAGCTTCAACACGGTGGGGGGTCCGTCGAACAGGGTGGCGTGCTCCCCGTTTATCACCGAGTCGAGATCAGCGTTAAATGTATCGGCGAATTGCGTAGAAAGGCGTTCCGAACCCTGCACGGTTCCATAGGCTTTCGCACGTTTGGAAAACTCGGGAATCGAGCCCCGAAAAACCTCGATCCACTGTTCTTTCGTCACCAAAGTGGTTTGCTCCGCCTCGGGGGAAGGGTCGTAGTCGAATGTCGTGGGACGGTACCCAGCAACGACGAGCTGCGGCAAAGACGCGAAGGGGGAAGCCATGCCCGAGACGTACGTAGCGCACGTGCGTCTGACGGGATGCAAGATTTCGTTTCGTGAAAGTCGAAAAAAGTGAATGACTGCAAAAGTGATATCAAATCGTTCATCGACCTTGTCTCTTTTCTTCCTCTCTGTTCTCTGGACATATTGCCTATTTGCACAACATACCTAGTCCAGCCCCAAGTCGTCCAGCAACTCTTTGTTCGCGTTGGACCACTCCGTCTCTGCGTCCAAGTCAGCGCTTTGCGTGCGCCCCGGCTCCAGCGCTTCGCCCATGGAATCACTCGCGTCGAAAAACGACGATCCAAACCCGCCGTTTGAATCTCTCGCCGGCGGAGGCGCCGGCGCGCCCCACATGTTGTACCCCGAGCCTCCGCCCGATAATAGGTTGAGACCGATGCCGCCCCCGAACGGAAGAACTCCTCTAAAAGCAGAGGTTGGTTGAGGCTGTCGAGCCTGAGTTTGACTCGGGTCCGACCTTGGCGGCGAAGGCACCCAGCCCCCCGCTTGCGTGTTCGCGAGATTATTTCCCGCGTTCGCGTTGAACCTCCCAACAACGTTCGGCGAGTCAAACACGGACAACCCCGCCGCCGTTGCAGTGGCTTCCGCTTGACGCGCGGTTGGCAAGAACGGGTTGGTGAACGCTCTGGCTGCGTTCGCGGGGGGCGAACTAGGCGGCAGCGGCGGGTGCGCCGGTCTCTGCTGGTCTGCTGGTCTCTGCTGTTGCACATCCGTCCTGGCTTGCATGCCGATTCGCCACAAAGGCGAGTTTGAGTTCTGTGGAACGTTTCGGTTTTGCTGGTCCGCGACGTTCGGCGCGCGTCGAGGTAATCCACCGCCGAACAACCCGGGAGGGGGTATTGTGGGCAAAGGCGGGTTCGTGTGCGGTACCACCGGTCTGTCGATCATCGACACTGGTGTCCTTGTCTCTGTTTTAATCGGTAACACGCTGTTCTGCGTCCCCGCCGGTTTGCTCACCACAGGTTCCGGCTTGAGTTTCTCCTTTGCGCGTGACGACGCGAGCGTTTTGGGCGAAACAGTCCCAACCGGCGATGCCGGCTGTGACCCTTGTGGCGACCCACTCTTGACTTTGGGTTTCGGAATCGAGGACAGGGTTAGGGAGTTCATCGGCTTCTTCTCATCCGGATTTAAGTGCCGCCTGCCCGCTTTCGGGGAAGGCAAAGGAGAACCTTCTGAGCGATTGTGAGCGCTTGTGTCGGCGCTTGTGTCAGGCAAACCTTCACCTTCACTTTCCCGTTTCTCGGAAGTTCGGCGCGTCATCGCGGCAATCGCGACGGCGGCGCTCTCCGCCGATGAATCAACAACAGGCGATGGAGGCGTGTCCGGTTGCGACGGGTCGTTGCTGTCCAGGGACTTGGTTAGAATACTGTCTATGTCACCGTCAACACCATCCCTCATGACGGAATCGGGCGAGAT
>MDSY01149298.1_pt1 | contig 14817 bp, 11 predicted proteins | sample 811131 | NCBI WGS metagenome assembly MDSY01 (sample SAMN05326643, study PRJNA326480) | marine metagenome | isolation source: seawater | place: Atlantic Ocean: South West | collected 2010 | reverse complement strand
TTAAAATCATCCTGGAATTCTAAAGAAAAATGCCACAAAAGACTAACTTAAATATAAGTCCTTATTATGATGATTTTGATAAGGCAGATAATTTTTATAAGGTTTTATTTAAGCCAGGACATCCTGTTCAGGCTAGAGAATTAACAGGTCTGCAATCAATATTACAAAACCAATTAGAATCTTTTGGAAGTCATATTTTTAAAGAAGGATCTATGGTTATACCAGGATCTGTAACGTATGATAGCACATATTTTTCAGCTAAAGTAAATCCAGATCATCTTGGAATTGATATTACAGTATATCTTGATGCTTTAATTAATAATAATAATGGTAAAGGTACAAGAGTAAAGGGGCAGAATTCTCAAATAGTTGGAACTATCAAGAATTATATCTTACCACCTAATGATGGTATTGATGATATTACTATTTTTATTAAGTATACTGAGTCTGGATCAACTGGAGAAAGTACTTCTTTTCCAAATGCTGAAATACTTTTATTAGAGGAGAATGTTACTTACGGAAATACAACTTTGGTTGCAGGTGAAACTGTATTAACATTATCAACAGAAGATGCAACTTCAATAGGATCTGCTGTAGGTGTTGATAATGGTGTTTATTTTGTAAGAGGAACATTTGTAGATGTTGAAAAGTCTCTTATTGTTCTTGAACCTTATTCAAATAAACCTTCTTATAGAGTAGGTTTTGATGTTATTGAAGAAGTTGTTAATGCTAATGATGATCCATCGTTAAATGATAATGCAAAAGGATTTACTAATTATGCTGCACCAGGTGCTGATAGATTTAGAATAAGAGTTAAATTAGCCAAAAAATCTCTTTTAGATTTTAATGATACTAATTTTGTAGAATTAATAAGAATACGTAATGGTGAAATAAAGAAACTTCAAGATACATCAGTTTATTCTGAAATTAAGAAGTATTTTGCTAAAAGAACATATGAAGAATCTGGAAATTATGCTGTAAAACCATTTAGAGTAAATATTCAAAATTCTTTGAATAATGAAATTGATTCTGCTGGATTATATCTTGATACTGAAAAAACTGACGAAGGTAATGATCCTTCTGAAGATACAATGTGTGTTAAGTTATCTCCAGGTACAGCATATGTTAGAGGTTTTGATGTAAATTTACCAGGAACAACTGTTTTAGATATTGACAAACCAAGAGATACTAAAACTATAAAATCTTCTTCAGTTGGTTTCCAAATGGGAAGTTTACTTAAGATTAATAATATTGATGGATTCCCTTATATAAACATTGGAGATCCAGCTGGTAGCGGTGAAAATGTTATATCATTATATAATGAAAGAAGATTATCTGCTTCTAACCCTGCACAGGGTCCTGGTGTTAAGGTAGGTCAAGCTAGAGTTTATTGGTTTGGTTTAGCAGATGCTCCATATACTGGTAGTTCTACTGTATGGGATTTGTATCTATTTGATGTGCAAACTTATACTTATCTTCAAATATCAAATCCAGGAACAATAGCAACTCAAATACCTTTGCATAGTAGAGTTAGAGGTGTAAGTAGTGGTGCGGTTGGTTATGTTTCTGGACATAATCCAAGTGAACTTATTTTATCCCAAACTACAGGTACTTTTGTTCAAGGTGAGTCGTTAAAAATTAACGAACAGAATACATCTTCACAATCAACAGTTATTACAGCAAAATCTTATACTGTTGATGATATAAAATCAGTTCATCAAAAGTCATCTACATTAAATAACCAATTAGCAGTTAATTTTAATGCTGATGCAGTTTTATATGATAAAATATTACCTAATTTTTCTGGATTTGATCAGTTAACAATTGAAGGTGTAGATTCTTCTACATCTAAAGCAACTTGCCCAAGAAGAAGATTTTCGGGTAAAGTTGGAATAAGTACTGGTGCTATTGTAGGATTTTCAACTGGATTAGCAAGTGATGATACTTATAATATAGTAGATGCTATAAGCTCAGATGGAAGTGAACTGACACTTAAACCAGTTGAAGTTGTTGAAGGTGTATGTGGAGGAAAACCACAATATTTACCTGCAGGTATAACAACTACATCAACATTTAGAATTAAAAGACCTGCTATTATTAATCTTAATAAGTCTGGATTATATACAAAACTTCCTAAGAAAAATATTTCTGCTGTTGATACATCAGATTCAAATGTTATTATTTCAAAACAAGTTACTGGTAAGTTAACTTCTTCAAGTGGTACATTAGAACTATCTACTTCTGATGTATTAGATGTTTCTACTGGTATTTCAAGTGCATTTTTTGAACCTTATGATGATGAAAAATATTCATTAATGTATGCTACTGGTGCTATAGAAAAATTAAGTTCAAATCAAGTCAATGTTAAAAATAATGGTAATGATATTGAATTTATTGGATTAAATAATTCTACTGCGGTAATTTTAAATACAACTCTAAAGAAAATTGGATTAACTAGTAAATCTAAAGATTATGTAAGAAGTTCTCAATTAGAAGTATCAAAAACTGTTGGTGTTTCTACTAATGGTGGGTTGGTTCAGAATAAGTATTATGGTTTGAGAGTAGAAGATGATAATATATCATTAAATGTTCCTGACGTTGTTAAGATTCATGCTGTTTATGAATCTAAGAATACTGTAGCACCAACTCTTGATAGATTAACATTTGTATCTGGACTTAGTTTAAATGAAAATTCAATTGTAGGTGAAAAGATTGTTGGAACTGATAGTAGAGCAATAGGACAAATTGTCAATAGAGTTGATGGGGAAAATATTGAATTTGTATATTTAAATGGAAATACCTTTACTGTTGGTGAAACAATTAACTTTAAAGAATCTAATATTGAATCTATCCTTCAAATTTATACTGCAGGTAATTATATTGATAAGACCAGTAATTATAGTCTTGATAAAGGACATAAGAAACAATATTCAGATTATTCGAGATTGGTTAGAAAAAATAATGGATCTGTACCATCTAAGAGACTATTAGTAATATTTGATTACTATAAAGTAGCAAGTGGAAATAATGGAGATTTATTTACAGTAAATTCATATACTAAAGAAAGATATACTTCGGATATACCAGCAATAGGTAGGGATAGATCCTCTGATATATTAGATTTTAGACCAAGGGTAAGACCTTTTGATTCATCTACAACTACAGATAGATCTCCTTTTGCGTTTGAAGCAAGATCATTTGAAACGAATACAAAATATTCAATAACTCCAAATGAAAGTTCTATTTTGGGATATACTTATTATCTTCCAAGAATTGATAAACTTGTTATTAATAAATTTGAACAAGTTAAACTTATTAAAGGAGTTTCTGCTGACAAACCAGCACCACCAACAGAAATTGGTGATTCTATGGAGGTAGCTCAGATAAGTCTTCCACCTTATCTTTATAATCCTATTACTGATCCTAATATTAAATTATTTGATAATAGAAGATTTACCATGAGAGATATTGGTAAACTTGAAAAGAGAATTGATAATCTTGAGATTATGACTTCTCTTACAGCACTTGAACTTGATACAAAATCATTACAAGTTACAGATGCTGATGGTATTGATAGATTTAAGAGTGGGTTTGTAGTAAATGATTTTAAAGATAGAAGTTTTATAGATTTTAATGCTACTGGAAAGAGAACTGAAGATGGTTCTAGATGTGATGTTGATGTAGTTAATAAAGAATTGATTAGTGCAGTTGATATGTGGTCAATTCCTGCTGAATTGGCACTTATGCCAAGTCTTGATGAAAGAATAGTAGATACTTCAGCGAATTATAAACTATTAGATGAAAATTGCCAAAAAACAGGTGATTTATTAACTTTAGCATATAGTGAAGTTGATTGGATTAAAAATACTCAAGCATCAAATGTTGAAAATATTAATCCATTTAATGTTATTGTTTATGTTGGTGGTATAATACTTGATCCAGCATCAGATAACTGGATAAGAACTATCTATGTTGATAATTGGAGAAAAGAATCTACTGGGGCAACATGGGTAGAATCATCTAATGTTGAGTCTGATACATCTACATCTAAAACGGATATTGATGTAACTTCTGTTGAAGTTGAAACTGATCAAGATATATTTGATGGCAATCATGTTGATACCACAACTACTAAAACTACAACTACTACAAGGACTATTGAAACAAGTTTCACTAATACATTAGAAGGTCCTTCTAAAGAATTTGATTATGTTGAAAGTATTAAGATTAGTGGTGCAACTGATCCATTTATGAGATCTAGAAACGTTGGATTTAACGCTAATGGATTAAAGGCATTTACTAAACATTACCATAAATTGGATAGTGGAATACCTGATATATTCCCTAAATTGATTGAAATTGAAATGCAATCTGGATCTTTCACTATAGGTGAAAATGCAAAGATTATGAAAAATGGTGTACAGATTGGATATGTAAGAGTTAAAGCACCAGAACATAAGATTGGTGAATCTTGGGAGATTGTTCCTCAATCTTATATTCTGGATAGTCTTATAGCAGGTGTAGGTGGAGGCGTATATGAACTTCCACCAGAAATTAGTTCAGGTAGAAAGGTAGAAAAATATACAGTAGATCCTTTTGATAGAACAAGACCAGCACCTTCTGTATCATATTCAGCAACTTCTAAACTGTTTAATATTGATATAGTTGCATTGGCAAACAATCCAAGTTACTATGGATATGTTGTTGATGGTGCTAATATTGTAGGTGAGCAAAGTGGTGCTAATGCTACTGTAACTGATGTTTCATTATATTCTGATAATTGGGGTGATGTATTAGGAACATTTTTCTTTAGAGATGCTAACCAGTCCCCAATGCCACATAATTTATTCTATACTGGAACTAAAACCTTTAGGATAACTGCTACACCTCCTGGAACTGTTACTTTACCAGGAAGCACTGCTTATGCAAGTGATGCATCTGGAACTTATACTGGAACAGGTAGTATTTTAACTCAGGCAACATCAACGGTTGGAGTTAGAGTTCCACCTGCACCTACACAGAAACCTAATTCCATAACACATCAAGTTTCTGTAAATCAAGAATCAGATACTGTGAGAGTTGAAGCTCCATATAGAGATCCCTTGGCACAGTCATTTGCTGTTGATGAAAGTGGAGCATTCTTAACATCATTTGATGTTTATTTTGCAAGTAAAGATCCTAATGCCAGAGTATTTGTAGAACTTAGAGATGTTGAATTAGGTACTCCAACAAGTTTCCTTGTGCAAGATTATGCTCAAGTTGCATTAAGTCCAGATGATATTCAAGTATCAGATGATGCATCTATAGCAACAAATATTAGATTCCCATCTCCTGTTTATTTGGAAGCAGGTAAAGAATATGCTATTGTATTCTTATCTCCTTCTTCAGACTTATATGAGATGTGGGTTTCTACAATGGGTCAGAAGACTATTAGGACTGCTAATTTACCTGATGTTGAGAGTGCTATTGTTACGAAACAATATATTGGTGGTAGTTTATTTAAGTCACAAAACGGAACTATTTGGACCCCAAGTCAATATCAAGATTTAACCTTTACACTTTATAAGGCATCATTCGTTCCTTCAGGTACGGTTACCTTCTATAATAGTCCTATTGAACCAGGTAATGAAAATACTCAAACATTATCAAATAATCCAGTTAGAACCCATCCAAGAAAACTTAAAGTTTCCTTAAGTGGAACAGCAGCTGCTGCAACACTTCCTATAGGAAGAAAGGTAAGTACGGGTGCTATAGCAGATCCAGAAGATTCTAGTGTTACTGGAATTATTGAAAGAGTTGGTTCTGGATTAGATACTAATGCATCTCCAGCCGAAAGTGAACTTGAAATTATTGCAAGAGGAAATGACTATGCATTTACTAATACTAATTTAATACCACTTAAGGCAGTAACTGGTAATGGATCTGGAGCAACAGTATCTGTTAGTATTACTGATGGTATTATAGATGCAAATGGTTTAACTAATATTACATCAGGTACTGGATATGTTGTAGGAGACATTCTTACTATTGATAACAGTAGTGCTCTTGTTACCAGTGGATATGGAGCAAGATTTGCTGTTGCTAAAATAAATTCTGCACTTGATACATTATATCTAACAGATGTTCAGGGACAAGAATTTACAAATGGAGATCAATTAATTCATTATGGAGCATCTAATGATACCAGAACAGAAGTTGCTGGTACTACAATTGGTTCTAATGGGTCTCAAGTACTTAGTGATATTAATACAGGTAATGTAATAGAAATTACTCAACCTAACCATGCACATCATGGGATTAATAATGTTGTTAAGATACAAGATATTAAACCAGATTCTATTTTAACTCAAACTTCTTTAGAAATAACTGAATCTTCAACATCAGTATCTGTTGCTGATACTTCATGTTTTGTGCAGTTTGCTGGTATTGTTACTGATAGAGGTCAAGCACTTATTGGTCAAGAAATTGTCGAATATGTATTAGATCATCAAAATAAATTAGCATTATCTTCCAGAGGTCTTGAGGATTCAACTGCTTCAGTTCATGCAAAAGGATCAACTATTCAACCTTATCAAATAAACGGATTCCCATTAGTTGGAATTAATAGCACAATAAATTTACCATCTAATACAACACTAAGAAATGCTTCAAATATTGACAATTATTTCTTAGAAATTGATAGAGGTACAAGTTCAAGATCATCAGGTAAAACTATGTTATGTTTTACTGATGAAAAAGGAGTTGGTGGAAATTCCGTAAAAGTATCTCAAAATCACCAGTTTAGTTCTTTATCACCTAAATTTAATGTGATTACACCTGGAAATGGAACTCGTGCTTCTGCATCAATAAGAACTGTTAGTGGCACAAGTGCTGGTGGAAATGAAATATCCTTTATTGATCAAGGATTTGAACCAACTATATTAAATGAGACTACATTCTTCCCAACTCCAAGATTATGTTGTTCTAAGACAAATGAATCAGAAAGATTGACAAATCTTCCTAAGCATAAATCAGTTACTTTGAAAGTTGATATGACTTCAACAGATAAGAATTTATCTCCTGTATTGGATATTAAGAATGCTATGTTTGAATTGGGTAGAAATAAGATCAATAATCCTATCGGTGTTGATAATTATGATACAGATAGTAGAACAAATGCTATACTTGATGATCCTCATGGATCTATGTTTATATCTAAGAGAGTTAATTTGGCACAACCAGCAACTTCAATTAGAGTGTTAGTTGCTGCTAATGTTAGATCAGAAGCAGATATAAGAGTATTCTATAGATTGTATAGTGCAGATTCTACAGAGGTTTCTCAATCATACAGACCATTCCCAGGATATAAGAATTTAATTGATTTGGATGGTGATGGTTTTGGTGATGAGATTATAGATTCTTCTAAGAATGATGGTAGAGCAGATGCTAAAGTTGAATCCAATAATGTAGATGGTTTCTCAGAATATCAATTTACTGTAAATGATTTGGAACAATTCAGTGGATTTAATATTAAGATAGTAATGACTTCTACTAATGAATCTTCTCCAGTCAGATTGAAAGACTTTAGAGCAATTGCTTTAGCGTGAGGAATACTATTAATCCTCCAGTTAAATTTATTTTAGATCCATTTGGATCTGGAAAATTAGTTAAATTCTTTTTACCATTTGATTTTAGAACGGTTGAAGAAAAATTAAAACATTATCCTTTTAATCAGATATGATACCAGTTGAAGGTCATAAAAACCTGTTTCGTGATGAAAAAACAGGTGCTATATTAAATACTAATAATAAAGAATATTATAGTTACATTTCATCAAGAAATAAAAAAGTTGATCAAAAATTAGAATTGGATGAAATGAAAAAGGATATTGATGAAATAAAAATGCTCTTAAAGCAATTAACTAATAATAAACCAATATCATAAAATATAAATAAATATATAGATTCTGAATTGCTTACATAAATGGCAGATATAAAGGTCAGAGTAGGGCAACAAAATGCTGTTAAAGTTCTTTCTTCGCTTGCAGGAGCCCAAGGTCTTTCCTTAGCTGAACTCAGCGATGTCAACGCCTCGAACTTACTAAATGGCATGGTTTTGGTATATAACGGTGCAACCCAAAAATGGGACGCTACATTAACACTGACTCCAGGATCGGAGCAGAATTTAGACATCAATGGGGGAAATTTTTAAATGGCTAGTATAATTAGGATCAAAAGATCCTCTGGAACTACTAACCCAGCCAGTCTAAATTGGGGTGAAATGGCCTATGTAACTGGCATAGGTAGTTACGGTGGTACAAATCAATATAAAGATAGAATATTTGTTGGTGATGATGGTAGTAATGTTTTCCCAGTAGGTGGACATTATTATACTTCAATGATGGAACACGGTCCAGGTACAGTTGAAGGTGTTCAAAATTCAAGAAATACTGATAGAGGTGTTGTTGCGGTTATGGGACCGTCAGCAAACTCTGCATTAGGTGGTGCTGAATCACTTAAAGTTGATCAATGGAATGTAGATAATATTAGAATAGATGGAAATACAGTATCTTCCACTAATTCTGATGGAGATATAGTTTTAGATCCAGCAGGTGTTGGGCATATTAATATTCCAGATGATCAGTTTATGTCATTTGGTAGTGATAAGGATGCTAAGATTGAGTATAATGAAGATGGAGATGATAGATTAACATTCTCTGGTGCTGAAGTTATGTTCAACACTCCGTTGAATGTATCTACTGCATCATATTTTGGTAAGGTTAGAATAGAAGATAATATTATTTCAACTGTAAGTGGTGCTGGTGACAAACTGTTTATTGACCCATTTCCTGATGGATTGAGTAATCAGGGTGACGTTATTATTAAAGGTAACTTACAAGTTGATGGTACAACAACTGCTGTTAATTCAACTGCGGTTACTGTTAACGATCCAATATTTACTATTGGTGATGTTACAAGTGTAAGAACTGTAATGACTCCAGTAGCATCTGGTGTTTCTACTATAAGACTTGACTCTGTTATAGGTATTAATACAGGAGATACAATTACAGGTAGTAATTCCTTACCTAATAGTGGATTAACAACAACAACTGCTATTGATATAACAAATAAAATTATTACAATTGAAGGGTCTACAAGTGCGGGTATTACAACTACAACAGAATTAACAATTACCCATGCTTACGATACTAATACTGATCGTGGTATAGCATTTAATTATAATACTGGTATTGGTACTGCAAATAATAAAACTGGTTTCTTTGGTTATGTAGATGCTGATACAAATCCTGCAAGTAATGCACCAGAAAGATCATGGACTTATGTTCCTGATGCAACTACAGCAAGCAATACAGTAGCTGGTACAAGAGGATTCTTAGATATTAAAGGAATCTATTATCAGACTCCTGATTATAATACTCATGGTGTTGTATACTTTGATGAAAATGGTTTACAAACATCAACTAATGCAGCAGCATCTCCAGTAATAACATCTAAGCAGGTAATGACTGCCATTACTAAGAATACTCTTGCATTACCAAGTAATGTAACAGTAACTACTGGAGATATTATTAGACAAGATACTACTAATGCTTATGGTATTGTTGAGTCTGGTGGAAGTACAGCAGCATTATCTTTAATAGGTGTTGAAGGTACATTTACTGATACTTACAATATTAGAAGAGAAGGACAAAATGGTTTTGTTGAAAATCTTGCTGTAGTACCCGATTCAGTTTCTGTGATATATACTAATAAGCCTCATTGGACTTCAACGCTTGATGGGGGTACGTTCTAACCTTAAAGATTATGCAACAACAAAATAATGGTGATGTTGATGTTAATGTTCTTGTGAGTTTATATAATGGTAAATTGGCACAATCATTAAATCAAAATGTACTTTTGGAAGCAAAGTTACAAACCTTAAAAAATGATTTTGACGAAGAAACAAAACTTCTTCAACAAGAGATAGTTACTTTACAAGAAGAAAATCAGAAACTGAAACTTAAAGATGGCAAAACCAGCAAGTAGAACACAATTAGTAGATTACTGTTTAAGAAAACTGGGTGCTCCTGTTTTAGAAATCAATATTGATGATGATCAAATTGATGACTTAGTTGATGATGCTCTGCAATTATTTCAAGAACGTCATTTTGATGGTGTAGAGAGAATGTACTTAAAGTACAAACTTACACAAGCAGATCTTGATAGAGGGCAAGCAAAAGGTACTGATGGAGTTGGTATTGTAACTACAACCGCTACTTCTACAAATATATCAGGTTATGGAACCACCACAAGTAACTGGTATGAGACTTCTAATTTTTTACAAGTACCAGATTCTGTAGTTGGTATAGAAAAGGTATTTAGATTTGATAGTAATACCATTTCAGGTGGTATGTTTAGTATTAAGTATCAGTTATTTTTAAACGATCTTTATAATTTTAATTCAGTAGAACTTCTTCAATATGCTATGGTAAAATCATATCTTGAGGATATTGATTTTCTATTAACAACTGATAAGCAAGTAAGATTTAATAAGAGGCAAGATAGGTTATATTTGGATATTGATTGGGGTTCAGAAAGTGCTGATACGTATTTGGTTCTTGATTGTTATAGGGCATTAGATCCAAATTCATTTACCCAAGTCTATAATGATAGTTTCTTGAAACTATATTTAACTGCATTGATTAAAAGGCAATGGGGTCAAAACTTAATTAAGTTTAAAGGAGTTAAACTTCCAGGTGGTATAGAATTGAATGGAAGAGAAATATATGATGATGCTGAAAGAGAAATTGATAGTATTAGACAAAGAATGGCAAATGAGTATGAATTACCGCCATATGATTTTGTAGGTTAATGAGATATGGCATTAAATCCGTTTTTTCTACAAGGTTCTTCCTCTGAACAAAGATTAGTTCAGGAACTTATTAATGAGCAATTAAAAATTTATGGTGTTGATGTAACTTATATACCCAGAAAATTTGTAGAAGTTGACAATATATTAAATGAAGTTCAATCATCTAAATTTGATGATAATTTTACTATAGAAGCATATGTTAATACTTATGATGGATATAGTGGACAAGGTGATTTAATGACTAAATTTGGAATGAGTTTAAGGGATGAAGTTACTCTTACCATTTCAAAAGAAAGATTTGAAGATTTTATTTCTCCATTTATGGCTGGATTGGTAGATGGAAGTGATACTGGAATAACTCTTGCTACTCGACCAAGAGAAGGAGATTTAGTTTATTTTCCATTAGGACAAAGATTATTTGAAATAAAGTTTGTAGAACATGAAGATCCTTTCTATCAGTTGGGAAAAAATTATGTTTATCAACTTAAATGCGAACTCTTTGAATATGAGGATGAGGTTATTGATACTTCTATTGATGCAATTGACACACAAGTTGAAGATGAGGGATATATTACACAATTACAATTAGTTGGTGTTGGTAGAACTGCATTAGCAACATCTACAATAGGTATTGGATATGTAAGAGAAGTATTTTTAAATAATGATGGTTATGGATTTACAGCAAATCCAATAATTACATTTACAGAATCCCCTACAGGAGATACTGCAAGAGCAGTTGGACTTTTGACAACTAGAGCGAATATTACATCAATTGAGAAGATTTTACTAACAAGTGCTGGTGCTGGTTATACTATGACACCATCTATTACTATTAGTGGTGGAGGTGGTGCAGGTGCAGCAGCTACTTGTTCTATTGAAACTGTATATAATGGTGCTATAAGATTCAGTGTTAATGATGGTGGTGTTGGATATGGAACTGCACCAACAGTAACAATAGAGGCTCCAGGTGCAGGAACCAGAGCGACTGGAATAGCATCTCTTGGACAATCTGGATCAGACAGGATTGTTAGAAGTATATACGTAGAAAATCCAGGAATTGGATATTCTGTAGCACCAACAGTAACAATTGCCAATCCAGAATCTATGGTTGGTATTGGAACTTATATATTTAATGAAACAATTGAAGGTTCTCTTTCTAAGACACAAGCAATAGTTAAATCTTGGGATAGAGATACCCTTATACTTAAGATTTCCAATGTTGGTATAGGTTCGACTATTGCTGGATTCCGTACAGGAGAATCTATAATTGGTAAAGAATCTGGTGCTGAATATAGTGTTGCTATATTTAAGCAAGAAGATATTGACGATAAATATAACACTGGTGATGAGTTTGAAGGACTTGGAGACGATATTTTAGACTTCACTGAAACAAATCCATTTGGTAATTATTGATGTTAGGAACTTATTTTTATCACGAGATAATAAGAAAAACCGTTATTGCTTTCGGTACACTGTTTAACGATGTTCACGTTAGACATCAAGATGCTTCTGGGAAGGATCTTAATGATATAAAGGTTCCTATATCATATGGACCACGACAAAAGTTTTTAGCAAGATTGGAACAACAACCAGACTTGAATAGGGCAGTTCAAATAGAACTTCCAAGAATGTCTTTTGAAGTTAATAATATTTCATATGATCCAAGTAGAAAAGCTGGCGTAACACAAACATTTAAAGCAAAAGATGGTAAAAATTATAAGAAAGTTTTTATGCCAGTCCCATATAATTTGGGATTTGAATTAAATATCCTTACTAAATTGCAGGATGATTCGCTACAAATAATTGAGCAGGTATTACCATTTTTTCAACCAGGATTTACTTTATCAATAGATTTAGCAAAATCTATTGGTGAAAAAAGAGATGTTCCAATCGTTCTTGATAATATAGAATTTACTGATGATTATGAAGGAAATTTTGAAACCAGAAGAGCATTAATTTACACCCTTACTTTTACTGCTAAGACTTATATGTTTGGTCCTATTGCAGATACTACAGATGGACTTATTCGTAAGGTTCAATTGGATTACTATACTGATACTGATACAAGAACAGCATCTCGTGAAATGAGGTATACCGTTGCTGCTAAAGCGAAAAAAGATTATAATGATGATAAAGTAATTAATGAAGCAGATGATCCACTAATTCCATTGGGAGATGATTTTGGGTTCACTGAAACTTCAACTTTCTTTGGTGACGGTAAAGAATTCAGTCCAACTCGTAAGATAGATATTTAATCATGAAAGATAATTATGACGATTTGAATGATGCATTTAATACTGAAATAGAAGTTCAGCAAGTTAATGAAGGTGGTTGTGTCCGAAGAAAAGATAAATTAACTGATGTTACTGACGAGGCTGAACAAGATTATAAGTATGCAAGAGCACAGTTATATTCATTAATTGAAAAGGGGCAAGAAACTTTAAATGGAGTTATGGAACTTGCTGGTGAAAGTGCGAGTCCAAGAGCATATGAAGTTGCTGGACAAGTATTAAAATCAACTGCAGATATTACTGATAAATTAGCAGATCTTCAAAAGAAGATGAAAGATTTGGATGAAGATAAACCTAAAGGTCCAAGTACTGTTACTAATAATGCTGTTTTTGTTGGTAGTACATCAGAACTTCAAAAGATGCTGAAACAAGAGATTCTAAATAATAAGGAAGAATAGTAATTGCTATGAGTTGCCCTAAAGGAGAATACTACTGTAGAACATCTGGTAAGTGTAAATCTATACCTGCTGGACATAAAGTTACTGCTGATGGTGATTTAATTAAAGAAGATAAGAAGCAATCTTATGGTGATATTATTACACAAAATGCAAATGAATTTAGTAATACATTAAATAAGAGTAAACAGGTCAGGAAATTTAAAAACACTGTTAAAGATTTTGGGGAAACTGGAAAGATTGATATTAAAAATTTAGTAAATAAAAATAAAGATTTACCAGATTTTCTAAAAACTACTGGTAAGAAGGCTTTAATAAAAACATTAAAAGGTCTTACCACAAAATTAAAGACTGAACAATATTCTGATTGGAGATCTGAATTTAAAATAGAAGAAGAAACTACACTTGATGAAGGAAAGAAGACAGTATTAGCAGGACTTCTTGCAATTCCATATTTGGCGAAAAAGTTTTTGTCACCAACAGTTGATAGACTACTGAACCAAGGGAGAAAAACAAAAATAGGTGGAGATACAAGAAGCGGTATGAAAACTGAAGGATTGAAGCAAGCACGTAAGAATATTGGGATGGATCCTGATAAACCTTCTTGTTGGAAGGGGTATAAAGCAAAAGGAACTAAGAAAAAGGGTGGAAAGGAAGTTCCTAATTGTGTCAAAGAAGAAATACAAGGTGGAGTAAACGTAGAAACTTATACTGACGGTATACAGTTTAATGAAATAGAAACTATAGATATAATTAAGACAAAACCACTTGATCCTTCTAATTGGAGAAGTGAGTTAATAAATACAAATACAGGACATTAAAAAATCATGATCACTAATATTAAAGGATCTCAAGCCGCATGTGGCACTGATGCTGCAGGTGCTTCTACATTTGGTAGTGCAACAGTGGTTCGTCTTTGTAATAATGGCGGTACTGCAAGATTAGTAACCGTTATTGATGAAGTTGGAGGATCTACTACAATTGGAACATTTACAATGCCAGGTAACACTGTTGAGTTTGTAGAGAAAAAACCAACTGAAGCAATTTTTGCTGCAAACGCTTCTGTTTTAGGTTCATCTGTAGGATACGCAAATTAATAATTTAATTTTATATTATGAGTCAGCAAGAAGTATACTTAGGTAATCCCAACCTAAAGAAGGCGAATACTCCTATAGAATTCTCGGAAGAAAATATTCGAGAATTTTTAAAGTGTAAAGAAGATCCAATATATTTTACTAGAAATTATATAAAGATTGTTTCTCTTGATGAGGGATTAGTAC
>MDSY01101711.1_pt1 | contig 14819 bp, 17 predicted proteins | sample 811131 | NCBI WGS metagenome assembly MDSY01 (sample SAMN05326643, study PRJNA326480) | marine metagenome | isolation source: seawater | place: Atlantic Ocean: South West | collected 2010 | reverse complement strand
CTCATGCCACTCAATGAAATATTTAAGTTATCGAAATCTAGGTCAAAAAGGTGGGCCTGAATTTACTTTAGAAGAAGTTAAAGCTATTGCAGCTAGTTATGATGTTGAAGATGGCCCAAATAGTGAGGGTGAAATGTATGAAAGACCAGGAAGACCTTCTGATCATTTTGTAAACCCTTATCCAAATGATAATGCCGCAATTGCAGCTAATGGTGGAGCATACCCACCTGACATGTCAGTTTTAGTGAAAGCTAGGACAGGAGGAGCAAACTACATTTATTCAATATTAATGGGCTATGAAGAGAAACCAGCTGGTTTTGTTTTAGATGAGGGTGTCTATTACAACAAATACATGGATGGAAATAAAATAAAAATGATGAGTCCGCTATCAGACGACATAATAGAATACACAGATGGGACTGACGCTACACAAGCCCAAATGGCAAAAGATGTTACGACATTTCTTACTTGGGCCGCTGAACCGCATTTAGAAGCAAGGCATAGAACAGGAACTAAAGTTCTTATATATTTAATTATATTAGCAACTCTTGTTTATTTTAGCATGAAAAAAATATGGTCAAGGGTTGACGCGGAAAAATAATACGTCACCATCTTTAACAATATAATCTTTTCCTTCAATTCTTAATTTACCATTTTCTTTACATTTTTCAGAACTACCGTATTTAATAAAATCGTCACACGAAACAGCTTCCGCTCTTATAAAATTTTTTTCAAAATCTGTATGTATAACAGCTGCTGCTTGGGGGGCTAAAGTATTTTTTTCAACAGTCCAAGCTCTACTTTCTTCAGGTCCAGATGTAAAATAAGTATCTAGATTTAATAAATCATAACCTTCTCTAATTAATTTAATCAAGCCTGTTTTTCCTAAGCCAATTTCTTTCATGAAGGTTTCTCTTTCCTCATTATCCAATCCCATAATTTGATCTTCTATATCAGCACAAATAATTACTACTTTTTCATTTAGAAATTTTCCTTTAACGACTTCTGTATATTTGTTTCCCTTTTCAAGACTCTCTTCATCTACATTACAAACTATAATTTTAGGTTTTAGACTAAGTAATCCTGATTGATTTAAAATTTTTATTTCTTCTTCATTAAATGAATTTGATTCTTCTTTTCCTTCATTTAATAATACTAACTTTTTTTCTAAAACCTCTATTTCTTTTATATTTAATAATTTTTTTTTTCCTTTTTCTAATTTTTTTTGAATTATATCTATATCTGATAAGAGAATTTCTGTTTTTATGGTTTCCAAATCATTTAAGGGACTAATTTCAGAATTGACGTGAGTAATTTCGTCTGAATCAAAACACCTAACTAAATGGATAATTGCGTCTACTTCCCTAATATGAGAGAGAAACTTATTCCCTAAACCCTCTCCTTTAGAAGCACCTTTAACTAAACCTGCAATATCAACAAATGTAATGTTGGTAAAAATTTTTTTTTTTGAATTTGAAAGTTTTGATAATTTATCAAGTCTTTCATCGGGAACATCAACTATGCCAATATTAGGATCTATTGTGCAAAAGGGAAAGTTTGCTGCTTCAGCATTTTTTGAAGCCGTTAAAGCGTTAAACAAAGTAGATTTACCTACATTAGGTAAGCCCACAATTCCACACTTAAATCCCATTTAGATTAGAGTTAATAAATTAGAGTTAACTTTACTTGAAAATAGATCTATTTTTTTTTCCAACAGTGTTGGAATTAACTCAACTATACTATCTGCAATTTCTTTAATTTGATCTTCTTCATCTTCTTTGAAATCTTCAAGCACATGATTGTTTACTTTTTTTTTATTTTTTGGATGCCCTATACCAATTCTTACCCGCGAATAGTCTTTTCCAATAAATTTATCGATCGAATCAATACCATGGTGGCCAGCACTACTTCCCGCAAATTTTGCTTTTATTTTTCCAAAGTCAATGTCTAGATCATCGTGAAAAACAATCACATCTTTTGCATCAATTTTAAAATAATCTATTAGTTCTTTAATAGCTGTTCCTGAGTTATTCATAAAAGTTAGAGGTTTTATTGCATATACCTTGTGCCCACTAATAAGTCCTGTAGTAAGAAGACCTTTAAATTTAGGTTTTTGTTTAGAAAGTTTAAAATGTGAATTTATTGAATCAATAATTTTAAAACCTATATTGTGACGATTGTTAACATCCTTAGGTCCTGGATTACCTAAACCAACGAGTAATAACATATTTAATTATTTCTTTTCAGACTGTTTTTTTTCTGTAGCTTGCGCTTTGTCATCTTTTTTAACTGTATCACCTTCTTTGCCTTCAGCAGGTTTAGCTCCTTCAGCTCCAGCTATTGCTTCGGTTCCTACAGCTCCTTCGGTTCCTTCAGTTGCAACTTCTTCGGCGGGTTTCTCCGGTTCTTTCATTACTGTAGGTGCTGCTACAGTAGCAATAACAAAGTCTCGGCCTGTAATTGTGGGAGTTACATTTTCAGGTAGCTTAATAGATGATATTTTTATACTTGTACCAATTTCTAATCCTTTTAAATCTACAATAATTTCTTCGGGAATATTTTCTGCAGGGCATTTCAGCTCAATTTTTCTTCGTACAATGTTCAAAACACCACCAACTTTTAGTCCTGGGCAGTCAATATTGTTAATAAATTTTACTGGAATCTCAAGAACAATTTTTGTGCCTGGAACAACTCTCATAAGGTCGATATGAATTGGTTCGTCGGAAATTACATTGTAAGAAACATCTCTTGGGATTACTTTTAGTTTATTTCCATCTAAATCAAGATTTAGTACTGAAGACAAAAAAGACTCTGAATTTAAAATATTTTTAATAAGCTTTTTATCGATAGAAATTTTAGCGTTTAGATCTTTGCCCCCATAAAGTATGCCAGGGATAAACCCACTATCTCTTAATTTATTTAACTGACCAGTAGTAGCGGTTTTTCTTATAGTTGCTTTTAAATTATTCATGTTTCTATTTGGAGTGCTATTTAACGTAAGTTTATCAATAAAACAAGTATTAATTGAACAAATCAGATACTGATGTTGAGTTTGAAATTCTATTTATCGCCTCCGCCATAAGAGGCGCTATAGAAATTACCTCAATTTTACTATTATTTTTTATTTTTAAAGTATTATCTATTGAATCTGTAATAATTAATTTTTTTATTTTAGATTTTTTTATTTTTTCAGCTGCTTCACCACTTAAAACAGCATGTGTAATAAAAACATAAACATCAAGGGCACCTTCTTTTTTAAGAGCGTCTGCAGCATTAACTATTGTTCCGCCGCTATCAATGATGTCATCGACTATAATACAATTTTTTCCTCTAACGTCTCCAATAATATTCATGACTTCTGATTTTCCCGGCTCAGGTCTTCTTTTGTCTATAATTGCCAAATCAGCTTTTATCTTGGTCGCTAAACCTCTAGTTCTTTGAACACCTCCGATATCAGGTGATACGCAAATAAGTTTTTTAGATTTAAATTTTTTTTTAATATATCTCGCAAATAGCGGTGTAGTAAATAAATTATCTACTGGAATATCAAAAAAACCCTGTATCTGTCCAGCATGTAGATCCACCGTAACTATTCTGTTTGCCCCAGCATTGGTGATTAAATTTGAAACGACTTTTGCAGATATAGAAGTCCTAGGTGCCACTTTTCTATCTTGCCTAGCGTATCCAAAATAAGGAATAACAGCAGTAATATTTTTTGCAGAAGATCTTCTTAAAGCATCAATACACAAAAGTAATTCCATAATATTATCATTAGCCGGCGTAGAAGTTGATTGAATTACAAAAACACTATTTCCTCTTATATTTTCGTTTATTTCAATATAGATTTCTCCATCAGCAAATCTTTTAATATTTGTATTAATTAGTTTCAGCTTAAGCTGTTTAGAAATTTGTTTACACAATCTAGGATTACTAGTTCCAGATAAAATTTTCATGAAGATAAGGTCTTTATACAGTTAAACATTTATATTTTCAAACAAATTAATCATTAATTAAACTTATTACAGAAATACATCTGCCATAGTCTTTTTCGTCATCTTGCTTTGATCTACGAAAGCTAAAAAACTTTTTATCTTCAGAATAAGTATCAAAATCTATATTTTCAAGATGGTTTATTTCAAGTTCTTCAAACTTTGAATTTACATAATCTCTTAAATTAAACAAAAATTTACCTTCCCTGTTTGGTACGAAAAATTTCTCATTTTTTTTTGACTCTTTAATAAATTTTTTATGAAATTCTTTTCCAACTTCATAATTGTGCACACTTATACAAGGTCCAATCGCTACATTTATTTTACTATTTCTACTTATCTTAAAAATTGCATTAAGTGTATTTTCTACAATACCACTCAATGCTCCTTTCCAGCCTGCGTGAATAGAAGCAATAATTTGATTAACTTCATCGTAAATTAAAATAGGAACACAATCTGCCGTAAGAACTGAAATAGCAATTTTTTTTTGCCTTGTAACAAGAGCATCCGAGTTAACTCTTTGAATATGTTTATTAGAATCGTCTATCACAATGACTTTATTACTATGAGTTTGATTCATCGTAAATAATTTTTTATTATTAAGTCCTATTTTTTTTGACACAATATCTAAATTTTTTAAAACATTTTCTTTTTTATCGTTAGAACCCAATCCACAATTTAGGCTATTATAGATACCCTCAGAAACACCTCCATTTTTTGAAAAAAAACAATGATTTATATTGTTAAAAGTTTTAAATTTTTTCGAGAAAAACATTAAATAAATCCAGTAGAAAATTTTTTTTTTAATTTAAAAGAAAAAATTACTTTAAACAACTTACCCATCTGCTTAAGACCTAAGAGCCTTTGCAACCTATAATAAATTTCAGATTTTTCTTTAAAGTTCATTTTTTTACTAAGTATTTCTGCTCTATTAATAATTCCCATCTTTTTTAAAAAAAATTCCTGTGTAACTACACTACTTGTTCTAAGATTTTTTTTCTTAAAATAAGTTTTTAATAAGTTAAAATTTACCAAAGAAGTTATATCTGCATCTCCTATATTCTTAAATAAAATATTTTTTTTATGATTTCTTACTGACTGCAAAGTATCTCGACTATCTTGTTCTAAAAATCCATAATCCACTAGAAGTAAACCACCACCCAGCCTCTTGATCGCATTTGTAATTAAATCTAATTCTTCGAGACCTTGTTTTGGAAACTCAATAAAAGATTGATCTTTAACAAGGTTAAATTTTTTTAATTCTTTAATCGATCTTGAATTAGCTTTTTTTAAGAAAGTTTTAATTTTTTTATTATTAATTAATTCTACAAACTTTTCATACAATATATTATTAATTTTTTTATATTGTTTTATGGGAACTGCATCAAAAAATTCATTACCTAAGAAAATAACTGGACCAGACTTAATATTATTAAAATTTTTAATCCATTTCACTTTTTCTTCAAAAAGATTTTTTTTCTGTAATTGCGTTAATATTTTACTTTTTTCATATAAAAAAATATTTGTAGATTTAAAAAATTTAGGAAATTTTTTAAAAACCTTAATTAATATTGAAACCATCTGTCCACTACCTGGTCCAAGTTCAACAACATTAAATATTTTAGGTTTATTTAAATGTTCCCATAGCGAGATAATCCAAAGAGCCAACATTTCACTAAACAAAAATGAAATTTCTGGTGCAGTTATAAAATCTCCACGCTTTCCAAAAGGAATTTTTTTTGAATAATAACCATATTTTTTGTCATAAAGCACATTTGCAATAAATTTATCAAGTGGAATTTTTTTTGATTTAGGAAAATATTTATTTATAGATTTCATTATTTTTTATTTTCAGTAAAATAAATAATCCTGTCAGTACCATAACTGCACTCAAAATAGATCCCATGCTAAATAAATTAAAAAGATAGCCAATTTGTGTGTCAGGCTCTCTAAAGTGTTCTGCAAAAATTCTAAACACACCATATAAGACCATGAACAAACCTGAGCACACACCAACTTTAATATTTTTTTTTAAAATTACAATTATTAAAATAGAAAAAAGAATAGCCCCCTCCAAAATAGCCTCATAAAGTTGGGAAGGGTGTCTTGGCATCATGTCAATTTTTGGAAAAATCACGGACCAAAAAAAACTACTTGGTTTTCCATAAAGCTCGCCATTTATAAAATTAGCTATTCTACCCAAAAAAATACCCAGTGGTGCTACACAAGCTATAATATCTAAGAAAAAAAAAGAATTAATTTTTATTTTTTTTGAAAAAAGGTATGTACCAAATATTACGCCTATCATAGCGCCGTGAAAAGACATACCACCCTCCCAAATTTTGAAAATATTGATAGGGTTATTAAAATAATATGAAAAATTATAAAAAATTACATACCCAACTCTACCACCCAGTATTATTGAAATAATTATATAGCTAATTAAATCATCAAAGAGCCTAATATCAAAAAATATAATCTTATCTCTAATCTTGTAAATAACTATTTTCTTTGCTAGCCACCACCCAATTAAAATTCCAAAAATATAGGCAAGAGAATACCATCTAACTTCAAAAAAACTGAAATTGATTAAAACAGGGTTTAAATCGTGGATATACATAAAAGATTTTATATCATAATTGATATTAATTTTCCTATCAATTAAAGTAAATTATGAATAATTCAGAAAAAATTTTAAAACTTCTATCTAATTTTGTAGAAACAGGAATTTTGACATCGCAAGATGCTAAAAAAGAATTAATCAATAACTTAAAATTTAAACGTAATAATTTAATTGATAAACTTCAGCTTGTTTCAAGAGAAGAATTTGAAATTTTAAAAAAAATAATTGAAAAACAACAAAAACAAATTAACGTATTAAAAAAAAAACTACAAAGGAAAAGAAATTCTAACTTGTAAGCCTTTATACTTACTTTTATTTAACTCAATATTGCCACCATGCGATCTAACAATATCTTCTGCTATTGACATTCCAAGCCCGACGCCTGCAAGATTTAAATTTCTACTATCGTCAAGTCGATAAAAAGGTTTGAACACATTCTTGTAATCATTTATTGGAATTCCTGGACCATCATCATCTATAGAAATACTTATTCTACTGTTAGATTTAGTCATACTAATGTAGACGTTTGTTGCGTAGTTTAAACCATTTTCAATAATATTATTAAAACAACGTTTTAAAGAATTTCTTCTTGCTACAAAAATTGTTTCATTTGGAAAGTCAAAATGTAAATATTTATTATTTTTTTCATCTATAATTTCTTTAAAAAGTTTTCTTATATTAACAGCTACACTTTCCTCTTGAACTTGTGATTTAGCAAAATGAAGATATGAGTTAAGCATACTTTCCATTTCATCTATATCTTTTGACATTTTTATAGATATATCTTTTTGACTTAACATGGCTAACTGTAGTTTTAATCTTGTTAATGGAGTTCTAAGATCGTGGCTAATTCCAGATAACATCTCAGATCTCTGTTTCAAATGTCTGTCAATTCTCTTTGCCATACGGTCAAATTCATAAGCAGCTTTTCGAATTTCAGATGCTCCAGAAGGTCTTATTCCACTTAAAAAATCTCCTTTGCCAAATCTTTCAGCAGCTTTTGACAAATTGACAATAGGTTTTGTCTGGTTTTTTAAAAAAATTATTGCAACAGATATTAGTAGAAAGGATGGAAGCGTAATCCATAAAATAAATAATCTTACAGATGAAGGAGCTACTTTTTCTTTAGGAAATAATATTTGAATAACTTTGTCGTTAGATTTCACTTTAATTTCAATTATATCTTCATATGCAACTGTATTAAACCAGTAGTTTGAATTGCCAAACACACTTTTTAATTCACGTCTTAACGATCTGTCCATTGGACTGTATTTTCTTTCCTTGCTTACGGTAGGTAACTTTTCATCTTTTACATTAATAATAAAATCAAAATTATGTTTGAATTGTTCCGTGAGGTAGTCTATTTGTTGTTTATCTCTGCCAGTGTAAACATCAGATAAAGTTTTTATTTCGCCAACCAAAGATCTCGTTAATCCTTTGTTAGATTTAATCCAAATACTATCAAAAAAAACTATAGTTATGATAATTTGTAAAATAATCGTCGGTGCAGCTACGATTATTAAAGATCTATAAAATAGTCCCTTGGGTAAAACTTTTTTTAAAATATTATTCAACCCAAAGAACATAACCAGATCCTCTTATTGTTTGTAAATATTTTGGACGCTTGGGATTAACCTCTATTTTTTGTCTCAATCTAGTAATCATTACATCAATAGATCTTTCTTGACTAATATTGGATATTTCCCCAATTGTCTCTCTAGAATATGTTTTTCCAGGGTTAGCTAGCATTTCAAACAAAACCTTTTTTTCTGCATTATTTATTTTACTAGTTTTGTTTTTAAATTGAATAGACATTTTGTTTAAATTAACTTCAGCATTACCAATTTTATTAATTTTGTTAATATCTATTTTATTACTTTTTTTTATAATATTTTTTATTCTCAGTAAAAGTTCTTTTGGCTCAAAAGGTTTACCCAAATAATCATCGGCTCCTAGTTCCAGCCCTTCAATTCTGCTATCTACCTCTCCTTTTGCTGTGAGAAGTATAATTGGAATGTTAGAATTTTTCTTTATTTCTTTAGTTAGCTCAAAACCATTCTGTCCGGGCATCATTACATCTAAAACCATTAAATCAAACTTAAAATACTCTAACTTTATTTTTGCTTCTTCTGCATTATTTCCAGTTGAAACTATAAATCCATTATCATTAAGATACTCTTTTACTAGATCTCTGATTCTATCATCATCATCAACAACTAAAATATGATATTTAATTTTTTCCATTTATAATTTTATCTAACACCTCCTTAAACTTAATTACAGACTCAGGTTCTGAGTTTTTTAACGCGTTAAAAATTCTTTTTTTTTGTGTGTTATAAATTTTATTAAAAAAAACTTGTCCTTCTTTATCTAAAAAAAGTTTTCTTCTTCTTGTATCTTCCTTGTCTTTAATTTGTTTGATTATTCTAGATTTTAAGAGGTCTCTCAAGACTCTATTTAAGCTTTGTTTAGTTATTTTGAGTTGATACATTAATTCGCCTAGATTAGTACCTGGATTCCTCTCTATTAAATTTAAAGCTCTTAAATGTGCTGGGCCAAATGAATTTTTTGTTAGTATTTCTTTCGTATCTGTAAAAGTTTCTCTGTAGGCATAAAAAAGTAACTGGATAAAATCTTTAATTTGCTCATCTTTTAAATAAAGTAGTTCTTTCATAATTGGTAAGTTATATTGACTTATTGTAATAAGAAATATACTTTTTTGTAACAAAAAAATTAGTTATATTCTTATTTTATGGAAACTATCCCTTACGATAAAAGGTCAGGAAAAATATGGCTTAACGGTAAAAATGTTGATTGGGCAGAAGCTCAGATTCATATTTTAAGCCATGGACTCCATTACGCTAGTTGCGTCTTTGAAGGTATAAGAGTTTATGATGGAGAGGTTTTTAAGTTAAAAGAACATACTGATAGATTATTTTATTCCGCAAAAAGAATGGGCATGAAAATCCCCTACAATGTTGACGAAATTAATAAAGCTACAAGAGAGATAGTAGATATTCAAAAAACACAGAATGGATACATAAGGCCAATAATTTGGCGCGGTAGTGAGATGATGGCAATTTCAGCTCAAAAAAACAAAACCAATGTAGCTATAGCTACTTGGGAATGGGGATCGTATTTTGATCCAAAACTTAAAACTGATGGCATAAAATTAAATATTTCTTCATGGAAAAAACCATCTCCAGATTCTATTCCTTGGGATACAAAAGCATCAGGTCTTTATATGATTAATACACTTTCAAAACATGAAGCAGAGGCTAATGGTTTTATAGATTCATTAATGTTAGACCATCAAGGCAATGTAGCAGAAGCTACAGGTGCAAATATTTTTTTTAAAAATGCTACTGGTGAATTACACACTCCAATACCAGATTCATTTTTAGATGGAATTACAAGACAATGTATTATTGAAATTGCAAAATCAAAAGGCATTAAAGTTGTAGAAAGAAAAATTAAACCTGAAGAAATATCAAATTTTGTAGGATGTTTTTTAACTGGTTCAGCTGCTGAAATTACTCCTGTTGCAAGTATAGATAAATTTGAATTTAAAGTATGTAATGTAATTATAGATCTCTCTAAAAGCTATCAAGGACTGGTAAGAAAAAAGAAACAAAGTGCCGCTTAATTTTTTTTTGCAATAATCAATACAGACCAAGCAAATCTCTTAAAATATTTAATTTTAAAGAAATAATAATCTAACTTCGAGATTGTTTTAAATATCTTTGATTTTTGAGGGTTTTTATAAAATAAAAAAAAAACTAATGTAAAAAATCCATAGTACTTAATTGTTACCTGTTTAAACAAAGACTCAATAAAATCAAAATCTTTTTTTAAGAAAGGATGTTCATCTATCGATCTAGCTTTCGGTGTTAGTTTTCTATAAAAATTTATCAAAGGGTTAGTTCCTAATGGTTCTAAAAAAACCATTTCACCATTGTTTTTTAAAATTCTATTAATTTCACTTACTGACCTCTTTAAATTTAAATGATGTAGAATTCCTGACCCAAAAACTAAATCAAATTTTTCTGCTTTAAATTTAGTTTCCTCACAATTATCAACCGAGTAATCTATTTGGAGGTTTGAGTTTTTTGCATTTTCTATAGCTTTATTTATAGAAACATCAGATATATCTATGCCAAACAACCTTAACGGGCTCGAAGCAGCAATTCTTTGTGAAATATTTCCAGTACCACAACCATAATCTAGCACTGTTTTGTTGCTAGCTTTTTCAGATATATAAACACTAAAATCTTCATACATATTGTAAAGAGCTTTATAAAATATATTTTCAAATCTGCTTTTACTTTTAGATTGAAGTTTGTTGTGAAACTCTTTTTCTCTTAGATTAATATCAGTTAGGCTCATTTTTAATTTTTTTTACTGTCTTCATTTATGGCATGATCTATACCTGTAATCAAATACCCATACGCCGTGTATAAAGTTAGAAAAGCACTGACCCACAAAAGTATTATACCGATAGTTTGTGCGTTATAATCTTCAAAATTAATTATTTTGTTACCTGCTTCGCCAGTTAACAAAACTGCTATGGCAAACATTTGTAGGAAGGTTTTAAATTTGGCAAGATTCGTTACAGGCATTGATATTTTAATTGTAGCTAAAAACTCTCTTAAACTTGAGACAAGTATTTCACGAGTTAAAATAATGATTGCTGCAATTACCTCATAATTTTTAATTGTTTCATTCATGACCAAGAGAACTAAAGCTGCGCAAACGAGTATTTTATCTGCTATTGGATCTAATAATTCTCCAAGTTTTGACTCTTCTTTAAGCAATCTTGCCAATAGCCCGTCAAGAAAATCAGTGAAACTAGCACCAACAAATAAGAAAAAAGGAATTAAATCTCCATACATACCGGGTAAGAAAAAAGTAATTACAAAGATAGGAACTATGATAATTCTTCCTATAGTTAAAAGATTAGGTATTTTTAAATTCATATAATTCTATTCGTGAAAATAATTATATATTTTTTGAGCAATATTGTCTTCAATACCTTCTACAGATTTCAAATCTTCAAAGCTAGCAGACTCCACTGATCTAGCCGAACCAAAATGGTTTAATAGAGCTCTTTTTCTCTGTTTACCTATACCATTGATTTGATCCAAAAGTGACTTGCTAAAACTTTTTTTCCTTTTTGCCCTATGTGAACTAATAGCAAATCTATGCGCCTCATCTCTCAATCTTTGAATAAAAAACAATAAAGGGTCATTTTTTGATAGTTCAAACTCTTTATTTTGGTAGTACATTTTTTCCTCACCAGCATTTCTATTTTTTCCTTTAGCAATAGCTATTATTGGTAAATCATGAAGCCCTAATTCGTTTAATATCTCTCTGCTAACTGAGTATTGTCCTTTTCCACCATCGACCATTATTAGATCTGGTAAAGATAAAGAGCCAGACTTCTCTTTCATAACTTTAGAGAATCTTCTAAACAAAACTTCTTTTAACATGCCATAGTCATCGCCTTTGACAGAACTATTTTTTATATTAAATTTTCGATATCTTTTTTTTACAAATCCCTCATTACCAAAACATATTAAAGCTCCTACGCAATCCGTTCCTTGAATATGACTGTTATCATAGACCTCTAAAAGATTAATATTGTTATTAAGAGAAAATTTTTTTATTAAATCTTCAATTAATCTATTATTACTTTGGGTTTCATAAATTTTTTGAGTTAGAGCTAGTTTCGCATTTTTTTCAGCTAAAGCAGTTAGGCTTTTTTCTTCCTTTGACTTTGCTTTACGTAAAATTATTTGTCTATCTTCTTTTTTTTGAAACGCTTTTTCTAAAAGACTATTTTCAGAAATATCATTGTTAGTAATTATTAAAGATGGTATAGATTTATTTTCATAAAATTGAGACAAAAAAGAAGACAAAATATTTTCTAATTTTTCATCTGGATCATGTTTTGGAAAAAAAGCCTGGTTACCCCAGTTTTGTTTTGATCTAAAAAAAAAAACTTGAACACAAGTTTTTCCTGAGTCCTTAAATATACTTATTACATCAGCTTCGTTCAAATTTGTTTGATTAATTTTTTGAGATGATTGGATTTGGGAAAGTGCTTTGATTTTATCTCTTGCAGTAGCAGCTTTTTCATAATTTAGTTCCTTACTAGCCTCTTCCATTTGTTTAGAAAATGTCTCTTGAATTTTTCTTGATTTACCTGATATAAAATCAACAGAATCTTCTACACTTTTTTTATAATCTTTTTCACTTATATAACTAACGCACGGTGCGGAGCATCTTTTTATTTGATGGAGTATACAAGGTCTATCTCTATTTTTAAAAACACTATCATCACAGACTCTAAGCATAAAAACTTTTTGTAAAATTTTTATAGTCCAGTTAGCCGACCCTGTAGATGCGAATGGTCCAAAATAATGACCTTCTTTAGATTTTTTCCCCCTTAGCTTTATAATTTGCGGCCATTTATCTTTATAATTTATAAAAATATATGGAAAAGATTTGTCGTCTCTAAGTAAAATATTAAAACGTGGTTTATGTTTTTTGATTAAATTTGCCTCAAGAAGTAAAGCTTCACTTTCATTTGACGTAGTAGTTATCTCTAGATATTTAGTTAAAGAAAGCATTCTTTCTGTTCTTATTGGTAAATTGTTGTCAGAAGTATAACTTTTAAGTCTATTAGGAATATTTTTAGCCTTACCTATATAGAGTATTTCTTTTTTAGCTCCGAGCATCCTATACACCCCCGGATTATTGGGAATTAATTTAATCTTTTCTTTAATAATACTTTTTCCACACTCGAGATTGTTAATCATTTTCTTTTTTTAGTAATTTCAACACCAACAGAAGAGGTATTTTTAATAATTTCGGGCTTTTCAATTCTCAATTTTATTTTAATAATATTCTTGCTAATAAATAAGTTAGAAAAAATATCTTCCGCTAAAGTTTCTAACAAATTATAGTGTTTTTTTTGAGTTATTAATTTTATTTTATTAATAATATTTTCGTAATTAACAATGCTATCCAAATCATTTTCATTTGCTCTTAATAATGGGTTAATACTTATCTCAATATTAAACCTGATTTGTTGTTTTTTTTCTTTCTCAAAATCATGAATTCCAATTAAAGTATTAAAAACTAAGTCTGAAATTATTACTTTTCTCTTATAGGAGTACTCTTCTTTTTTTTGAAAACGAATAATTTTCATATTTTTTTTTTTCATTCTTTTACATTTATTATATCTGGTGTTAGCCAAGCTATGCTTTGACCACTATCAACAGGAATAATTTGACCTGTAATATTATCATTATTTATTAAAAACTTTACAGTTTTAGAAATATTTTCTGTTTCAACTTTTCTTTTCAATAAAGTAGCTTGCCACTGTTTTTTAAAATGTTTTTCAGATTGTCTTTTATTTTTAAGGGTAGGTCCTGGGGCCACTCCATTGACTCTAACATTTGGCGCAAATTTCGTAGCGCTTATTTTTGTTAAAGTTCCAAGCCCCGTCTTGCTTAATGTATAAGAAAAAAAATGAGGGGTTAGTTTAAATATTCTTTGATCAATTATATTTACGATGCTTCCTTTATTTTTTTTGATATATTTAAAAAAGTCTCTAGATAGAATAGAAGGTGATTTTAGATTAATATTTATATGTTTATCAAAGCTATTTTCATCAAATTTTGAAATATTGTCATTTTCAAAAAGAGAAGCGTTATTTATCAGACAATCTATTCCTTGCATAGCTTTATACGCATAAGGAATAATTTTTTTGGTTTCTATACTTTTATTAAGATCTGCTTTTATTAAAAATATTTCTGCACCAAGATTTTCTAAAATTATTTTGAGTTTTCTAACTTCCAGTGAAGATTTATTATAATGTAGTAAAATTTTTACATCATATTTAGCTAGAGACTTTGCAATAGTTGCACCAATTCTTGTAGCTGCACCTGTTATAACTATTTTTTTGGCTTCCATTTTTTTGCTGCTTTATTTACTTTTACTCCCGGCATACCCATTGTAGATCGGCCTTTAGGATATATTTTTTTCTTCAAGTTATACTGGCTAATTTTTGGATTCAAATTAATTTCTAGCTCACTAGCTTCAAGTTTTCTTATTTCATCCCTCATTCGTGCTGCTTCCTCAAACTCCAAATTAGCTGCAGCTTCTTTCATTTGTTTGTTAAGAGATTTTAAGTGTTTCTT
>MDSY01052355.1_pt1 | contig 14819 bp, 15 predicted proteins | sample 811131 | NCBI WGS metagenome assembly MDSY01 (sample SAMN05326643, study PRJNA326480) | marine metagenome | isolation source: seawater | place: Atlantic Ocean: South West | collected 2010 | reverse complement strand
TTTCAGGGCACTTTCATATCCACGTGGTACGTGTGTTGTTGAGATAGATTCTTTACCATCAACAACACCAGTTGCTTTAATAATATTTGCAGTACCGTCTTTGAGTTTTTCAACACGAATAGAAGTGTACCTTTGATTACCGTTTTTATCAGTTTTAAAAATTGTTTCCATTATAGTAGATGAGTAGCGTTCCTCCAGTTGTAGATTATAAACGAATGGAACGACTTAGGCCTCCAGAAAACACAGTTATTCCCATAAATGCGAATACTATTTGTATTTTTATAATACTTTTATCTATCATCGGTTTGTATAAAAGACATATAGACATTAATCAATCGAATCAACGACGTTATACTTGATACATTCTTGTGCATCTAAATACATATCACGTTTCATAATTTTCTTAAATTGTTTTTGGGGTATAGTTGTTTTTTCCTTGTATGTTTTTATAACCATATCCATGAATTTATCACACGATTTCATTTCGTCTTTGAGTTCTTCATATTTACCCCAAAAACCGTTTGTAGTTATTTGGTGTATGAGAACGTGTGCATTTTTACCTATACGACGTTCGTGACCACCTAAAAGGAGAAATGTTGCAGCCGAACAGCACACACCTTGTGCAATAGTCACGACTTTAACTCGAGATTTTTCTATAATATTCATAGCACTTATCCCCGCGAACAAATCACCACCTTCACTACATATATGAACGTATATGACTGGTTCATATCCTATGAGTTCAGCCTTCTTTTTAAGAAGTTCAATTTCAAGTTTCTTAAAATCTTCAATAAATTCAAGAATATCTACATCTGTTATTTCACCACAATAAAAAATTTCGTTTCCCATGACTCGAGACACCTTAAATTCATCGGTGTCTTCTGTGGGTGTCGTAGTAGTATTCATTTAATTAGTTTATATCGTTTTCTTTAATCATTTTTTTTATTTTAGTAACCTCTCGTTGTTTTAGTTTGTTTTGTAAACCAAGGTGGTTCATAACATCAAAATCCTGGGGTGTTAACGAGTACTCTTTAAACTTTGAGACATCACCTTTTTGTGCATACTCACGTAAAAGCATAAACTCGTGGTGACTCATTTTTGTATGTGAACGTACTTGTATACTTCGAATTTTCTGTTCACGCATTTTCTGGTTCCCATATTTTGTCCACGCACTTCCCGGACGAATTTTGTCTTTATTAAGTATATTTTTCATGTATATTTTAGGAATTTTTATGGCGTTTAAAACAAAGTAAGGCATGAAATCCCATTCACCTTTATATAGTTCGGTATCGTATAGATCCGCATTTACTAAGCTGAGCATAATTTTATCGTAATGGTCTGTATCCGATCCAAGATAATTTTCATGTATGGCACCCCAAATATGTCCATGTTCGTGTATTGTTTCTTCTATATCTACATTACCCGGTTTACAAAATAAATCTTCAATAACTTCTTTTGAAGATTTAAAAATATCTTTATCATCACTAAAATTAAGGTAATTAAAATAATTCCCGATATTTCCTTTACACTTTTCAGACGCTATTTTTGTCCGTGGGTGATTTTTATTTAACCATTGAATAGTCTCAGGTTTTCGTTTTGGTATAAATACAAGTTTAAAATTAGGTAACATATGTACATTTTTAGACGTAACGAGTAACGGTTTTTTTGCAATTTTACCGCCTTCACATACAGTTTCCACTATACTTTTGTATGCGGTATCGGATTCGTAATCGTCTATATATACGTACATATCTGAATGTTTTATCGTACTTAGGAATATATCTTTTTTACGTAACACTTCATCATATATTTCTATACTATTCGTCTCATCAAGAATTCTATTAATAACGAATGTTTTTCCGACACCAGCCGCACCACATAAAAATACATTTTTACCGTTTTCTAATAGAGACGTAATTTCTTTTACTTCGCGGTCATGGAGCGAAATACAACTAACCTTTTTTTGTTTATGTATTGTAACAAAGGCATTCATGTCGAAAGATAATGAAGATATAGATCTCGCTACTCAGGCGTTAGATATTATTATGGAAAATAATACACTTCAAACAAGAGTGATAGACCCCTTAAAAAGGAGATTGTTTCCTTATTTGATGTGTATTACAGTCTTTAACTTTACTCTATTTATTATGGTTGCTTATCTTGTGAATCGTCTTTCGGTGATTCTGTAACAACTTCCATAAGTTCAGTGCGTCGACGAAGTTCTTTCATAAGATCACCTTTCAAACTCACAAGACCTTTACCTTTTAAATCTGATATTTCATCCTTTCGTTCTTGTACACGTTCTATATCAGCTTTAACAGCTTTTTTTACATTATTTGATATTCCACGTATTTCATCGAGTTCATGTTTGAGTTCACGTCTTGCTACACCCCCTACAGCATCTTTTAATTTAGTTATAACTTTGTTTTCTTCAATTGCTTTAAATGGGAGTATTGGTTGTATATGCATAATTTCAGGTTTGAAGAATGCATTATCATCAGGAAATTCACGTTCAAATGCGTCCAATGTTTTTCTAGGTACATTAGGTGACTGTTCTATTAAACGATCATATTCTGTCCGCATATTTTCAATCATAACTGTTCCGTTTTGTGTTCTTTCTGAAAGTGGTAATGTGAGTTCGAGACGTATTGTTCGTGAAACTTTACCATATTGGACGGATGCGACGCGGTGACCTTCCATGAGTTCATTAATTTTAAGAAATTGCATTATCGTTGTTGCGATGGCTGTGATTAAGTTTAAACCACCGATAGCTGAGGGTACAAATGGTTGTACAGAAGGTGGAAATGTTTCTTGTGCAAAGTTGGCAGTACCTGTAACTGTACTTACAATTATGAGTGGTATAGTAAATTTCATACTCAAATTCTTGAATGAACAATATGCTTGATAATGCATATATCTATAACGGGCCGCAGCTTCACCCCATGCTTTTAGTATTTTCTCCTGTTGAGGGTGCCATATCTTCGGGAGTTTCTTTTCTTCGTTCATACTAATAGAGATGAACATTATATTTTTCGTCCACTTGCTCTTTTTCATAACAATGTTAGTTGTTCCTTTTATGAAGAATAAACAAAACCTCGAGTTTTATTCTCTCCTTGTTCCATTTATATTTTTTCACTGGTCTGTTAATGACGATACATGTGCATTAACTCAGATGGAAATGGTCGTGACAGGAAACGATAAAGATGAAACCTTTTTTGGTCGTGTGATGGGTCCTATATATAAAATGGACGATACAGAAGCAAATAATTTCTTAAAAGCTGTTTTCTTTTTTCTTTGGTTACTTGTTCAGTATAGACTTAATAGAATTGATTTAGAACCTTTGTATGAACTTAAGAAACGTCTCGTTAAATAATGTTAGTATATATAAATGAAAACGAAAACAAAACAAAAACTTTTGATCGTTGCGTTAATGGTACTCTTTACTATAGTTGTATATCAAATAAGTAATCCAATCATTATTAAAAAGAGGGTTCATGTACCAGTAGAAGTCCCAGTCGAAGTCCCTGTTCAGATACCAGTTGAAAGGGAGTTTCGAAGACCACCAATCAAGGAGTATAAACCAGGGTACGTCCAACAGATGGGTGTTCTTGTAGGTTCTGATGAAGAAACTTTACCTTTATACGGTAAAGAAGTTCGGGGACGTCGTGATCAATATCATTATTATACGACAACACCAGGTGATCAAATGTACCCACTTCCAGTAACTATTGATAACCGTGATTGTATGGATGATATTGGATGTAGAGAACTCTATGGAAATGAAACTGTTTCGGTTTTAGGACAAACAGGTTCATTTCAGGCAAAAATGTACAGAACGGATAATTTCTTTTGATTATTGAACGATAAGTAATATATACAGACACATTAAACATAAAATACTGTTTGATAAAGACGATATCGTCTTAGTAACGTTTGAAACATTTTTAGGTGTTGTCATTGTTATGACACTATCAGCACACGATAAAACAGAAGACAAAAAACATAAAAATGTAAGTTGAGATAGCCTGTCCATCTTTATATTTATCAAAGAAAAATATTGAGTAATATAAATGAAGATCGATTTATTAAAAGACGAAGCAAAACGTCTTGGTCTCCGCGTGACTAAAAAAATCAAGGGTAAACGCGTCCCTCTGAGTGAAAAGGAACTTAAGATGAAAATTCAAAGGCGGCGTCCACCAGCGTTGGAAATTCAGGTTCGTGATTCAAAAAAACTTTTACGAACATGTAAAAAACTTTTACGAACAATAGAACCAAATGTTCCACGTGTTCGTCGAGTTTCTACACCAGTTCCACGCGCACCACCAGTTCCACGCGCACCACCAGTTCCACGCGCTCCACCTCCACCTCCAGTTCCAACTAGAAAAGATCCACGCGCAAATTTAATGACTGCTTTAAAAGCAAACCTTAAACGTCGTGGCCTTAAAGAAAAGATAAATCAAACTTCTTAGATATAATCTTTTTCGCATATTCGAGTTCTGGGTGACTCCATAAAAGCCATCTTGACCAAAAACCAGCTGTATAGATACCTGTTTTACCCCAGTTTTCTCTATCGCTTCGAGATACGTCGAGCATATTTTTATGAACCAGTTTAGGATCAGTTTGTTTTTGAACCATGTAAGGAACAAACCCACCGTGGCGCGTTATGTATGAACGCATACGTAAAGGGTTTTTATGTATTGTATAGTCTGAGTACCCTCTTGCACCGAAATCAACTGTTCTACCATTTTCAAAAGTAACTCTAAACTTTTTATCAATACGAGAACTGTTTTTCAAATGAACACGCATATATAATTACTGGATATATTTTTACTAAAGGTGTTTCCGACATACCGCTTTGTACATGTTATTACCACCAACGAGTTCGAGATCATCATTTTCAATAATTCTTTTTGTAAATGGCCCATGTGTTCCATCCATACAATCCATACACATCGCCGATATTTTAAACACTTTATCGGCGAGAGGTACGCAATCTATAAGTTCTCCAAATTTTCTTTGTTTATAATCACCATCGAGACCCGCAAGTAAAATAGTTTTACCCGAATCGAGAACTTTTTCTACGAATGGTTTGAGTTTTGTAAAAAATTGAGCTTCATCTATAGCTATGACATCTATATCTGAAAAATCAACGCTACCAAGATCATTTGTTTTTACACAATCAAAACGAACGTTATCATGGGTACGTAATACGTCTTCAGATGCACGTGTATCTTTTTTAGAGTTTATAACGAGAATACGTTTACCTATAACTTTGTACCGTTTTAAACGCCTGATAAGTTCAGACGTTTTCCCCGAAAACATATTACCCATAATAATTTTAAGACTCATTTCTAATTATACGTCACAATATTTTAAATGGTTTTAAAGAAAACGTTCTTATATTAATAAAAAACATGGAAACACTCAGAATTAAACGATTAACTCTCGAAGCAACTTTACCGACACGCGCATCCCCGGGTTCGGTCGGATACGATTTATATAGTATGGAAAATATGAAGATCAACGCGTGTGAAAGAGGTATTGTAAGTACAGGCATTTGTGCAACTATTCCTCAAGGTGTGTATGGGCGTATTGCGCCTAGATCAGGTTTAAGTGTAAAACATGGTATTCAAACGGGTGCTGGTGTTATTGATCCAGACTATACTGGTGAACTGAAGGTTATCTTGTTTAATCACGGAAGTGAATCATTCGAAATTAAACAAGGCGATAGAATCGCACAATTAATTTTGGAAAAGTGTGAAACACCACTTATTGAGGAAGTTGATGAATTGAAAGAGACAAAACGTGGTGAACGAGGTTTTGGATCTTCGGGTAAAAATTAAATTAAAAATTAGTTACCAAATGCGATACCACCCATACCATTCTTAATCCTGAGAATGTTATAGTTGACCGCATACGCACGAATCATATCAAGGGCTAAACTTGCTGGAGTGTTAATATTTATCTTCGCGTTATCGATTCGCGAAAAGTTCAAAGTACCCGTTGGTTGAGACTTGTTCATTGTAAGACAGAATGGCCATGTATATATTTGCTCCGAATCAACTGTGCTGTTAAGAACTGAACAGTGTCTCGATGGAACAACGTTTCTGTGGTATTCGTGTGTCATATTTTCAAAGAGTGGGACACCGTTGATAAACATAGACGAATCAGTGAATGTGTATGCTGTGTTCAAGTGATTACCCGCAGCTATGTGAACGGCTTTTACTGGGTGATTAAAGTAAGTCAAATCAATAGACGTATCAGAAGCAGACATTGGCTGGTGTTGTGTTTGTGTAATGAGAAGTTCGTGTTCACCGTTTGCAAAGAATTCGCGCTCATCTGTATCAACAAATACATAAGAACCGTATACCTTTGGCGAAGAACCCAAGTCAAACGTACCATTTCTACACTTAATTCTAATTTCAACTTCGTGGTATTGAAGACCGACGAGTGGTAAAGATTTCGTCCAATCTTCACTAAAGAAGAATGGGATTATGTAACTACCGGTGGAAACATTATCACCACCATCTTGGGTCGTCATGGCACACGTCGCTTTCGCCGAAGATTCGTTATATAACGTATTGTGTACGGTATTAATGAAAAGTGAATCCAATTTGGTAACTTCTTGACCACCAATCCACAAAGAGAATTCAGTTGGTGAAGTTTCATCTGATGTCGCATTAGCGGATTTAAAAATACAGTTATTATGATTATTATTGTTAATATTGGCATTTTCAATCCACATGTAACTCAAAAGATCACCTTTCGATTTGATAGGTATAGATACTTCATTGCCTGAAGTGAATGTTCCGATATAATCCATACGTTCTGGTTTTATCGAAAAGTTTGTGTGACGTTTATAGTTTTGTCTAAAAAAAGAGACTTGAGGATCGCCTGTGATATAGACGTCCTGGGCACCGACTGAGACGAGATCAATCAAAGCAGCTGACATATTTACTACTATACTATATTAAAAAAATCGGGCGTTAACGTAATAAGATAAAATGGTCGTGTTCCAAGTATTGACCTGGGAAACACAAGACACGGAGGACGAACATTTGATTAGTATTTTTGGTAAAACAAAAGAAGGTAAATCTGTATGTGTCACGACTAGTTTTACACCATACTTCTTCGTGAAACTCCCGAAGAAAGCGTCGCAATTATACATTCGCAATTTATATACAAAGATTGATAAAGTGTGTCCTGAATGTTTAGTAAGTTATGACATAGTTCAATCTAAAGATGTTTGGGGATTTCAAAATAATGAAAAATTTATTTTTATGCAATTAAATTTCAAGAATTTGGCGGCGCGACGTATGGTAAATGGGAGATTAAAACGTACATTACCTGATGAATCTATAAAATATAAAGTCTATGAATCAAACCTCGATCCCGTTTTGAGATTAATGCACCGAACCAATATTCAATCGACCGGGTGGATGGATTCCGGGGACGCGTGTGTACGTTCACATTTAGCACGTGTTAATATAGACTTATTTTGTAACGACTGGAAAACACTCAAACCGGTTGATATTCCAGAGACTGCACCTTTCGTAGTGGCATCTGTGGATATTGAGTGTAATAGTTCAACTGGTAAGTTTCCTGATGCAGATGTAAAAGATGATGCATGTTTTCAAATCGCTGTATCACTTGCACATTTTGGTTCAGAAATACCATACGATAAAACATGTTTTTGTTATAAAAAAACTGATTCTGACTTGGAAGGGTGTATAATTAAGAGTTACGCAACAGAACGTGAAATGCTTATGGAGTTTAAGGAGTATCTCATGAAAAATGATGTTGATATCATAACTGGATGGAACATATTTGGTTTTGATTTAGAATATATAATGAAACGTGCGGTTATGACAAAATGTGATCCATCTTTTTATGAAATGAGTAAGTTGAAGAATCATACATGCGAACTTGTGTATAAGAAGCTGTCGTCGAGTGCACTTGGGGACAACGATCTCAAGATTTTACCTATGCCTGGACGGTTTATTTTCGATCTATTTCATGAAGTTAAAAAAGGGTATAAACTTGATTCGTATAAACTCGATAATGTTTCTAAACTGTACCTCGGTGACAATAAAATTGATATGCCACCAAAAGAAATGTTTGCGCGTTTTGTTGAAGAAGACCCCGTAAAGTTACGTGAGGTCGCCGAATATTGTATTAAGGATACATTGTTACCACATCGATTATTATCAAAGTTGTGTACACTTATCAATCTCCTGGAAATGGCTAAAGCGACATGGGTTCCACTGTGTTATTTAGTTGAAAGAGGGCAACAAATCAAAGTATTTAGTTTACTAACAAAAAAAGCGCGTGAAATGGGTTTCATGGTTCCAACAATATCATGGGGTCAGTATTCTGCGGTTGGATACGAAGGTGCGACCGTTTTAGACGCGCAGAAAGGTGCCTATTATACACCAATAACAGCGCTGGATTTTGAAGGTCTGTATCCATCAATCATGATGGCGCACAATTTATGTTATTCAACACTTGTTATGGATTCTAAGTATGAAGATATTCCAGGTATAAAATATGAAACGTTCGGATTTTATAAATTTGCACAAGATGTTCCAAGTCTTTTACCGAGTATTCTTTTAGAATTGAAACAGTTTCGTAAACAAGCTAAGAAGGATATGGCAAAATCAACTGGTGCCCTAAAAGAAATGTATAATGGTAAACAATTAGCGTATAAAGTGTCGATGAACTCTGTATATGGTTTTACAGGTGCATCAAAAGGTATGTTACCATGTGTACAAATTGCATCGACTGTAACCCTAAAGGGTAGAAGTATGATTGATGAGACGAAAGCATATGTTGAAAAGAATTTTCCGGGTGCAAAAGTAAGGTATGGAGATACAGACTCTGTAATGGTTGAATTTGATGTGGGAAATCGTAAAGGAAAAGAGGCGATTGAATATAGTTGGGAAATTGGTGAACGTGCTGCGGAAGAGTGTACTAAACTTTTCAAGGCACCGAACAATCTTGAACTTGAAAAGGTGTATTGTCCATACTTTTTGTATTCAAAGAAGCGGTATGCAGCAAAACTTTGGACAAAAGGTAAAGATGGGAATATGAATATGGATTATATAGACGTTAAGGGTCTTCAATTGGTTAGAAGAGATAATACTCCACATATGCGTGAAGTGTGTAAAGAACTTCTAGACGTTGTTTTAGAAAGTAGTGATACTGGGCCACCAAAGGCACTCGCTTTACAAAGGGCTATAGAACTCATTGAGGGGGATGTACCAAATGAAAAGCTTATTTTAAGTCAGGGTTTATCCGATACATATAAGTCTCAAAACTTATCACATGTTCAGGTTCGGAATAAAATGCGGGAACGACAACCCGGGTCAGAGCCACAATCAGGTGATAGAGTGCCTTATATTCTTCTCGATACGGGAGATCCAAAGGCAAAGGCATATGAAAAAGCCGAGGATCCTAAATATGCAAAAGAGCATAACTTAAAAGTTGATTATAATTATTATTTCATAAACAAATTTCTAAATCCCGTGTGCGATTTAATTGAACCACTCTTTGAGGATCCGAAAGAAGAAATATTTGGTGAACTTCTAACGCGCGTGAAACCGAAACGACGTCCAAAGAAAAAAGTAGAGGCTGAAATTGAAGGGCAACAAAAAATTAGTGACATGTTCAAAACACTTAAAAAATAATCACGTATATATTAATATGTCACGTAAAAGGATTGATAGTATAGCAGATTGTCCTAAGGTAAGAACAGTATTAGATGAGGTTTTTGAAGAGAGACATTATAAACGCGACGTAATTTTAATGCAAAAAATTTCTGATAAATATTCCATAAATTTAAAACTTTTACTTTCTGACATACCAAATCCACTAAATTTTTGCAGGGGTTTTAAAAAGGATGGTTCGCCATGTCTTGCAAAAGCAAAAATTAATGGGATGTGTGGGAGTCATATTGATCAACCACAGCTTATGGGTCCCATAGAAATGGTTTCTAAAAATAATGAAGGTATACGTCATACACATAATTTATCAGAATGTATATTTAAACCCGGGTGTCCGGCATGTGAAACATCAAGAAAGTCATTTAGAGAATTGCGTGGATTATTGTAATAATGAATAAATCAGCTATTCTACTAACATCGATTGATACTTTTTATAATATACCCGAGAATAGAGCTACTCTTTTAGAAATATTAAATAAAACTGGTGGTATTTCTTTACGAAATCTTGAATGGTTTATAACTAACTATTCTAAGAAAAATAATTTATCGTATAAGACAAAAGATGGTAAAATATTTAGTGTACACTGTGCATATAAATCAAGTTTAGATGGGTATAGTAAAAAATTATTTGATCCATTTTGTCGTTCGTCTAAGATATCATATACTGTTCCGGGTACATCCAATGAAATACATACGACTGTAGCACAGCTGAATTTCATAAGATGGTGTATAAAAAATAATATAATTGAGTACATTCATGATCATAAAAATGCGCTCTTTTCTAAACAAGGGTCATGACACCATTTTCGAAAATGAATGTTTGGTACCCTACATAATAAAGATGTAATGTATAATCACTGGTAAGTCCGTCTTCCATAGTTACATCTAAAACAGTTCTATTTGATTGTAGCTGACTAAAATCTAACATTCCCGATGGTTCCACATTAATCGGATTCATCGAGAATGCATACGTGTAAATGTTTCGCAACGGTCTCGATAAACGAGTTGAAAATGGAACAACGTATTTAAAATATTTATGATCGCTATCTTGTATATTTGGTATATCTTCACCATTTACAAATATTTTAGCTTTTGCCATTGGTGGGTTATAAAATTCATTATTTACAGAATACTCCACATTAGATGAAAAGTTATACCTATTTGCAAATACATATGCGAGTAAAGTATCACCACCAGTGATTACATCTTCGTTTTCAAAAGCTTTCTGTCTAAAAAACCAGTTTATGGTTTTAACCGGTATGTTTGGAACAAGTTCAAGTTTTGCATTTTTTACCCCAGTGGATATATCTAAAGTAGGGTGTTTTTTAACGATATCTGTAACGAGAACGTGTCTTTTATTTGCTATATAACTACGCTCACTTGGTTCGAGTGTTATTTCCTCGGTAACAATATCAAACTCACTCACTGTTAATGTATCCGTTTCGTTTGTAAAAAAGGTTTGTTTATGAAATTCAAATTCAAATTGAAGTTTTTGTTTATGGATAGCACATATTGGAAAATAAGGACGATTTGGTTTATTTGTTTCATATTCATCACTTTCATACTTACGTGAAAAGAGTAAAGGTATAGGAATATAAACACGAGATTTAGCTTGTGCTAATACCTGATTACCGGCTAATAAAGATGTATCCTCTGCATTATTTCTATTTAAAGTGTATCTTTTTGTTCTTTTTTCGGATTCGTCGAGGTATAATTCATCATATATAATTCCCCAATCACCATGATATTTTTCTACTACTGTTTCATCGACACGCATGGTTACCGATTTAAAAATATGTCTCCCTATTTGATCTGTATAATAGCTATCAGTTCCCGTTAAACGGGGTAGTTCAAATGTCACGTACATATTTGCTAAAAGATCACCCATATTTCGTGGGTTATATGTAACTTTTATAGTTTCACCAAATGGCCAAGATGCTGAACCTGAACTTGGTTTATTAATATTTAAATTCTTATGAAACTTTGTAAAATTGGCGTGTCTTTTTGGTTCATACTTAAAGAGTGAATGAATAGGATCATCTTCTAAGAGGTATGTATCTTGTTTACCAATTGCGTTGAGTGATATTATAGAACCCGTATTTGGTCCAGATGTATCACACATACTTACTACTTACTATTTATATATTTTTTAAATCACTTTTCCACATATCGATATGAGACATATTCTGTAATAGTTCGAGTTCTTTTTTTATTTTTTCCGTTTCTTCCCTGAGACTTTGTACAGCTTCATGTGTATATTGATATGTTTTGATATTCAAGAGATAATCATAAGAGTTATCTATTTTATCAAATATTTTACCTATTTCATGTTCGAGATCGGAACGTTTACGTTTAAATACAATAAGTTTTTCATGTATAACCATATCAACAAATTTTGACATATTTTCCATTTTTTTACTTTTTTCTTTTAAAACATGTATAAGATGTGTTTTCCTCTTTTTATATGTTTTTGTTCGTATTTCTACAAAGTCCAATAGAATTTCTTCTGGACTTTCGTATTTATAAATACCCTTACTTGGATGGAATAGATGCATATTTGATACATGAAATGTTTTTTGGAGTTTAAAATCTTTTATTATATCGTTACCCGTATACCCCTCTACGACGAAATCTATACTTTCTGTAGTACTATTATTCACATAGTTTGTAATTTTTTTCTTTTCCATGAGTGTATCGAGATATTCTTTGTATTCCTGTGTCCATCTACCCGGTGGAAGTTCGCTGATTTTTATTTTATTATTTACACACGACCATAATCCCTCTGTAATCCATAAACCTTCACTATTACTAAAAACTCGCCCCGTAAATTTATTGAACCACGGTTTCATAGGAATTACATTTTCTCCACTTATGACACGTTTTATATTGTTACAAATATCATCTGGATTAAACGGTGGTATATACGAACTAAATCCAGTACCTATACCTTCTGTACCATTTACTAAAACAGTTGGTAAAATTGGAACATAATAATCGGGTTCAATTTGTTTACCATCATCATCCAGATATTTTAGAACTGGATCATCTTTGGGGTCAAAGAGTGTTCTAGCATTCTTCGTGAGTTTCGTGAAAATATACCTAGTTTGACTTGCATCTTTACCACCCATGAGTCGTGTACCAAATTGACCACATGGTTCAAGTAAATTTATATTGTTTGATCCCATAAATTCGTGCGCTAATTTTACAATTGTATCTGCTAAAGATACTTCACCGTGATGATACGATGTTTTTTCCGAAACATATGCGGCTAATTGTGCAACCTTCATTTCAGATGTAAGATTTTTTGTGAAACATGCATATAATACTTTTCTTTGAGACGGCTTTAATCCATCGGAAACATGTGCAATAGACCTTTTTAAATCGGCGAGACTAAAATTTACGAGATCTTTATGGATAAAATCAGAAATACCAAGACGTTCTACGTTTCCGTATGGTATTTCTAGTTCCGATGCTTTCTTTTCAGTGCTTTCAAGTAACCATGTTTTACGCAAATCAGATTTTGTCTTATCGAATGCCAGAATTATAGACTCATCCATAGAATCATCTGTATCAAATTCAACTGTAAGGTCTTTTATTTTTTTAAAATATTCTCGTGCTTCTATTGATGTAGATGTACCGAGACCCTTGTAATATTTAATTTTCCATCCAGATTTACCATTTCCATACCAATGTCGAAATGTTGAATCTGTATAAAATGATTTTGTTTCAGAACCCTTGCTTGCTTTTATAATAGGAGTGACCATACTCACAACAAAATTAAGTTTAAGTAAACTTGGCCAGAAATAATGAATCATATTAAGAATGAGACCCTTGATATGACTTCCGTCATTATCGGCATCTGTCATTATCATGAGTCGACCGTATCTGAGTTCAGAAAGTGATGTATATACTTTACCCTGTTGAAGACCTAAAATTTTTTTAAGATCGTTAAACTCCTTGTTTTCAGTAAGTTGTTTTACACTTGCGTCACGAACATTTTTACATTTACCTCGGAGTGGGAAAACACCATAATAATCGCGACCAACGACTGAAAGACCCGCAATTGCAAGCGTTTTTGCAGAATCTCCTTCGGTAACGATAAGAGTACACTTCTTAGAATGTGATGTACCGGCCTTATTTGCGTCATCGAGTTTTGGGATACCCGTTATTTTTGATTTACGAGAACCATCTGTCTTTTTGAGCTCTTTCATTTCACGAAACTTTGACAGTGCTGTGAGTTCTGATTGAATACTCGTTTTTAGAATATTTTTTATAAACGTTTTTGGTGGTTCAAATTTACTTCCAAAATCTTGTGGTTTAAGTGTACATTCCGATTTAACCTGACTACTAAAACTTGGATTAACAAGAGTCGCCTTTACGAATACAAAAAACGCATTTTTGACTTGTTGGGGGCGAAGTTTTATCTTTTTTGCCATATCTTCGATAACACCGTTTGCAAGTATTCCCGAAACATGGTCAACATGCGAACCACCTTTTGTAGTGCATATACCATTGACAAACGATACATGTTCAAATCCATCATCCGATGGTGCGATACATACTGACCATCTGTCACTTATAAATGTACACATTTCATCTGTTTTTGTATACATTTTTGCGTATGTATTGAATGTGCATTTTGGTAAAGGTTCACCTTGAAATTTTACTTTACAGTTTTGTGATGTACAAATATTTGCATCATATACACGTTTTTCGAAAATTTTGTATATAGTCTCGTCCATTCTTGACATACCAAAACGTTTCCAATCGGGTATAAAAGTGATTGAAACGTTTGAAGTCGCACCCGAATATTTTTTTATTTTAGGTGTACCACATGTTTTCATATTATTTGACCAATCTTGTGTATATATACACTTATTTTCACCATCTTTAATTTTAACAGAAAATTTAGTTGAATAAACATTTGTAAGTTTTGCACCATATCCATTACGACCACCCACAACACGTTTTTGTGTATCGTCATAATTCGTACTCGTGAGTAAATGACCAAAAGTCAATTCTGGGTTCCATAAACCTTCTTTTTCATGCATTTTAACTTCGATTCCACCTAAAGGTCCATTGTTTTCGATAGTTATT
>MDSY01080404.1_pt1 | contig 14823 bp, 16 predicted proteins | sample 811131 | NCBI WGS metagenome assembly MDSY01 (sample SAMN05326643, study PRJNA326480) | marine metagenome | isolation source: seawater | place: Atlantic Ocean: South West | collected 2010 | reverse complement strand
TTAAAAATAGTAAAATTGAAAATAAACAAATTATTAAAGAAATTAATAAAATAACTAGTTCATTTTATGAAGATTTTGAAATAGATAGTCATCTAAAGAAAATAATAGAAGCAAACTAACAATCTTCGTACAAATTATAAGTTTTTAAAACATAAGAATAAGAAAAAGCTAGTTCTTTAATATATTTATATCTATCCATACCACCAAAGTGACCTTGTGACATTTCAGTCTTTAATAAAATTAAACTTTTACTTTTATTATGATGTCTTAATTTTGCTACGAATTTTGCTGGCTCCCAATATGCCACTCTTGGATCATTCAATCCAGCCAAAGCTAGAACATTTGGATACTCATTTTCTTTTATATTTGTATAAGGGCAATATTGTTTCATATAATCATAATATTCCTTTTGATTTGGGTTACCCCACTGCTCCCACTCCTGTGTGGTTAACGGAATACTTGGATCACACATAGTATTCAATACGTCAACAAATGGTACTCCTGCAATTACTGTTCTAAATAATTCTGGCCTTAAAACTAATGTAGAACCTACTAATAATCCACCTGCACTTCTTCCTTCAGTTGTTATTCCTCTTTGATTTGTATAATTGTTATTAATTAAATGTTCTGCACATGATATAAAATCTAAAAATGTATTCATTTTTTTTTTCATTTTACCATCTTCATACCATTCATATCCCAAAAAACTACCACCTCTTACATGAGCAATTGCATATACAAAGCCTCTATTTAGCAACGGAATAATTGTACTTCTAAAATCAGGATCAACAGTATGACCATAAGATCCATAACCATATAAATATAATGGATTAGTTCCATCTTGCTTAAATAAATTTTTTTTATATATTATTGACATTGGAATAGATACACCATCATGGCCATTACAATTAATTCTTTTTGTTTCATATAATGACTTATCATAATTTGGAACTTCTTTTTGCCTCAATAATTTTGTTTCTTTAGTATTTAGATCATATGAATATAAAGAATAAGGTGTCCTTAAGGATGTCTGACCATATACTATCAAGTCTGAATAATAAGTAGTGTAACTTAAATTCATATTTTTAATTTCTTCTTCAATTTCAATAATATGAGAATTTTCAATATTGAACTTGCCATTTTCATACTTAATAACTCTAATAAAGTTATTACCATTTTGTTTAAAAGAAACTAACAAAAAATCTTTTGTTAAATCAAAGCCATCTATATAAATATCTTTATTATATGGAATTAAGTCCTTCCAATTTTCTTGAGATGTTTTATCTTCATCAGTAATCATTAATTTAAAATTTATACTTTTATCTTTATTCGTAAGAATTAAAAATTTACCATTATGATAATCTAATGAATATTTTAAATTATCTTCTTTTTTTGTAAATTCCTTCAAATCTTCATCCTCCTTGAAGTAAAAGCTATAATCTGTATCATAGCTATCTGCAGATATAAAAAAATATTCTAAATTAGATGAAGTATGAATATGTACACTAACTAATTCATCATCATCTTTGTATAACATTTTATTTTCTTGTGTTTTAAAATCATATTTCCAAACTTCACACACTCTATTTTTTTCATCTCCTTTATTATAATAAATATCTCCTTTATGCCAAAAATAACCACAATATACAATTTCAGGAATTTTATGTTCTATTTCTTTTCTTGTTTCTATGTCAATAATAGTAATTTTATATAATTCACTACCATTTAAGTCAATACCATAACTCATTAAGTTTTGTTTGTCATTTACTTTAAAACTTGATAAGTCAAATGATTTTCTTCCTTCTGCCATTTCATTTTCATCAATTAATAACTCTTCTTTATTCGTCTCTTTATTTATTCTATAATGAATAGGGTAACTTTTTCCTTTTATATTTCTGTTAAAATAATAATATTTACTTTTCCATCCTGCATGTGCCGTAGGAAAAGGATAGCTATCATAATCTTCTTTAACATGTGACAAAATTTCCTTGTATAAAGAATCTGTTAATTTGTTATAGTCCTTCATTTCAAAATCTGTATAATCATTTTCATCATTTAAATATTTTAAAACCTCTTCATTTTTCCTATCGTCACTTCTTAACCAGTGATAATAATCTTCGCTTTCAAGTGGTGGATTCATTAAATTATCTCCTCTTTTATCATCAACATTTCCAAACTTTACAATATATTTTTCCCTTTTTGCTACAGGATTTTTCATATAATATATAAATTAATATCTCTTTAATTATTATGTTAAATAATTCTGAAATAAATAAATGGAAAAATCAAGGTTATGTTTTTAAATCAAATTTAATTAATAAAAATTTAATAAATGAGTGTGTAGAATTTTTAAAGTCAGATGATTGCCAACTATTATATTCAAATAATTTTGGATCAATTAATTATGCATTAGAATTTCCAAGTAATTATATTATTGATTGGATATCAGTAAATGAAAATATTATAAATTGTGTAAAACAATTATTAAATACAGACGACATTTTGCTTGCACAAAGTGACGCATGGAGAAAGGTTAACAATGGTAATGAAAATAGTGATCAACGTATGCATATGGATTATGGTAATAATACTTTTCTACATCCATCTGATTGGCATAATCCAGAAGCTGTATCTATAATTGTTTATTTTTCAGATATTTCCGAAACAAAAGGAGGAACAGCAGTTGTGCCAAGAGAAGGAGATGATGATATATTATACAAACCACCATATATTAATATGCCCGGTTATGGAGAATATGATTTCTATAATCCTAAAAATCAAGCTGAAGAATATATGAATAAATTTATTGGTATTGGAGAATTTAGAAAAAAACTTTATGAAAGAGAAATTATTGCATCGCCTAATGTTGGCGATATTTTATTTTATAGGTTAGATACATGGCATAGAGGTACTCCAGTTGATATTGGAAAGACAAGATATGTTATGAATTTAATTTTTAAAAAAAAAGAATGCTATTGGGTCAATTGTTGGAATCAAGGATTTACTAGAAATATGTTTTTTGGTTATATTGAAAAATTTGTTACAAAAATGTCACCAGAACAAAGAGCAGTAATTGGAATACCAAAACCTAGCGATAGTTACTGGACTGAAGATAAATTGCATTATTTATTAGCTAGATATCCAAGTATTGATATAAATCCATACTTAAAGAAATTAAAATGATACACTCAAACATTTTATAACATTTAGAGCTATTAAAGTAGGAATAATATTATTTAATTCTAAAATTGGATAGGTTAACTTTTATTACATATATTTTCATAAATTCATAATATAAAATATGAACAAAATAAATTATATTTATTATTATAAATGCAAATGTAAAAATGGAACTAATTTTGGTGATATGATCACACCTTATATTTTTAAAAAAATTACCAATAAAAAACCAATATATACCAACAATTCCAAAAAAAAATATATTTTATTTGGGGCAGGAAGTATTTTAAATAGCTCAAAAAATAACTCTATTATTTGGGGAACAGGAAGTATGTATGAAGATAGTAAATTTTTAAAACCTCATAAAATATACTCCGTTAGAGGTAAATTAACAAGAGACTTATGTCTTAAGTTAGGTTATGAATGTCCTAAAATTTTTGGAGATATAGGTTTGTTGCTACCTAAATTTTACAGACCGAAAATAAGCAAAAAATTTAAAATTGGAATTATACCACATTACATTGATTTTGAAATATGTAATAAACTTTTTAATAATAGTGATGATATCATTGTTATAGATTTAACAAATAATATTGAAAATGTAATTGATCTTATTATAAGTTGTGACTATACTATATCATCTAGCCTTCATGGTATTATTGCATCTCATGCTTATGATATAAAGTCTCTTTGGTGTGAGTTTTCAAGTAACATTTTAGGAAATGGATTTAAATTTTATGATTATTACTCTTCATTATGTGACTATAAAAAAAAAAATATTAAACCATTTTTTATCGACAAAAAATATAACACTAATTTTTTAGTAAATAAAATTAATAACTATTATAACCCTAACTTTCCAATTAATACCACTCATATTTTAGAGTGTTGTCCATTTTATGATAAATCTTTATAAATTTTATCTAAAATTGACAATAGAATTTATATGATTAATTTAAAATTAATAATATATAATTCATAAAGTATGTTTTTTACTTTATTTCATTTACGGTTACAGTATTAAATTAAATTTTATTCTTTAAATATTTTTAATTTAATATAAATGGTAATAAAAATATATATAAAATTATCGCCACTCTAGGGAAAGGTTTTTATTATATTCCGTTTCCATTATTTTTTATGGATATTTATTTAAGTATTTTAGCCATATAATTTTTTTTTTCTTATGTATATATAAATTTAAATACAATTTAATGAAAATTTATTTAAATTTATCATTTCAATGAAGTAAAAAACATACTTCATAAAAAAAAATAATTTTTTTATGAAAGATATTTAAAGATATATTTTTTTAATAAAGTACAGCTGCTTTTAAAAACATCTAAAGTAAAAAACATACTTTATAATTATAAATTACATAAATAGTAAATGTAATTTATAATTATGTTAGAAATTACATATTTGAGACATGTAATATTTGTCATGAAGATTTTACAAAAGATAAAATAATACCATGTAAAAGATGTACATGTAAAAATTGTTATAATTTCTATACAGTAAATTTTAATAATACAAAATGTCCACAATGTGGATTACAATATAAAAAAAATTAAATTAAAATATTGTATATGTATACCATTATCAATTTATATTATGTTATGTTATGGCATTGGCTTTAGTATAACCAAAAGTAAAAGTAGTAATTTTATAACAGGTCTTATGATTACTATGTTATTCTATGGCTTCTTAATTTATAATTATTCATTTTTTGTAGAACATTAAAATTGAAAATAATTTATAAAAGATATTTTTTTACATTTATATAAGTATATTAAATAATAATATGAAGCAACGAATTACATCAGAAGATATATCATATTTAATACCAGCATTAAATAATTTATTAGATGGATCATATTTAAATCAGATATATGATGGATCTTCTGAAAATACAAAAACTATAATTTTAAAATTAAAAACTAAATTAAATGACGAGACAATTAACTACTATTTATTAATTGAATCAGGAATTAGGATACATACAATTGATGAATTTAATTCCGTCCGTAATTTGCCTTCTGGTATGGTTGGTAAATTTCGTAGAGAGTTGAAAGATAGACGTTTATTTCCAATTAAGCAAATAGGAAAAGATAGAAGTATTGATTTACAATTTTCAAATGATAAACATTTAATTATAGAACTTTATGACAAAGGAAATTTTGTATTAACAGATGATAAATATAAAATAATTTATGTTGTCAGACCTTATGAAATAAGTAATTATAAAGTAGAATTAAATGAGATTTATCCAATTGATTTTTTAAGTAGTGAGCAAATTGAAGATAAATGTATGCAAAAAGCATATTACATACCAAAAATAAATTTTAGTGGTACTTTGATAGAAGGTAAAAATGTAATTGAAGTAGATAATATGGATACTGCAATGAAGTTATATTTTAAAACAAATATTGTAAAAAAAGAACAAAAGAAAAAGAAGAAACAAAAAAATGACCAAAAGACAAATATTGAGAATCAAATTAAAAAACTAACAAATTCGGAAAATAAATTACAAGAAACTGCAGATGATTTTCAGGAAAATATACAAATAATTCAAGAAGTAATTGATTTAGTAAATAAATATATGTTATCTAAAATTCCACTATTTGAAATTGAGTCGTTAGTTAAACAGAATTATACAAGCTTTAAAAAAATTAAGCTTACTAAGGATAATATTATTTTAGATAATTATACTATTGATTTTAAAACTTCAGCTTATAACAACTTGTCTAATATTTATTCAAATAAAAAAAGAATTTCTGTAAAGAAAGATAGAGCAGTTGTTGCTTCAACACAAGTTAAAGATACTAGTATTCAACTAAGAGAAAAAATTAAAGTTGATAGAAAATATATGAAATTTGAAGATTATTGGTGGTTTATAAATAATGGCTTTGTAGTAATAGTAGGTAAGTCAGCAGATGATAATGAAAAAATATTAAGTAATGTAGAAGCAGATGATATATTAATTCATGGACATTTTGATAAATCACCATGGGGAGTTATAAAAAATCCAGATAAATTAGAAATACCAATAAAAGTTATAAATTATGCGGGGTCATTTTTAGTTCATAGAAGTTGGAATTGGGTAGAAAAGTCAACTAATGTTCCTTATTATACATTTCCTGATAAGATATCAAAATCAGCACCTACTGGTGAGTTTATGGGAAAGGGATCTAGAATGGTACATGAAAAAAATTTTTTAGCTAAGGCAGAAATGATATCTGGAATAGGAATTTTATTTAAGTCAGGAAATAATTATTATGAAAAGTTAACAAAAGATATGGAAATAGATTTTGGGATGATTGTTTGTGCTCCATTCAATGCCATGAATCAATATGACTATAAAATAAAAATTAAGCCAAATGGTCAAAAGAAAGATAAAGGAAGGAAGAAATTAATTGAGTCAATTATAAAAACATTTTTAAAAATTAAAAATATTAATAATAGAACTAATGACTATATTAGAGCAATACCATATGATGAATGGGATAGAGTGTGTCTAAGATTTATTACGTTGTAATAAAATTATTTTTGTAATTGATTTATTTAAATAGAAATTAAAAAAAAATGAATTTACATTATTTTTTTTTTTTTAAATATATATAATAATGAATCAATTTAATGATTTTGTTCTTTCAAAAGAATATAAATTAAAAAGAGTAAAAATTAAAAACTGTTATGATAATGGAAAGTATTTAGAAGCTTTTATAATTAACTTTGAATTTATTAATTTTACAATAGTTGATATAAATAATTTAAATATAATTAGAGAAATAGAATTATTGAAATATATTTATTCAGGTTCAAATTCAATTAATAGGCAAGAAATTTTAAACTATTTACAAAATTTATTATCTGACAAATTTAGTTTCATTAAGTTTATAATGTGGTATATGTTAAAACATGAAAGAACTTCGAACGAAGCTATAAAAAAATTTAATCAAATTAAAAAATATTCTCATAAAAATATACATTTTGAAACTAAATGTAATGGATTTAATTGTAATCAAAATCCAATATTTGGCAATAGATATCAGACTTTAAATTTAGATAAGAATTATTGCGAAGAGTGTTTTAATAATAAATCATCATATAGCAAAAATTGCTTTCAGATATATAATCGTTCAGACTCATTACCTATTTGTATAGGAATTAAAATGGATGAACTTGAAAAAAATGCAACTTAAGTAATTTATAATGTTTCATCTGAAATTCAAATTGAGTAATATATTTAAAATTAAAATTTTATTTAAAATATATGGCATTATATGAATTTTTTTCAAAAGATATATATGATTTATCAAATATAAATGGACAAATAATTAAAGATAATTTAAATATTATACACTGGAATAAATTAGTTGACTTTATGAAAGATAGAAATAAAAATAAAAATTTTATTGGAAATATTATAAAGAAAGATAATTTTACCCCTTTAGTGCCCGCTCATAAATATGTACTTAAAATACAAAATATTAAGTTTTTTGAAATTGATGATGATAATATTTATATATTTTCAAGAGACCATACAGAAAATAAATATTGTTTATATTTATTTTGTAGAAATTTATATTCTGCTGATAAAATAGTAGTAGTTCGTATATATTTATCGTCTGATACTGTCTTATGTCCTAATTTCTATGATGATATTAATAGTTGGATAGAAGTTCAAAGTATTGAATTATAATTTATTTATATTATATGCCAGTAGAACCAACACCTTGCTCACCTCGTTCTGTCTCAGTTAAATCTTCTACTATTTGAAATTGTAATGGTTCTAGATCTTTTGTACATATTTGAATTAAACGAGTACCTTTATCTATTTTATAGATTGGGAGCTCATCTGAAGTAGAGTAATTGTTAATTAAATCTGAACTTGTAGGTGCATAATATAAAGCTGCAATTAGATTACCACGATAACCAGCATCTACTATACCAACTGAATTTTTTAATATTAGAGGTGTCTTACTTATACTAGATCTTGCATATAAATAATAGGATACATTTTTTGGAGTTTCATTTGTTGTATCAAACATCTCACATTTTATTTGTAAATTTACCATTTTTGTTTCTCCACATTTTATTTCTATATCTTCGGGAATAAATAGATCTAAACCACTATCTCCTTCATTAAAATATCCATGATTACTATAAAGGTCATTTACTTCTTCATTATTTGGTTTTATTAATAATTTATATTTCATCTTATTTAAAATATTAAATATAAATTTAATTATATCATAAATCAATTTTTTTAATAAAAATTATCTATTGTCATAGTAATTTTACGCATTTTAGTATAAATTTCAATATCTTTTATGATAGAATTACGACTAAATAAATGTTTTAACGGTATAGCTCTATGATTCATTTTTGGATTCATATGATGATTATGATGTGCTACATTTGCTTTCATTAAATAATCTAAAATAGGATTAAAAAATACAATACTATAAGGATTTGCACTATGACAATGAATATCATAAACAATATACATCATAAAAGTACCAATATTAATTGTAGGTGATAAACCTAAAAACCATTTAATACCAATAACAGCAAAAGGAGCTGCTAAATTTTCCATGACTGCATCTTCCATTGATGTATAAAATGCACTAATTGAATTTAAATCAAGTTTAGTTCTATGATGGAAATAATGTGTTTCCCTTATCCATTTATCTAAACATTTAAACCATTTTGATCCATGATGCATCCAATGATGAAATACTTCTAATTGAAGATCTTTTGTTAAAATCATAACTATAAATTCTGTATAAATACTAAATAGTACTTTTAATTCCAATCCAGTCCATACAAAATATCCATAGTAGGCTGCAATTGCAGATGCAATTCCAAATGAAATTTTTAATCTTATTATGCTAATAATTAAATCAATATCTGGTCTATAATTACGTGCTTCGTCAATTATTTGCTTACGAAAAAATATAAACATTTGTAATATTTCTCTTATATATTCTCCAATAAATACTAAAACAAGTGTACTTGCTTTGAATGGTGTTAAATTATCATTTACAAAATTATTATATATTACTAATGTCATAGCCATCCATAAATAATCAAATAATGTGGTCCATATTACTGCTTGATTCATGTTTATTTTTTATAAAAACTTATTTTAAAAGTTATTTATTCAATTTTTAATAATCTAACTCTACTTCAATTAACACATTTTTTGACAAGGTAATATCTGATATATCATTTAAAATATATCCATATTCTTTCATTTCATCTCTAATTTGTTCAAATGGTGTTTTTTCTATTCCTGATTCATAATGCATTAACCTATTAAATAACTTCCTCTTAGGGTTATAAAATCCCTTATAAACTGAATCTACATCAAATTTATTAGTATCAATACTATCAATATATTGAGGATTCATAATTTTAAAGACTTTATTTGGTACATGTAATTTTGCTTGTTTTATAATATCTTTTTTAATTTCAAGTACTATATTATTATGAGCTTCCTTTAATTTAATAAGGTCGTCATTATATTTTTTAATTTTTTCCTCAGTCCAATTAGATCTATTATTTTTTCTATCTTCTAAAACTTTTTCTAATTTCGCTTTGTTATTTTTTAAATATTCTTCTTTTAACGTCTTTACATGAGGTATTTCCATTTATATACTAACACAAATAAATCTTTAAATATTAGAAAAATACTATTCATAAGAAATAATAGTGTAATAAATGGAATAAACAAAAAACAAATATCATTTAAATTTATTTTACTTTTTTTTAGCTTTTTAATTCTAAAATTTCTAAATCCTACCATATCAAGTTTTATATAATAACTTTTAAATAATTTTAAGTAATATAAGATATTGATACTTTATTTCATCATATCATAAATAAACATATTAATACCATAAAATCCTCCAATAGATACAACTCTATGTGGCAGTGATTTAAATGAATATTTAAAAAAATTATTATGTAAATCTATTATTATATTTTTAAAAGAGTTATTTGATGTTTGATATCGTGTTTTTGCGTAGTCAATTGGAGTAACCACGGCAGCTGACACACCTGCTGATATTAATCCACTATTAAATTGGTTTGTATAGGTATTTAACTTTTCATAAAGGTTAAAGAAAACAAATGCAAAGGGAATGTCTCTCAGAGACTGTAAAGTAAATCCTCTGTACAAACTTTTTAATTTAATATTGGATATTGATTTATTTTGATAATTGCTTTTAAAATATTCTCCAGGAGTTCCTATACATACTTGTGCTATACCAGCAATAAAAATAGATAAGTTATTATCAAAATTATATTTCTTTTTAAGGGTATCATACGTCGCAATTTTAATTGCTTTTTCAGGAATTGCATATGACAATCCTATAAAGTATCCTTTGTATAAGTTACTAATATTATAAGTTAGTTTTTTATTATTTTGAATATGTACTTTTATTGTATCTAATGGATGCAAAATACTTATACTTATAAATGTAGATAAAGCTGCTTTATAATAATATTCCATATATAAACATATATAATTTTTTTATGAATAAAACCTTTTAAAAATAAATGTTAATAGTATATAAATGGGATCAAAAAATTCCATATGTTATAACTCAAAACAAACTGAAAGTCATTATACTGAAAATGAAATAATCTCAACATATATGTCAAATTTTAATCAATTACAAGAAAGTTTTAATTGTATGGTATGCTTAGTAAAGATTGTGAGTTTTACTCCTAGTTGCGGACATATGGGTTTATGTGAGGAATGTAATGAATTTAACAAAAAAACTAGTTATAGAAGTAAATGTATGATATGTAAAAAACGTGTATATTATAATAAAATAATTTTACCATTCACACATGATATTATAGATAATATAAAATTTATAACAAGTGAAAATGAAGATAATATTAATATAAAAAATAATTTCAATAATATTAGCAAAAATATTATTGAAGATTTTAAAAAAGAAGCAATTATATTAAATAATGATATAAACAATTTAGAAATGGAAAAAAATAATAAATTAGTAGAAGTTAATAAGTCAAAAAATGAATATAATAATTACTTATCAAAAAATAGATCTTTAATATATAAAAATAATAATTTATATGATAAAGTTAAAGCTCTTCAAGAAAAATTAAATGAAATAGAATACAATATAAAGGAGTCTTTATATTATAATGAAGAATTAAAAAAAGAAAATGAAAAGTTAAAGAAAGAAAATGATGTAGAATATGACATACAAGAATCTTTATGTTACTATGAAGAATTAAAAAAATATAATGACGAGTTAAAAAAAGATAATGACAAATTAAAGCAAGATAATGACAAATATTTTATTGAAAATTATATATTTAAAGAAGATAATAAGTTGTTAAAAGTTAGTTCTGATATTAACATTTATGATGTAGAAAATAGTAATATAAGTGAAGATTTAATATATATAAAGTCATTAAATGCAAAGTCAGAAAATTTAGAATCTATTTCAGAATAATAAGTTAACTTTCATATTTTAATACTTTATTTTCTTTTAGTAATTTTTGTCTTGTAAAACTATTTATTATTTTTAAAAATTCAAAAACTGTACCTTTATTATATAACTCATCAATATCTAAATAATAATATTTTAATTCACTTGTATCAAAGTTTTCATAAATTTTATCAACTTCTTCATATGATAATATTTTTTTTTTATTTCTTTTATTTACGTCATTGTGTAAGTCAATAAAATACATCTTTAAGTCACTTTTAGAATTATAATAATTATTAATATTATGTTTTGATGCCCATATATTAAAATGTTTTCTACAATATGGACAACTAATTCCATTAATTGACATAATTTTCACCATTTCTGTTATTTGAAATTTATCACTATCTGATGGGTTATCTGGATAAATGTAACTAATATAGTGTAAGCAATTCCAAAATATGTTCCAATATTTCCTTGAACTATATTTTCTGTTATTTTTTAATCTTGTTTGATTAAATTTATTTTCTGATATTCTAATCAAAGTATTATTTACAATCTTAAATATTATAATATTTGAGCATATTTTTGCTATTACTTTACCACTCTTCTCAATACAAAATGAATATTTATTATTATCATCAAAACTAAAATTTATCATATTATTATTAAATTTTGATAAATTAATTACTCCATTATTATTATGATTATCAATATTACCAAGGTTACTTTTATAAAATAATTCTTTGTTATTACATGTTCTAACAGTAAAATCTGGTTTATTTCTTAACTTAAAAAAGTTATATATAATTATTTTCATTTCTTTAACTTTTTAAATATTTTTTTTTATAACTGTATTACTTTTTTTTTACTTGCCTTACTCCTTTAAATGGTTCTTCTTTACTTGCCATTATTTTACCAGTTTCAGTATTTATCTTTACATAATGACCTGTTTTAGGGTTAAATACTTGTTTACGATCTTTCATTTGTCCATTACGATGTCCTTTACCTGTATTAGTTCCCATAATTTTAATAAAATATATAAAAACAAATATATTAAAATTCAATTTTTAGATAAACTAATTAAAAATATATTAATTATAGTAGTTAAATGAATGAGGTTTTTTATAAATATTACATTGATATATTAAAAAATATAGCTACATTAACAATTTTAAAAAAAAAAAAATCTACAATTTCTATCAAAGATGGATTTTTAAGTTTTAATATAAATTTAAAAAATTTAAATGAATGTCCATGTTGCGGCAAATTTAAAATGTGTGATTATAGAAAATGTAAGCACATATATTTTATATTAGTTGATTACTATAAATTAACTTATAATGACTTATTTTTTCTTTGGAAGAATAATAATTATGAAAAGTTGTTAAAAAATGAGACACTTGATTATTCTGAAGAAGAATGTTCAGTTTGTATAGATAATATCTTTTATAATAAACAAAAATATGTCCATTGTTTAAATTGTGGAGTTTGTTATCACAGTAAATGTATTAACAAATGTAAAGATACTAAATGTTTGAATTGTATGCAATTAATTTATTGAAAAAAATTGAATATATTAATATATACTATTCATATATATAAAATAAAATATGTTACCTTTAATTACAAAAGCTTCAAAAAAAGTAATTAATACAAATGAAATTAAATTAATTGATGTAACTGTACGAGATGGACTACAATCACATCCAAAAACTATTAATGTAGAGAATAAACTTAAAATAATAAAATTGCTTTCGAATAGTATTGGATTAAAACATTTAGAAATTGGTTCTTTTGTATCACCTAAAATAATACCTCAAATGGCCAATAGTGAAGAAGTATTTAAACAAGCTTATGATTATAATCCAGATATCAATTATCATATGTTAGTTACTAATTCACGTGGAATTGAAAAAATAAAGGAGCTAAATGTAAAAAATGTTGCATTTTTCACATCTCCTTCTAACTCATTTAATTTAAAGAATATTAATTGTAATGTAGATGAAAGTTTAATTAGAATTTGCGAACTTAAAGATAAACTTCCACCTGATGTCAATACTCGTTTATATTTAAGTTGTATTACTGAATGTCCATTTGAAGGTCAAATACTTACTTATGATATTATTAGAATTATTAAAATGATGGATAAGTTAGGATTTGATGATATATCATTAGGTGATACACTTGGAACTCTAAAGGTAAATAAATTAAAATTTATATTTAAATGTTTAAATAAAGATATATTAAAAGATAAAATATCAATTCATCTTCATCAATCAGACGATTCATGGAAAGATATAATTGACCTATGTCTAGAATATGATGTTCGTAAATTTGATACATCTATACTTAAATTAGGAGGTTGTCCTGCTGCTTACGAAAATAAAGTAAAATCTGGTAACTTAGATCTATATGATTTAGTAAATCATTTACATCAAGTAGGGGAAGACAATAATATTGCTTATATTAATAAAAGCTTAATTAAGGATGTAGAAAAAGCAATATCTTTTATTTTATGAGTAAAAAATTAGATATCTTTGTAATGGTATTTGTTGTACAAATATGTTTATCTTAAGATATTAAAATAAAGAAAAAAGTTGGTAATAATGTAGCCTATATAAATAGTAATTTAATAAAAGACGTTGAAAAAGAAATTACATCTATATTAAATATTTGTAATATTGTTTTTGAACAGAAATTTGTTAAAATTACTGTAAATATACTGGTTGGTAACTGGTATTTAAGACATGTTGTTTCTTTAATAATTTATTGAAATTTTTTTTCAGATAACTTACTATATATTTTCTTACAATTTTTTACATCTTTTTTCTGTAAAATTCATATATTTTATATATAATATATATAAATTTTTTTTTATTAAAAAATAATTATTGTTGTACATACATTGGTTGTTGAACATACATTGGCTGTTGTAAAGGTTGTTGCACATACATTGGCTGTTGCATGTACATTTGTTGTTGTACAGGTTGATATTGTAACGAATATGTTTCTTCTTGTACTGGCTCTTCTACCGGTCCTTCTTGTAATTGATCTTCATTTACAGGATATTGTTCATATTGTTGCTCTTCTACTGGGTTTTCTTCATATTGTTGTTCTTCTACTGGGTTTTCTTCATATTGTTGTTCTTCTACTGGGTTTT
>MDSY01069275.1_pt1 | contig 14824 bp, 11 predicted proteins | sample 811131 | NCBI WGS metagenome assembly MDSY01 (sample SAMN05326643, study PRJNA326480) | marine metagenome | isolation source: seawater | place: Atlantic Ocean: South West | collected 2010 | reverse complement strand
GATTTCTTGCACGAATCTTTGCAAAACCAAATTCTGGTTTTTTAGAGCTTTTAGCCTCACCTCCAAGCTGGACTGCCATTGTTTGCATTCCATAGCATATTCCCAATATTGGAACTTGTAAATTAAATACAATATTTGGTGCTCTCGCAGAATCATTTTGACTAACTGTATCTGGACCACCAGAGAGAATAATACCATTTGGTTTGAATTTTTCAATAAAATGAGGGTTAACATCATATGGAACTAATTCGCAGTAAACGCCTATTTCTCTGACTCGCCTAGCAATGAGTTGGGTATATTGTGACCCAAAATCAATTATCAAAATTTTGTTTTGCTGTAGATTGGCCATAAAAAATATGTTGATAAAAAAAACAGTTACTAATACCTTGTATTTTAATGAAAATTAGAGATCGCTACATTGCTAAAACACTTTTAACCTACACAATGGTTGTTCTTTTAGTTTGGTTGAGTATTTATAGTTTTTTTAACTTTCTTGCAGAGTTAAATAATGTTGGAAGGGATGGATACACAATCCTATCAGCATTTAAGTATGTTGTTCTTCAACTACCTGAGGTTGCCTATAATCAATCCTCTCCAGTTATATTATTAGGCTGTATATTAGGAATGGGTCATTTAGCAACAACAAGCCAGCTGCTTATCTTTCGCGTATCTGGGGCTTCAATATTAAAAATTACCTTTATCACTTTAAAAAATGCACTTACTTTTGTACTAATTATTATTATTATTGGTGAATTTTTAGCACCAATTTCGAATATTTTTGCTGAAAATAGTCGCTCTATTGCAATGGGAAATGATGACATTTCAATTAATCAAGAAGGCTTCTGGATTAGAGATGGTGATAATTTTATCAATGTTAATAAAAATATTGATGGAAAATTATTTAGTGGAATTACAGTTATTGAAGTCAACTCATTAAATAAGATTGAGAGAGTTATTAAATCCAGTACAGCAATATTTGATAATAATTCTTTGGATATGCGAGATAGTGAAATTTTTTCTATTGATGATTCAAGTTTTTTTGATAATCTATCTTTTAAAGAGCGCAACTCTTATAATAAAATCGTTTCATTTGATCAAGACTTGATTGGAAGCCTAGAAAAAAAACCAAAAGATCTTCGTACTTGGACTCTTATCAAACAGATCCAATTTTTATCAGATAATAAATTAAGCTCAGGAGTTTTTGAGGTGGAGTTATATAAAAGACTTGTAAGACCATTAACTCTCATTGCAATGATATTGATAGCAATGTTATTTATTTTTGGATCAACAAGAGATGTGACATTGGGTAGAAAGATTTTTTTTGGAGTTGCTGTTGGTTTATCTTTTGAATTGCTTTCTCGAATTGGAGCAGCATTAGCATTAAGTTTTGGTTTCAATCCTTTATTTAGCTCAGTTTTGCCTTCTACAATAGTTATTATTATTTCTATTATTTTTTTATTTAAAAAATCAATAAGTTAATTTAATGAATGAAATTAAATCAAAAACTTCTAAAGAAAAGCTTAAGATCCCTAAACGATTTAATGTACTTTTACTAAATGATGACTATACTTCAATGGAATTTGTGGTGGAAATATTAAGAAAATTTTTTCATAAAGAATTTCTTGCAGCGGAGGCAATTATGCTTAAAATTCATATTGATGGTGAGGCAGTATGTGGAACATATTCATTTGATGTTGCTCAAACTAAGGTTTCTCAAATTATTGATTTCTCAAGAAAAAATCAACAACCATTGATGTCTGTCTTAAGAGAAGTAGGTTTATAAGTTTTTTATAAGGAATTTATTATGTTAATTAAATCAATTGAATCTTTGAATGAAGGTTTAAATATATTATGGAAAGATAACTCATTAAGTTGTTTTCCTTGGCTATGGTTAAGAGATCATAGTGAAAGTAAAGTTGATCTTCATCCAGATTCAAAACAACGTCAAATTGATATTTTTACTAATCCACCTGATAATAAAGTTGATGAAGTCCTGTTAGATAATGACTCCAGAAATATTATAATTAAATGGATGGATGGTGCTAAAAGTGATCTTTCTCTTGAACTACTTCAATCTTCAGCAGAGCCTTGTATTCCTCAACCAAATTCTATAGATTCATCAAGTTGCTGGAATAATCCAAGTGAGATTAAAGATTTCCCTGAAATGACTTATGAAGAAGTTATTAGTGATCATGGTTTAAAAAAATGGCTGATTAATATTAAAAGAGTGGGTTTTGTAATAGTTACTGAAGCTCCAGCAACACCTGAAGCAACAAAACTAATTATGGAGAGAATGGCGTATATTAGAAATTCTATTTTTGGAGGATTTTCTGTCTGGGACAATAAGCTCGAAAGTCCAGATGATACTGCATTTACATCTCTTGCTATTGAGCCACATACAGATGGAACGTATGTTCATGATGCTCCAGGTCTCCAAACTCTTCATTGCATAAATAGAAACTCTGTTGGAGGTGAAAATCAATTAATTGATGGTCTCGCAATTGCTGAAAAAATGCGATATGAATTTTCTGATGCTTTTGAAATCTTATGTAATATTAATATTCCTGGTAGATATATCAAACCAGATACATATTTGGAAGCTAGTCGACCTCTCTTTAGGATTAATAATAAAGGTCAAGTTATCCAAGTAAGCTTTAATAATCATGATCGAGCTCCTTTTAGATTGGAAAATAGTAAGATGATTGAATTTTATGAAGCCTATAAAATTTTCCATAATTTAGTTAATGATAAAAGTCGTCAATATGAATTTACTCTAGATCCTGGTAAAGTGCTAACTTTTGACAATTGGCGTCTTCTTCATGCACGCTCATCTTTAACTGACTATCGACAACTATGTGGTGGTTATCATAATCGTGAGGATTTTATAAGTAGACTGAGGTCAGTTGGGTAAAAACCCTAGCAATTAAATTGACTTTTTTTGAGTCAAAACTTTATAGTGATGTTAAAATTAAAGCTAATTAATAAAATTTAATTCATTTTTTATGATTGAACAAGGATTACAACAAGAGATCAATATGGTTATGACTGAAGCGAGAAACCGTCGCCTTGAGTTTGTTACTGTAGAGCATTTACTTTTAGCGTTGCTTAATATGGATGACGTTATCTCATTTCTTCGAGGTAAAAGGGTAAATATTGATGAGCTACGTGCAGAGCTTGATCAATATATTGATTCACACACGCCAATTATTTCAGAAGATGCAGAAATAGATATTGTTCCAACTGTTGGTTTTCAAAGAGTTCTTCAAAGAAGCGTTTATCAGGCCCAATCTGCTCAAAAAAACTCTGTAAACGCTATGAACGTATTTGTAAGTATTTTTTCTGAAAAAGAATCACATGCAGTATATATGTTAAAACTCAATAATATATCTAGATTAGATGTAATGGAAGGAATTTCTTCTCAGTTGGCAGATACACCAAGTGAGGAAACAAAAAAAGTTGAAGGTGATAAGAAAACTAAACCATCCTCCCTTGAGTCTTTTACAACTAACTTATGTGAAAAAGCAAGACTTGGTGAAATTGATCCTCTACTTGGTAGAGAGGAAGAGGTTCTTAGGACGGTTCAAATTTTATCTAGACGCCGTAAAAATAACCCTTTACTTGTTGGACAGGCTGGAGTTGGTAAGACTGCTATTGCTCAAGGTTTAGCAAAAAGAATAGTAGATGGTAAGGTTCCTGAAATTCTTAAAAGTACTACTATTTATTCATTAGATGTTGGTGTATTAATTGCAGGTACTAAATATCGAGGTGATTTTGAGAAGCGTTTAAAATCAGTACTTTCAGATCTTGAAAAAGATAAAAATTCTGTTCTTTTTATTGATGAAATTCATACTTTAATTGGTGCAGGTAGTGTCTCTGGTGGATCTTTAGATGCATCTAATTTGCTTAAACCAGCATTAGCAGATGGATCTCTTAAGTGCATTGGCTCTACAACCTATGATGAGTTCCGTAAAGTATTTGAAAAAGATCATGCGCTTACAAGGCGTTTTCAAAAAGTTGACATTGAAGAGCCTTCAGTTGAAGATACAATTAAAATTCTTCATGGATTAAAAAAATATTATCAATCTCATCATAAAGTTAAATACTCATCATCCTCTTTAGCATCCGCAGCTGAATTGACTCATCGTCATATAGGTGATAGACGTCTTCCTGATAAAGCAATTGATGTAATAGACGAGGTAGGGGCTCTTCAGCAAATCCTTCCAAAATCTAAACGTAAGGTAAATATTGGTGTTTCTGATATAGAGAATATTGTAGCTAAACTAGCTCGTATCCCCTCACGCCAGATTAACAGCGATGATAAGTCACTATTAAAGAACTTAGAGGAAGATTTAAAATTGGGTGTTTTTGGACAAGATAGTGCTGTTGAATCACTAGCAACTGCAATAAAACTCTCACGTTCAGGACTTTCTCCAGTTGAGCAGCCAATGGGTTCTTTTTTGTTTGCTGGACCGACTGGGGTTGGAAAAACTGAAATTTGTAAACAGCTTTCTCGAATTATGGGTGTTAAACTATTACGCTTTGATATGTCTGAATATATGGAGCGGCATTCTATTTCTAAACTTATAGGATCTCCTCCTGGATATGTAGGATACGATGAGGGTGGCTTACTTACTGAAGCTGTTAATAGTAATCCATATGCTGTACTTTTATTAGATGAAATTGAAAAAGCTCATCCAGACATTTTTAATATCTTATTGCAAGTAATGGATCATGGGAAACTTACAGATGCCAATGGTCGAGAAGTTGACTTCAGTAATGTAATACTTGTTATGACTTCAAATGCAGGTGCTCAAAGTGTTCAAAGATCGTCTATAGGATTTAATGAACAAGATCATTCTCTTGATTATGAAGGCGAACTTAAAAAAATATTTACTCCAGAATTTAGAAATCGTCTTTCAGAAACTATCTACTTTAATAAGCTCAATGAAGAAGTCGTTATTTATGTTGTCAATAAGTTTCTGTTCGAACTTGAAGATGTTCTTGAGAAAAAGAGCGTCTCTTTAATTGTTTCTGATTCAGCTAGAAAATGGTTCGCTGAAAATGGTTATGACTCTAAGATGGGTGCTCGTCCAATGATGAGATTGATTGAAAGAGAAATTCGTAAACCTCTAGCTGATGAGCTACTATTCGGTAAATTAAGTACTGGAGGAACAGTTAAAGTAGGTATCAATAAGGATAAGATTGTTTTAACTATTTCTTAATGAGAATTCTTATAAGTAATGATGATGGCTATCAGGCTAAGGGTATTAAGCAGCTTGCAAAGTCACTAAGTAAAATTGCTGATATTATTATTGTAGCCCCAAGTGAAAATAAGTCTGCTGCAAGTAGCTCACTGACAATAGGCAAACCATTGAAGCCAGTTCAAATTGAAAAAAATATATTTGCAATTGATGCAACACCTACTGATTGTGTTCATTTGGCTTTATGTGGCTTTATTAAAGAGTCAATTGATTTAGTAGTCACGGGCATTAACTTTGGTGCAAACTTAGGGGATGATGTTATCTATTCTGGAACTGTTGCAGGAGCTATAGAAGGTCGCTTTTTAGGTCTTCCATCAATCGCCGTATCCTTAGCTAGTTGGGATTGTAATCATTTCGAAACAGCTGGTGCAATTGCTATTAATTTAGCAGCTCAAGTTAGTAAATCGAAATTATCTTCTAGTACAATACTCAATGTCAATGTTCCAGATATTCCTCTTAGTAAAATAAAAGGTATTAAGAGTACTCGATTAGGAAGTAGGAGTAAATCTGAGCCAAGTGTAAAGGATAAAAAAAATTCAAGTTTATATTGGATTGGCGAAAATGGTAAGGAAGATGATAATGCAGAAGGAACAGATTTTCATGCAATCTCAAATGGATTTGTTTCAGTAACCCCTCTTCAGATTGATACAACTAAACACTCAGAAATAAATAAAGTTAATGATTGGCTTCAAAAAATGGATTATTGATTCCAGGTATCTCTTAGTCCAACTGTTTTATTGAATACCATTCCATCAGATTCACTGTCTCTGCAAAAGTAACCTTCTCGTTCAAATTGATATGCTTTTTCAGCTATAGCATTTAATAGGTTTGGTTCAACAAATCCATTTTTTATTTCAAGGGAGTTGGGGTTAATAGTAGATGATAAATCACTAAACATAGTTGGATTTGATTCTAAAAAAATACGATCATATAGCCTAAACTCAGCATGGATCGCCATACTAGACTCTACAAAATGAATAACACCCTTAACTTTACGACCATCTAATGGATTTTTACCTAGTGTTTTTGGATCGTAAGTACAGAAGACAGTTTCTACATTACCATCATTATCTAAATCAAAATGTGTTGCTTTGATAATATAGGAATTTCTAAGACGAACCTCCTTATTGATTGCTAGCCGCTTATATTTATTATTTGGAGCAACTTCCAAGAAGTCTTTTTTATCAATATAGATTTCACGACTAAAGAAAATTTCTCTACTTCCCATATCATTATTTTGAGGATGCATTGGAGCTTTAAGGGATTCAATTTCACCCTCGGGATAATTTTCAATCACTAATTTTAATGGATTAATTACAGCCATTGATCGAGTAGCAGTGATATTTAGATCATCTCTAATTGAAGATTCTAAAATTGAAATATCAGTTAGGGTATTTACTTTTGAAACTCCAATTCTTTCACAGAAATCTTTTATTGCATTTGGAGTATAACCTCTTCTGCGAAGTCCTGAAATCGTAGGCATACGAGGATCGTTCCAGCTATTAACATGATTACCATCGATTAAGAGTTTTAATTTCCTTTTAGATGTTGTTGCGTACTCTAAATTTAAGCGTGAAAATTCATATTGATGGGGTCTATTTGAAGTATTGAAGTCATCTAAATTTTCTAGAGTCCAATTATAAATTCTTCTATTATCTTGAAATTCTAGAGTGCAAATAGAATGAGTAACACCTTCAATTGCATCTCCAAGGCAATGAGCAAAGTCATACATTGGATAAATGCACCAATCATCGTTTGTCTGATGGTGTGTTTCAAATCGAATTCGATAAAGAGTTGGATCTCTCATACACATAAAGCTTGAAGCCATATCAATTTTAGCTCTTAATACACATTCACCTTCTTCGAATCCTCCAGCTTTCATTTTTCTAAAAAGGGTTAGGTTTTCTTCAATACTAGTGTCACGATATGGACTATTTTTTCCAGGATCTTTAAGAGTTCCACGATACTTATGAATTTCATCACTGGTTAAAAAACATACATAGGATAATCCCTTGGAAATAAGTTCTTCAGCACATTGATAAAATATATCAAAATAACTTGAACTAAATTTAACTTCACCGTCCCAATTAAACCCTAACCACTCAACATCTTTTTTAATAGAATTAACATATTCAATATTTTCTTTAGAAGGGTTGGTGTCATCAAATCTTAAGTTGCAATATCCATCATAATCTTCTGCTGTTCCAAAATTTATGCAAATAGACTTAGCATGACCAATATGAAGGTAACCATTAGGTTCGGGAGGAAAACGTGTTTTAATACTTACATGTTTTCCTGATGAAAGATCTTTGTTTATAACATTTTTAATAAAATTAGTAGGCTTTATTTCTTTATTTTGAGAATCCATTTATATCAATTCTAAGAGTAATTATAGCTTTTCAAATTATATCATTAAAAGCTTGATTTAATATGTTCTGCTCTAGTTGTAATTGCCATAGTAAAATAGTTTATATGAGAATAGCAATAGTTAGGTTGTCTGCATTAGGTGATATTGTTCAATCTATGATAATGCTTCAATTTATTAATAAAAATTATCCATATTCAAAAGTTGACTGGGTTATAGAAGAAAGATTTAAAGGTATCTTGGAAAATAATCCTCATATAAGAAAAATTCATACTATTAATCTTAATAAGGCCAAAAAACGAAAATCAGTTAATATACTATTTAGTGAATTGAATAAAGTAAGAGGATTTGGTGATTATGATTTAGTTATAGATACTCAAGGCCTTGTTAAATCAGCAATAGTTGCAAAATTATTAGGTGGTAAAAAAATCATTGGATTTGATAAGGACTCAATTCGAGAGCAATTAGCATCTTATCTATATAATCAAAAGACTTCGATTAAATATTCAGAAAATACAATCCTTAGAAGTATTGCATTGATAAGTGAATCATTAAATATCAATGTTACTAATAACGAAATTATAAATAAACAATCATATTTAGTTTCTAAGAGTTCTTTCGAAACTCCTTTGGAGCCTTTCATTATTTTTATAATTGGTTCAACTTGGGAAAGTAGAAATTATCCAAAAGAAAAATTTGTAGAAGTAGCCAAAGCTCTTAAAATAAGTTGTTTAGTTGTGTGGGGTAATGAAAATGAAAAAGAAAAAGCCGAATGGATGAGAGGTGAATCAGAAAATATTCAAGTCTTACCAAGTTTGTCACTTGATGATTTAAAACTTGTTATAAATAAAGCAAGCTTATTAATTGGAAATGATACTGGTCCAACTCATATGGCTTGGGGTTTAAATACTCCATCAATAACTCTTTTTGGTCCAACTCCAATATCTAGATTATATATTACGCCAAATCATAGGGCTCTTAAATCAAGCTCAATGGTGGATCATTCAAATTTAAATAAGAGTGATTTTTCAATTTCAGAAATTACTATTAAGGATATTATTAAAATATCAAAAGAGCTACTAGGAACTTCTTCTTGAATATCTCTAAAAGGAAATAATTTTGCTTACTTCATTTATTGACTCAAGTATAAATTTAGCATTTGAACTTGATTCATCTATCTTATGACCATTTTTGACAAGGATAGTGTTATCAATACCAGCATTACTTGCAGCCTTAATATCACTCTCTTTATCTCCTATCAACCATGAACTATCCATAATAATCCTGTGCTTTATTTTTGCCTCAAGAAACATTCCAGGTCTAGGTTTTCTGCATTCACATGATGAATTGGGGCCGTGAGGGCAATGAAAAATATCTAAAATTTCAATATTATTTTTCTTAAATTCTTCTAACATCCAAATTGTCAAAATTTGATAATCTTTATCTTTATATATATTCCTTGCAATGCCAGACTGATTTGTAACAATAACTATATGGTAACCAAGTTTTTTAAAATGATGACATGCTTCAAAAATACCATTAATAAATTCAAAATCTTGTATTTTATGTAAATAGTTAACTTCTTTATTTATTACACCATCTCGATCAAGAAAAATAGTTTTTATAGACATAAATTAAGGTGAGTATAATTAACTTTATATTTTAGTAGGTATTTTAAGGGAATGTAGTGTTAAGGAATTTTAATCTAGAAAAAACATATCAACTTTTGTTAATTTCCTTAGCTTTTTTTATGCCTTTAACTGTCTTTGGTGGAAATTTAATTATCCTATTAATCGTTCTATTATGGTTGATTTCAGGCAACTATACGAAAAAATTTAAATTAATAACACAAAGTAAACTATTAATTGCTTCAATTGTTTTTTTTGGTATACATGTTGTTGGCTTGCTCTGGACTTATGACTTGGAATGGGGTATTCACATAGTCCGCAAAATGTGGTATTTTTTATTGCTTTTACCAATTCTTTATACGATTGTTATTAAAGAGAACATCCGTAAATATATAGCTTCATTTTTGATTGCAATTACTATTACTGAGATATTATCCTACTTAATTTGGTTTGAAATTATTGAACCTTTTAAAAACGCCTCAGTTTATAACCCAACTCCTTTTATGAGCCATATATCTTATAACCCTATTCTTGCTTTTGCTATTTATATTGTTTTGCATAGATTTTTTATACAAAGAGATATGGGAAAAATACAAATGTTTTTTTATGGATTTTTTGGTTTTTCGATGTCTATAAATATGTTTATAACTGGAGGGAGGGCAGGCCATGTTGCTTTTTTTGTAATCTTATCAGTTTTAATTTTCCAATTTTTTCGTTTCAATAAGATTAGAGCATTAGTTATTACTTTTTTAACTATTCCATTTATTTTCTTTATTGCTTACCAATCAAGCACAATCTTTTCTGATAGGGTAAATGAAGGGTACGTAAATGTTAAAAATTATTCATTTGACATGACAAATAATAAAATTACGTCAATTGGCTCTAGATTTACTTTTACTAATAACACCTTAGAAATGATAAAGAAAAACCCTTTAATTGGAGTTGGAACTGGGGATTTTCCAGGTGAATATAAAAAAATTAATATGATTAATACTCCACATATGAATAATGTAACTAACCCTCATAATATGTATATTTTGGTTACAGCTCAATTGGGTTTAATTGGTTTAATTAGTTTACTTTCAGTTTTTTACTTTCAAATAAAGATTGCAATTCATTCAAAAAATACTCTAACAAAAGATGTTGGAATTGTATTACCTTTAATGTTTTTAGTTATTATGCTTAGTGACTCATATTTACTAGGCCACTATACAACTTTAATGTTTATTTTTTTTAGTTCCTTCTTGTATAAGGACTTTGAAAATACTTAATTTAGGATATTTTTTATGTTGAAGATAATTTTTGATAAAACCTTTTCGCTGGAAAAGTTAACTATATTTATTGCTACTTTCATAGTAATAAGTTTTAATTTTAAGCTTTTAGAAATAATAATAATTTCTCCGTTGTCTGGGTACTCATTATTAATCTTATCTTTTTTGACCCTTTTTGTCATATTATTATCAATCCTACTTTTGACTTTTTGTTATCGAAATACAATAAAGCCTATTTTAGTAACTTTGTTAATAGTTTCTTCGGTCTTAACCTATGCTTTGAATAATTTTGGATTATTATTTGAACAAAATCTTTTTTTTAAGACAACTGAATCAACCAGCCTTGACTTAATAGAACTAATAAATTTCAAGTCATTTCTTTATTTGTGTATATTGGGTATATTTCCCTCATATTTTTTAATTAAAACAAAATTAACAAAGCTTCCTTCGAAAGAAAAGCTATGGCGAAGGTTTAAGGTTTTTTTGATTTTAATATTATTTTTTATTTTGTTAGCTACAGGCTTTTCAAAACTAGTAAATTTTCCTTTGGGATCTGCAAATCCAATTACTATTCATTTGATAAATATTGCTAAATTAGTAATACCTTTAAAAAACTTCATATTGCGAAGGGATTTAGATGAAAAGATTGCCTTAATTGAGAATAAAGGTTCTTGTGCTTTTTGTAACCTATCACAAGGAAATTTTAATGGAAAAAATTTAAAAGGTGTTGACCTAAGTTTTGCATTATTGATTGGCGCAGATTTAAGATATACAAATCTGAGTGGAGCTAAGCTTGATGGAGTAGATCTAACTAATCAGGATTTAACAGGAACAATTCTGTCTTTTGCTGATCTTACAGGTGCGAAATTAGATGGTGTTGATCTTAGTAACAAAGACTTAACTGGAACAATCCTTAAAGATGTTGATCTGAGTAAGGTTGACCTAACCTATAAGAATTTAAGTGGGACAATTCTAGGAGAGGCTGACCTTAGTAATATTGATTTAACAGGCACAATTTTATCTTTTTCGAATCTTATTGGAGCCAATCTAGATGGAGTCAATCTTAGTAATAAGGATTTAACTGGTGCGGGTCTCAATAAAATTGATCTTAGTAATAAGGATTTAAGTGGCACAATTCTTAGTTTTGCAAATCTTACTGATGCTAATATAGATGGAGTTGACTTAGGTAATAAGGATTTAAATGGAACAATTTTCAATGGAGTTGATTTTAGAGGAGTTGATGTTAGAAATATAAATTTAAGTGGAGCAATTCTAAAGGAAGCTAATTTTGGGAATAAAGATCTAACTGGTACAATTTTATCTTTTGCTGATCTTAGTGGAGCAAACCTCGATGGTGTAGTTTTGATTAATAAAGATTTATCTAGAGTAAACCTTAGTAGAGTCGATCTTAGCAATAAAGACCTTACTGGAGTTCGTCTTATTTTTTCAAATCTTGAAGGTGCTAATCTGAATGGTGTTGACCTCAGAAATATGGATTTAACTGGGGTAAATCTTAGTGGAGTTAATCTAAGTAATAAGGACCTGACTGGGGTAAAACTTACTTTTGCAAATCTTACTGATGCTAATTTAGATGGAGTTGACCTAAGTTATAAAGACCTAACTGGAGCAATTCTTAGTGGAGTTGATCTGAGTAAATTTGACTTAACTGGAACAACACTTAAAGATACTAAGAAAATTGAGATAGAAATTAAGAGTCCTTCCACCTCTTATTGGCCAGCATTAAGTGAAGTCCAAAATTTGACTGTCACTAGATATGATTTAAGTGGAAATATTGAGTATATATCAACTAAGGAGGGTTTTTTATACGAATCAAAATACAACGAATCAAAACTCGTTCTAGACCTTAATAATGATATTCAATTCCCATTTTTTGTGAATGATGGCGCTGAAGTTGGTTTGTTAGGAATCGCTTCACAAAATGAGCTTATTTATATTGCATATACAAATCAAAATATTGACAGTTCTTATTCTTTAATTGTAGATGAGTACTCTATGAATTTTAACAAGGTGAGAAATATTATCGAAATTCAAAACTTTGGCTCAGTTCATTTTGGAGGTAATCTTCTATTTGATAATCTTGGAAGACTTTATTTATCTGTTGGAGATGGCTCTAAAAGTAATGAGGCTCAAAATCTTAATTCTTTAAAAGGTAAGATATTGAGGCTTGATACTTCAGAATCTAAACAAGAGCCAGAAATAATTGCCTATGGTGTAAGAAATCCTTGGGGTGTTTCTATCGATTCTAAAGATAGAATGTTTGTTTTGCAGTGTGGAGCATATGATGCTGAGGCTGTGTATTTATTAAAAGATATATATTCTGGAATCCCAGCAAATCTTGGGTGGCCAGTATTTGAGGGAACTAAAAGACAGAAAAAATCATCCCTAACCATCGATGACGTATCAGCACCAATTTTTGAGTATAGAAATAGACCAGGATGTGCAACTGCTGGCGTTTACTTGGATGATATTGAATCTTTTTTATTTGCTGATTTTTTTGGAACAATAAGGTTATTAAAACAACAAGAAGATGAACAGTGGTATATATTACATGAGGATAAAAAAGAAAAAAATCCAATATATGGTTTTGGTTTTGACAAGAAAACAAATAAAATATTTCTTGCTCCAGATAATCGTGAATTAGAAATTTTAGTGGATCAGGTTAAAATAAATCAATAATAATTCTCTAAAGGCAATTATATTTTTTAAGAAAAGACTTTAAAGTTATTTCAAATTTTCAATAAAGGTATGCATAAAGATCTGAAACAACCTAAAAAAATTCTAATAATCGTTCAGAGATCTAATGGAGATGTTTTTTTAAGCATTGGGCTTATAAAAGCTATTAATGTATTTTATGACTCTCCACAAATTGACCTATTGGTGAATGATGATACATTTGAATTAGCAAAACTTCTGCCTCACATTAATCATATCCATAAATTCTCTTATAAACAAAAAACAAAAAATAGGTGGGCTCAAGAAAAAAAAATATTATTTAAAATCTTTAGAAAATATGATTTAAGTGTTAATTTGACGTCGAGTGATAGAAGTGTTTTATACGCAATATTTTCTAGTAGAAGATCTATTAGCGTAGTGGAAAAAGGTAATAAAAAATCTTGGTGGAAGAAAAAATTACTTTCTAATTTTTACTTTTATGATAATACAGAGCATATTTTAATTCAAAATTATACTCCTTTAAGGCTTCTTGGAATCAAGCATGACTTCTTACTTCATTCTATAGAAAATAGATTAAAAAATATTAAAAATATTCAAAAAAAATTAGATAAAAAAGAAATTGATAACTTTATTATTTTTCATCCATCTGCTCAATACTATTATAAGATATTACCTAAGGAATTAAGAAATAGACTCTTATCAAAATTATCTGATTTAGGTATTTCTATAATAATTACTGGTAGTAAAAATAAAATTGATTTAGGTATTAAAAAAGAACTACCAGTTTTAAATAATGTGTTCGATTTTATTGGAGATACCACTTTAGAAGAGTACTTTGCTTTAAGTGAGTTGTCACTGGGTTATGTTGGAATGGATACTTTAAATATGCATATTGCAGCTGCTCAAAATAAACGTATTTTTGCGATATTTGGCCCTACAAAATTAGCTATGTGGTCACCTTGGTCGAACAAAGAAAAAACTGGAACAACTATAAATACACCAATACAGACATATGGGAAAAATACAATTTTCCAATCTTCTTTGCCTTGTGAAATATGTGGCGAAGTTGGATGTGGAAATAATCATGATAAAAGTACTTTTAATTTCGATATTGATTCAGATAAAATTTTTAATGAAGTAAGTAATTGGTATAAAAATGTTAGGCTTTAAAAAAACATATGTACTGCCGTTTAAGTTTGAAATTCCTAATTATGCTCATGATTTTCTAGCTAAACAATCTTTAATTAAACCCTTATTTAAATATATTAAACGGTTTTTATATATTTCTTTAAAAAGACAACGGCAGCTTGAAGTATCAAAAATTTTAGATAAGCACCAAAATATTTTATGGTTAAATTTCTCAGCACCAAGCTTGGGGGATAGTTTGATGGATTTATCAAGTCGAATTTTGTTAAGTGATAGAAAAATCGACCTACTTACCGATAAAAAAAATGTTTTACTCTATACTAATGATACGATATTTTCATCTGCCTACTCTAGAATTGATGATGTCATAAAAAATTCATACGATCTTGTTATAGTAGACTCTTATAGTACAAGAAGTATTAAGATTAAAAATCAATCAATGCCTTCAACTCCATTTAT
>MDSY01152943.1_pt1 | contig 14825 bp, 11 predicted proteins | sample 811131 | NCBI WGS metagenome assembly MDSY01 (sample SAMN05326643, study PRJNA326480) | marine metagenome | isolation source: seawater | place: Atlantic Ocean: South West | collected 2010 | reverse complement strand
CTAAAGTCAGCAATAAAATTAAAATTTATTTTTTTTCTTAATAATGCTACGTAATACAAATAACTAAATGGAGCTCCTGAAACAATTACATTACTGATTTCATACTTATTCATAATTTTTGAAACCTTATTCTGAAATTCTTTTTTTTGGAGGCATCCTAAATCGTAATAAGAACCCTTAGTAAGAAATTTTAAATAAAATAATGATACCCCATAAATAATTTTTTTTAAGAAATTATTTGGTTGAGTTTTTAAAATTTTAGGATAAAAAAAATTAATACCTGTTATGATGTGTACTTTATCTTTAAAATCAACTGAAATATTATTCTTATTACAAAATAGAAAGACTTTATGACCGTTCTTAATCAGTTGTGAAGCGAATTTAGCCCACCTCCTACCAGCAACTGAATTGTCAGTTCCAATGTTATAGGATATTATAAGTATTGATTTTCCCAATGAAAAAATTAAGTTTTTTTACGAATTTCTTTTGCTGGACTTCCATAAGCAATAATATTAGATTTTAATTCCTTAGTGACTATTGAACCCATACCAATAATTGAATTTGAACCAACTTTTACACCATTTTTAATCACAGAATTAACTCCTATAAAAGTATTATCACCTATTTTAGACGAACCACCAGTAATCACATTACAAGTTAAAATACAATTTTTACCAATTTCTGAATTGTGCCCAATATTAACCAAAGAACCAATTTTACTGCCAGATTTTATAATAGTTGAGTCTAAAGTAGCTCTTCTAACTGTAGAGTTAGGGCCTATATCAATATTATTTTTTAAAACAACATTTCCCAATTGAGGAAATTTAACTAGTTGATTAATAATTTTATCTAATTCAAAACCTAACCCTTCCGTTCCTAAAGAAACATGACTTTTTATTATACAATTATTACCAATTACTGTATTAGCCTCGATTACAACATTTGGATAAATTATAGTACCATCTCCAATTGATACATTTTTACCAATAAAAACGTTTTCTGAAATTTTAATATTTTCATTTTTTAAGTGTTCACTGATACAGTTTTTTAAATAAAAATCAATTCTTGGTGAAAAAAATTCTGTAATTATTTTTGAGAAAATGATTTTTGCAGATTGATTAGTTATCAAATAAACAACATTTTTTTTATTTGTAATTGATAGATTATCACCTACAATAAAAAATCCTTTTTTCACTTTTTCAAGAGATTTTTGATTTTTTATCCATGATAAACCATCATTTTTTTGATTATCTAGAGAATTTACATTATTTATTTCTGCATCTTTTAAATCGCCAGATAATTTCAAATTATAAAGCTCAGCTATTTTATGGACTTTTAACAATTTTATATTTTTTTATGAAACTTTGCAGGAATACCAAACCATATTTCGCTTGGTGGGACATTAAAACGAACTTGAGAATTTGCGCCAATTATAGAATTTTCACCAATTACAACAGATGGCATGAGAGTAACATTTGCACCAAACATAGATCCTGACTTCATTTCACAAGTTTGCTTAATATTCTTAGTAAGGTCTGGTGTATCAGCAGCTACAAAACCATATTTCACGATAACATTTTCACCTACAATTGTTCCAGAAGATAAGGTACACCTGCTTCCAAATGATGATCCATTTCCAACAATGCAATTATCTCTTAATTCGCAGTAAGCTGTCATTCTACAATTACTTCCAAGTTCAACATTCTTCCCAATTTTAGAGTATGTTCCAATAAAAGAATTATTTCCAATTCTACTATTTTTGGATACAATAGTATTACTTTCTATAGTAACATTATCTTCTATCACTACACCATCTTCAATAATTATAAAATTACCAATTTTAACATTATACCCAATTGATACGTTTTCTGAAATCAAATTAAATTTATTGTCCATAGCTATTTTATTATCCACCTTATAACTTGAAATGCTTCGGCATATTTTGTATTTATTTGAACTCCTCTGGTTCTAGCTAATGAACGTATAAACTCTTCATTAGCATAAGGTCTTTTAGACTGTGACTTGTACTGTTTTAAGGCATTAACTTTACTCAAAATATGTTTCTCATTCAAGAAAACAAACGAACTTGTTTCAAAAGATAAATTATTCCATGGCATCTCATAACCAAGTATTGAACTAAACTTAAATGCCCTTATAGACTCATTAAATATTGTATTATGATCTTGATGTACATCACTTTCAGATGGAATCATGACTAAATCAGGATTTAAATTGTTTCTAAGCTCTATAAGGTCCTGTAAAATTTGCTGTCTTTTTTCATTAAATATCCTTACTTCGTATCCGTAAAGAAATGTATTTATAGATTTTACGCCTAATACTTTAGAAGCTTCTTTAAATTCGGCAATTAAAATATCTGATGGATATTGACTCGGTACAGATTTTTCACATGCTGAAAAAGTGGCAATATAAACATCTAAACCTTCTTCAACCATCCTTGAAATAGTTGCTCCACAACCAAATTCAGCATCATCAGTATGAGGAGCTACAATTAAAACTTTTTTAAAATTTTGGAACACTTAAAATTAATTATTTAGAAACTTATAAGAAAATTTATTTGAGTTATTATCCTCAATTATAACCAAGAAGAATCCCATTGAAAATTCTGAGAAATTGTAAGTTAAATGTCTTGAATTCAACTCTTTATCATATAACAGTTGCCCACTAACACTGTATATATTAATCTTTTTTATGAGCCTATTTTTAGTTTGAGATTCAATACTTAAAGTATTTCCGAATATTTTAAATGTAAAACCTAGAGGACTAAAATGATTTATATTCAAAAAAGGAGATTGAACAATTATACTTTTTTGAAAAATATCCAAGCAAGTACCAATACTGTCAATTTTTGAGACTAATTGAACATTATAAATACCAGGGTTTGAATAAAGATGAAATGGGTTTGCTTCATTTGAAGTATTATTATCTCCGAAATTCCATTCAAATATCGAAGCTCCACTAGAAAGATTTATAAAATTAATTAATGCTTGTCCAGAACTATCTATGTATATAGTATCACGATGATTGGAAAAATTTGAAATTACAACTTCTGGTTCTGTAACAATTATTTGGTGATTATTAAGCGAACATGATGAATTATGATTTGTTAAAATATTGTATTCTCCAGCGCTAACATTATTAAAACAGATAGAATCTTGATTGGCAATAATAGAGTCAACCAAAAAATTTAATGAGTCGTATAGATTAAAAAAGCTTCCATTAATTGACGAATTCTCTAAACTGATACTGGCGGTTGAATCTTGATAACATGATGAATTCTTAACATTTATATCATATTCAACATCAACAGAAAGTTTAAATCTTGGAGATGGAGCCAAAGAGTCAGATAAGAAGGTATAAACACTGTCTGATCTTAAGTCTGTTAATATACCATTATGTAAATCTTCAAGAATTAGACAAGAACCAATCATAAAAGAAGGTATGTTATCAAATTCAATTGAATAATTACCATGTGCGTATTGACCGATTCTAGCATCTAGATAAATATCAGTACTTTGATTATTGTTAACACATGTTCTGTCTAAAAAATTTCCATTATTATCTAAAAAAAATAAATTAGGAACATAATCTGGATTAGGCGAAAAGAGTTTAAAGATGTCTTGTCCTTGATCATAATTATTTGAATAATTTGGTCCAGCTAAAATCGAAGCATAATCACCATAAGAATTCACATCAGAGCTAATAAATAATTTTAAAGGGTTATTAACTCCATTTGAAGATTTTGTAAATGCTGTTTGATAGGAATTTATTGTTTGATTAGGATTAAAAGTAAGATTACCACTACTAGATGCCTTGACCCAAAAACCTTGAGAATGGGGTATGTCTAAAGCTCCTGATGTGTAATTCCCTAAATCACCTTGATAAATATATCTTGCATTGTCAATAATTGAAGAGTTAACATCGTAAAAACCTGTAGATCCATTTGTCCAGTCTAAAGTAGAGGGATAAGGATTTGAAATAAGGTTCCAACCATCATTTACTTTAGTTATTGCCTTACTAAAAGATGAAAAATTTGGTATTCCAGTTACTGAAATTGTATTAGCTCCTGAATTAGAATAAATTAAAGTTCCTGTTGCATTAGCTACAGATTGACTTAAGCTGGTAATACCTACAAAGCCATCGTCGATTGATGGTGAAGCAGCAGATTCATTGTAGGTCAAAACACTATAAAATCCACTACATGAACCTAACGAAAAATTTCCATTACCAGTAGATATCCCACAATATGTAAATTCGTCATCCCAATCTGCTAATGTTGATGGATTTAATGGTGAAGAAATCATTCTCCATCCATCAGATGAAGCGTTGAAATATCTCTCAGCAGTAAAGGTTCCAGATCCATATACAAAATCAGATGGGGAGTTGACTTTTATTAAACCCGATGTACTTGAAACAGAACTTTTCAATATTATATTTCCTCCGTTTTGATTCAAAATACCTGAAGATGATTCTATAGACTCTTCTACATTAATTGTAATATTTGGAAATTTAAATTTATTACTAGAACTAGAGCTATTATAAAGTAGGTTTTTAAAATTACAATTACCACCACCAGTAATTGCTTGATCTGATGTGCCATTAAAGGTTACAGTATTCCCAGTATTGGAGGAGGTAAAAGTTCCAGAAATTGATAAATCACCAGTAATTGAAAAGTTAGAATTAGAAGTAGCTATTCCACTAATTATCAAATCATGGAACCCATCAGATGAAATTGGTAATTCTCCATTTAATGTGAAAATAACTTTTGAATTACTTGGATTGTTATTATTGCACTCTAATATCTGAGAAGTGCTAGCGGATCCAGTTGTGAAAAAATTAGATGTTGATATTGTTAATGTTGCAATATTTATCAATCTATTTACAGCAGATGTTGAGAAGACTGTCCCTGTGAAAGTAACATTTGATCCAGTATTTATATAACAGTTACTATTTAATTTAAACTCATTTGCAAATTCTAAAGTCATTGAGTTGATATTTAAAACGTTTGCTACCCAAACTTTTAATGAAGAGCCAAAAGTTCCAGATCCACTGAGATTTAATCTTGAATCATTAACCAATTGACCTGAACCATTTATGGTGCCATTAAGAACTAATGAAGTTGTGGTCCCAGCTAACCATGCTCTAATCTGAGCTCCGCTAGAAATAGAAATTGTGGCATTTAAATTAATAGTCAAATCTGAAAATCTAACATAGGAAGAACTTACTGTAATATTATCATTTGCTAAGATTGTCACATCATCATCTTCATCTGGAACGGTAGCTATATCTCCACTAATTCTTATCCAACTTGATGAATTTGACCACTCTCCACCTCCAGTACCATTAGAAGTGAACACCGTAGCAGCAGATGAATTTAAGCAAATAGACATCAATGAGAGAAATATGATATTGTTATAAATGAATTTCATTTATCTAGAGAAATTTAATTTTAAAATATTTACTAATTTAAAATATATATTCCAATAATTATCGTGTGTTTTAAAATCAGTATGTCTTTTTATTTTTTTATTCATAATATTATTGAACTCACCGATAGAAATTCCAAATTTTTTTATGACAAAATTAATATCATTATTTAATTCTTTATCAGAACTATAAAGCGGGTTTTTCAAAACTCTTTTAGCATCAATTTTTGTAATTTGTTTTGAGCAAATTAAATTAGATAAATGCACCTTTCTTTTATCAATATTAAATTTTTGCGGCAGAAAATATGCTTGATAAAATTTTGTAAAAAGAGATTCATAATGCTTTCCCCCATAGTCTTTCCAATTCAAGCTTTTTTTAATTATTTCTTTTGATTTATTTTTATCATAATCTATATAATTTAAAAGATTTATTTTCTCTACATCTAGAAAGAAATTGTAAAATAAATTAGCCCAAAAAGTGGTGTGAGGATAGGTTTTTAGTTTTTTTAACAAACTATTTTTAGCAACTATATCCTTGATGTTTTCAAAATCATTTTTATTGTAAGTCCATCCCTTAATCATTACAGCTTCCGTAGAAATATTAAAACCACTGAAGACATAATTGATTTTAAATTTTCTAGAAAGTTTTAATATTATTGCTTTTATAGCATGATCAGTTAATACTTCTATGTCTACAACCGAAGCTTTTAAATAAGCTAATTGCATAGTTCTAAATTCTTCCCAATCAATTACATGAGTATACAAATCAAAATTTAACTTTTGACAAATATTTTTAATATTTTGAGTAGCTAAATTAGAATTCCAACCTTTGTCTAAATGAACTACTAAAGGTCTAAGTCCTCTTTTACCCAGCCAATATGCCATATAAGATGAATCAAGACCTCCACTCAGCCCAATTAAACAATCATATTTTTTATTCTTTCCTTTTAGTTTTACCTCTTTTATCTTTTTTTCTATAAAACTATTTCTTTCATTTTTAGTTCCCAATTCTTTCAATTGCATATCGTAATTATTACAATAATTACATAACCCGCTATAATCTATAATAATTGTGGAATCGTCATTTTCCGTTAATATACACCTATTACACTCTTTCATTAATTTTTAAATCATGCAAATTCTTTATAATATTAGAAAAAAAATTAAAGTTTAACTCTGAATTGTAATTATATTTCCAAAAATTTAAAACTTTATTTCTAAATTCTGAATTAAAAATTTCTTGAATTGAAAAGTTATTAATTATATCAGCTATTTTATTCAAATTTGGGTCTTTATCAAACAAAAGTCCTGATTCTTCAGTGACAATTTCAGAAACACCACCTACGTTAGTAGCTATTACAGGGATAGAGAAACTTATAGCCTCCATAATTGAAACAGGAATACCCTCAAATTCACTAAGATTTATAAATAAATTCACTGGTGTTTTAGAATAAAATTTCAAAATTTCTTTATTATCTATTTTACCCATCATTCTTACAGAAATATTTTTGTTAAGGCTTTTAGTAGATAATTTAATTGTTTCAAAAAGAGGACCATCTCCAAAATGATACCATTTTACTTTAATTTTTAATAACATTAATAAATTTACTATTCTGTCAACTCGCTTTAATGGTATAATAGACGAGCAGCTAACTAAAACGAAAGTATTTGAATTATTTAAAGGATTTAAACCAGCGGAAACAGTTCCAAGTCTACTATAATTAAATTTATAATTGTAAAGTGGGTGATTTTTTATTAAGTATTTATATCCATTTAAAGAAATTGAAACAATTTTATCTGAATACTTTAATTGATTATTTCTAAAGGGAATTTTAAAATATTTTGACCTGTAATTATACAAGTCAAAACCATGAACTCTTGAAATTAATTTAAATTTTTTAAAGTCATTATTTTCTTTTTTTAGGTAACTTAAAATGTTATTCCACTCATCAAACCAATATGTATAAAAAATATCACATTCTGAATTGAAAATATTAGATTGAAAATAACTTAAAAAAGAATTTGAGTTCTTAATATTATCTGACAAAATGACCATCAGCTCTTTTACCTTACCTAAACTAAAGATAAGTTGAGGATTTAATAATAACTCTTTAAATATTAATAAAACTAAATTAACAGTTAATTTTATTTTATTTTTTTTCTCGTAAGTAAAATCATAACAGATTTCAAATTTAAAAGGTAAATCTTTTAAAATTTCACCTCTTTGCTTAACATAAAATACGATATTGAATTCTTTAGAAAGAACTCTCATCTCAGGTATTAGAAAAGTATCTTCACCTGAATTCTCATATGGAAATTTATTTGTAAATACGTGTAAATTTTTCATTTAACTAGTTTTTGCCAATCGTAACAATTCTTTTTTGAAGGGTGTAATAATTTAGAAAACTGAGAAAAAGAGGAATTTCCCTGATAAAATAAAGTTTCACATTTAGATAAAAGCCACATATCATAGATACTTTCTTTTAACATTTTTTCTTTATAATTATCATCATTATTATCTAATCCCCACATGTGGATTCCTCTTCCAGAAACTTCAGATGGAATATCTTTTTCAAAAGTTAATAAATTCCCTTTGAAAGTTTCTCTGAACAAAAACTCAATATTTGAATTGTCTGTAGATAAAAATATTTTTTTATTTAGTATATTTTTTTTTAAAAATTTTAAAAAAGAGCTTACTGATGATGTAGGTTTTTTATCTGAGCTTCTTATGTGAATACCAAGACAGTCATCAGAAATTTTATACTCGTCTGACCATTTATTTATTTCTTTTTCGTAATAATTTTTTAATCTTATTAAAGGAACTAAATGATAATTGTGTGACGTGGGTTTAAAATCTGCAAAAATCACAGTACGATAATTTAAATTATCTATTAAATTTCCTCCAAAAACCATATTATCTCTATCATATAAATCTTTAAGACCATATTTAATATTAACATTTTTTTTAAGCCATAATTGACTTTTATTTCTTTGATTTTTAGTTGATAATAAAAAATTAGGAGTTTTCTTTAATAAATAATTTGAAATTCCTACATTATACAAATCATAAATATTTTTATCTAAATTATTATTCCATAACTTTGGATAACAGTTAGTTTTAGAATGAGGATAATTAGCCAAATCTTCAATGTAAAGACTGTGCCTTATATAAAAAAAATCGTTAAAAATATTATGATTTAGTTTGCCAAACTGACCATCTGACCAATCAATATATAATTTACGATTGTTTCTTACTGCATAGTTAAGCGATTCTAAAATTGTGAATAACCTATTGCCTAAACCTGCGCATCCTTTAACAATTAAAAATTTATCTTCAGAATTATTAATCAAACTAATTTTAATTTAAAAATCATCATTAATGTATACTAAATTTTCTCCATTAGAAAATTGCGAGAAATTAAGAGTTTCAATTGCACTATAAAATGAAATTGCACATCCTGGAGAAAACCTATCGTGAAGCTCAATAATTAAAACATGAACTTTTTTCAACCAGTTAAAATTGCCTTTTTCAAAAAGTTGTTTTTCAACACCCTCAATATCGATTTTTAAAATATCAATTTTTTGAAAGCTACTATTATCAATAATAGAGTCAATAGTAATAGCTAAAAAAGCTAATGGATCATCTTTTTCGGCAGTAATTATTTGGAAAGCAGTACTTCCTGCATCAGGATTTCTTATTTTTACAAATCCATTATTTATCCAAACTGCTGATTTTAAACTTTTAAAATTTTTGTACTTGTTACAATTTTTTTGAAGAATATTAAAATTTTCTGAATCTGGTTCAACAGCAATTAAATTTGCATTTGGATATTTATTTAAAAAAAAAACTGCAGCATACCCTGCATTAGCTCCGGCATCGATTATGAATTTTGGATTTAGATTATTTGGAAGTGGAAACTCAATAATAAAAAAAATTTCATGGAAATTTGATATATCAGTAGAGTTATTTCTTAGAAAAATAGGATGTTTATAATCTTTCATTTTCACTTCTAAAACATCTATATTACTGTTCTTAGGAAATAAAGCTTTAGCTAATTTAGGGCCATCAAAAACTCCCAATTTAGTTATGTAGGGTAAATAATTTTTTAAATAATTATCAAGTTTTATTTTAAGATGATTAAAAACCATAAATTTTTATAGTGAAGAAAGTAAATATTTTGAAATCATTTTAGGGGAATAATTTTCCATAACCCATTTTTTTCCATTGGCACCAATTTGCTTTATTTCTGCATTAGAAAAAGTACTTAGCTTTTTCTCAAAACTACTCCAGCTATAATCATCAATAGCTAAATAATGTTCATTTTCTTTTGGCATATGCGGGAGTAAAAAGTTAAACTTTTCAAAATTCAAGAAAACAGGACATGTATTTGAGTAAAAAAGTTCCCACATTCTAAAACTATCCCATTGAAAAACAAAGCTATATTTTATACGATTGTAATTAGCCATTAAATTATTTGGTTTTCTTCTAACCTTATCAATCAAACTATATGGTTGATAAATTTTAGGTAAGGTTTCAATATATCCCCCAAAACCTAAGAACATCAAAGACGAGTTTATAATTTTGTAGTAATCTAAACTATGCCTCCTTGTAGTTTTTTTGTAATAAAAATATTCTTCAGAAAAATGATTTTTGTCAGGCTTATCTGTAAACTTTTCATTAACAAGAAAATGGGTTTGTGAACTTTTAATTTCTTTCAAAAATAACTTTCTCAAGTTATGCCAAACTCTAAAATTATGACCAATTTCATTAACAATATCAAAAGTTGAGGTTTCATCTATAGACTTAATCATTCTTTTTGATAAGCCCATTACCCAAGGTACATAATTTTTTGGATGAGAAAAACCTTTTACTGTATGACAGCCAAGTATTAAATTAAAAACTTCATAATGCTTTTGATTTTCCCATATTGGGGAAATCCAATCATTTCTGTCAATTAAAATATTAATTGATTCTAAGTTAAAATTTGGATATCCATCCCTAAATAAGAGATAATCAAAAGATTTAACGTATCTATAATCGTAAATAGCCATATCGTAATCATCATCTTTAGATTTTTTTATTAAATATTCTTTAGATTTAAAATCCTGCCAATAATTAACATTACCAAAGATTTCATAGCCGAGATCCAAAAACCCCTCTGCCAATACAATAATCTCATGGTAATAATGATCATTGCCGTATGGATAAACTGGCGTTATAAAAAATTTTATTTTCATTTAGAATCAAATTTAATATGCGATTCTTAAATGTATGACAATATTATTTGTATTTTCTTAAGAATATTAATTTATAATACGATTTATTTATAAAATCTTATTATAAATCACAATTAATAAACTACAGTCTTTATTTCTTAAATAGACTTTATTATATTTATATATGACCTATATAATTTATGAATTAAAATTAAAATCATAGTGGTTTATAATGAGTAAAGTTTATTTCAAAAACTTAAATGGTTTACGATTTTTAGCAGCCCTTGCAGTCGTAATTCACCACATAGAACAACTAAAGTCTATTTATGGTATTAAAAATTTCTGGCATTTAAATTTTATTAAAAACCTTGGTAATATAGGAGTTCAGTTTTTTTTTGTACTGAGTGGGTTTTTAATCACCTATTTATTATTAACTGAAAAAAAGAATAAAGGAATTAATTACAAAAAATTTATTTTTAGAAGGATTTATAGAATTTGGCCATTATATTTCATAATTGTAATAATAAGTTTTTTTATTGCACCAAATTTTGAATCTTTATCCACTCCTTTTACTTCAACATTATCAAATAATTTTTGTATAAAACTAGTTTGTGTTTGTTTATTTATTCCAAATATTATTTTTAAAATATTTAAGACAGTTCCGCTTGCATCTCAGACATGGTCAATTGGTGTAGAAGAACAATTCTATGCTGTATGGCCTATTATAATTAAGAAAACTAGTAGACCTTTTAAAACTTTTTTTTTAATTATAGTTGTATATGTAATTATAAAAGTTCTAATTTTTAATCTTTCTATGATTTACAGTAGTATTAAATTAGTATCCATTTTCAGTAAAATCACTAATGAATTTAGTGTTTCTGGATTTGTTTTAGGAGCTGTTGGTGCTAATATTTTATTTGTCAACAATACTAATGTTTTAGAAAAAATTAAGAACATTCATTTTGTGAGAATAACATTTATATTATTCATATTATTAATGATAGTATCAAATAGCGAATCATTTTATTCATTAGGAATCATATCAATTGAGAATGAGATTTTCAGTATAACATTCGTGATATTTATAATCAATTTTATTGATAATAGTAAGTTCAAAGTTTCCCTTGAGAACAGAGTTGTAAATTATTTAGGCAAAATTTCTTATGGACTATATATGTATCATCCAATATGTATAACCATAGTAATAAATTTAATTTTAAAAAATAATATTACAATAAATTATTTCTTCATATATCCTATTTCTATTCTTATAACAATTATGACATCAATTATTTCATACAATTTCATTGAAAAGCCATTTTTAAAAATGAAGAAGTATTAGGTTAGAAGACATAAATATATAAGACTTTTAAATAAGAATCTAGATTAGAATTTTTGTAAACAAATGAATTCTTACAAGTGTTTTTTAAATTTATGATAGGCTTAATAGAAAATAAGAAATTACAACCTTCTTTATTTAAAATTTTTAAATCAATTTCAAGATTTTTTATTTGCTTAATGTTATTATTTGAAGTAAGTTCAGAAGATTGAATTTCACAATAGACTCCATAATTTTTGAATTTTTCATAGAGAATATTACTCTTCTCTAACTCATTTATAATAGCAGAACCTATTAATTCCTTTTTTTGAAGAGGGTAATTATTCAAAAACCCACCTATGGTATTAATATTATTATAATTTAAAATTACAGATGGAAATCCAACAGTCGCAGCTTTAGAACTAGAGTTAATTTTTAAATCTCCTTTTATTTTACTAATGAAACTTTCAGAATAATAGTTGGCAATTGAAAAATGTGTTTTAGAATTTTTATTAAAATAAGTATGATAAAAAGAGTTCTCCGCACTTAAATTAAAAGTTCCAAAAAAATTATTAGTTACAACAAAAAAACAAATTATATAAGAAAATTTAATATTGAGTTTTAAGTTTCTTATAGAAATACTAAAAAGCAAATACCAAACTAGAGGGAGAATTGAATAGAATCTAAAAGTGAAACTATTTAAAAAATTACTATGATATTTTATGGGATTTAAAAAAGACAATCCATAAAAAAAGTTCTCAAATAGAATCGCAAAAATTAAAATAAAAAATAAAAAATAAAACTGAGCATTAGCCTTAAGATTTCTAATAGTAGTCAAATAATAGAAAACTAAAACTAAAATTATTGGGAAATGTAAACTTGCAAAATGTCTATGACCGTCTTTAAGAAAAGTTAAAGATGTTCCTAAAAACCCTTTAAAATTCAATGTTCCTAATCTTAGCATTTCGCTTCTAAATGATTCAAAATCTAAAAAAAAGAATAGTTCAAATAATCTATATTCACAAACTATTGTTGAAAGGGCAAAAAGTAAAAAACTTAACATAATTTTTAAGTTTATATTATAGTATTTTCTAAAAACTATCACATAAATAGTTAAGAAAAAATGAAAGAATATATTCCCTAAAATTAATGAGGAAAAAAAAGGAAATAGTGCAATAGTTAACCAATCATTGAAATTATCTTTTTTATTAAAAATATTTAAGTACGTGAATAATAGTAAAGGTTGACCTGCAATAGTTAAAAACCCATTTGTAAAAAAAGGAAGTGTTGAAAAACCAAGGGAAATTAATGGAATTAAAGGGTTATTTTCTTTAAAAATATATCTTTTAAGTAAAAGTAGAATTCCAAAGAATGCTACTAGATGTAGTAGAATTCTATTTAATGAATATGCAAAACTTACATCTAAAAAATTATATGTCAAAACAGAAAAATTTATTTCAGATTTTAAAAATCCTCTTTTGATTCCTCCCATTAAATATGGAACAATTTCTTCAGCGTCTAAGAATAAAGATTCACTATGAGCTAAGATCTTATTAATTGCAACATGTTGATTCAGATTGTCTCCAATTAAAATCTTACATTCCGTAAAAAAATTATAATAGGGTGATAAATAGACTAATAAAATGAAAACTGAAAAATAGAATACTTTATTATTCTTCAAAATCAATAAAATTTTCTAAACAAGGATTTAAAATTGCATTATTAATATCTCTTTTAGACACGTTTTCATTACTTAAGTTTGAATGTACTTCAAAAGTAAGTGCATTTGAAATATTTACTAGCGACTTTTTTTCAAAATCAATAAAATCTAAATTTAGGAAGTAGTTTCCTTTATTTAAAAATTTAGAAGGGATTTGTAAATCTACTCGATAATTTCCTTTTTTAGTTTTAGATTTTTTATAAATATGAATTTCTTCCCTAAAGACATGAATATTTTGAATATTATATAAATCATACCTTATTACAACTTCAATAGTTTCAATTAATATCTTAAAACGATTTTGGATGATAAAACTAGTGTTTAGATCGATTAATGAATCAGAAATAATCTTTAGTTCACTAACTTTAATAAACTTATTATAATCAATTTTGCTCAAATCAAAATCTGCCTTTTGAAAACTAATATTAACATATCTGTCAATTGCATCATTTGTGTTCCCAATAAAATCTAACTGACCATTATTAATTACAAGCCCTTTATTACATATATTTTTAACGGAGGATAAATTATGGCTGACAAATAAAATAGTTCTTCCTTCACTGCTATTAATATTTTTAATTTTATTTATGGCTTTTTTCTGAAACTCTGCATCACCTACTGCTAATACTTCATCTACAATTAAAATATCTGGATTTAAAAATGCTGCGACTGCAAATCCTAATCTTACTCTCATTCCTGATGAAAATCTTTTAACTGGTGTATCTACATACATCTTACAGCCCGAAAAATCTATAATTTCATCAAACTTGGATTTAATTTCAAATTTTGTCATTCCTAAAATTGAGCCATTTAAAAATATATTTTCTCTTGCGGTCATTTCTTGGTGCATTCCTGTACCAATCTCTAGAAGAGAAGCAATTTTTCCATTAGCTTTTATAGAGCCAGTAGTTGGACTTGTAATCCTAGAAATCAATTTGAGCAATGTAGACTTTCCTGCACCATTTTTTCCTATAACACCTAAAACATCTCCTTTATTAAGTTGAAAATTCACATCTTTAAGTGCATATACATAGTTACTTTTACTTAATTGAGTCCTATCATTTATTTGACTAACTTTTGTGTATGGATCATCTTTCCCTGCGACTTTATACCACCATTTGTTTAG
>MDSY01012040.1_pt1 | contig 14826 bp, 16 predicted proteins | sample 811131 | NCBI WGS metagenome assembly MDSY01 (sample SAMN05326643, study PRJNA326480) | marine metagenome | isolation source: seawater | place: Atlantic Ocean: South West | collected 2010 | reverse complement strand
TTAAAAGAACTACTAAATACTATACTAAACTATCCAGCAATAACATATGGTACAAATGGTATAACATATTGAGATATGAGTTATCAGTTATATTTTGAATCTATAAAAAAAAATCAGAATTGTCAGTCTTTTTCATTAATTTCTAGTTCTGGTTTAAGCAAAAAAAAACCCTTATCATTTGATATTATTCGAGACATGAACACATATAAAAAGTCTTATGGGAAAACACTCATCATTGGTGGCGATGAAGGCTACTTAGGCGCCATAATTATATCAAGTAGATCAGCATTATATTCTGGTTCAAGATATGTGGAAGCTTTTTCAACAAAAACTCATGCTAATATATTAGCTACTTATCAACCTGAATTAATAACTTCTTACTCAGTTGAGAAACTATATAAAGTTATCAAGGATTTCCAAAATATTTTAATAGGCCCTGGTTTATCAGAAAATAAATGGTCAGTTGATATTTTCGAAAAGTTTAAAAAACATTTGCTCAGCAATAATATAGGACAGAATATAATAGCTGATGCCGGTTTTTTAAATATATTATCCAGTTATCCTTTTAAATTTGATAACTGGATTCTTACTCCACATATTGGTGAAGCAGCTAAACTTTTAAATACCAACACAAAGAAAATTCAAGAAAATCGATTAGAAGCAGCTACAAGATTACAGAAAAAATTTGGTGGGGTCGTGGTTTTAAAGGGACCAGGTACAATTATCAAAGATAATCATGATGCTTATGTATGTTCTCATGGAAATCATGGAATGGGAACTGCTGGTATGGGGGATTGTCTAGCTGGCATAATATTATCCATGGTTAGTATGGTGGATAATAAAGATTATATTAAATCTATACTATATGCCGTTGGAGTACATTCATTGTCAGGTGATTTAATAAAAAGTGAAAAAGGCACCATAGGATTACTCGCTAGTAATGTTATGCGAAAAGTTAATAAATTATTAAATAATAAAATATAACAATATATGTCAAAAAGAATATCATATAAGTATTTTTATTTTAAAAAAGAAAAATCTTTGCTTAAAGTATTTGATAACCTAAATATCAAAAAATATAACAAAGCATTTTTATTTCTCAATGGTGAGGTAGGTTCTGGAAAAACAACATTCGTTAGACTATTTATGAACTATATGAATGCTGATGACCAAGTAACAAGTCCAACGTTTACTCTAGTCAATGAATATAAAGTGAATGGAAACAATATTTATCATTATGACTTATATCGATTGAAATCATCACGAGAGCTATTAGAAATTGGAATAGACCATTATATTGAACAAGATGGTTATCATTTTTTTGAATGGCCAGAAAAATTCCTTTCCAATCTACCAAAACCAGATATTGAGATTAACTTTACTATCTTGGATAATTCTAGGCTTATTAAAGTTTCATCCTATTCTCATGAATAATAGAATTCCAGTTATAGTGCTGCTCGGCCCAACTGCTATTGGAAAATCTAAAATAGCCCTCGAACTGTATGATCAATACCCCATAGAGATTGTAAGTGTCGATTCTGCCATGATATATAAAGATATGGATATTGGTACAGATAAGCCTACGCATGATGTATTGGCATCAAAAAAACATCATTTGATAGATATAAGAAACCCAAATCAAAATTACAATGTGGGTGATTTTTATAGTGATGTTAATAATGTAATCACAGAAATCCATTCTAATCGAAAAGTACCTCTATTGGTTGGTGGATCTATGATGTATTTTAATAGACTCTTTAAAGGTTTATCGCAAATCCCTGGAAGAAGTATTTCAGATCGTAAATTAATAAATCATCTTAATAATTTTTATACATCAACACAGTTACATGAATGTTTGAAACATTTTGATCAAAAATCCTATAATAATATTAATAAAAATGACAAACAAAGGATAGAGCGTGCAATAGAAGTCTATATGTCTTCTGGTAAACCAATTACTTCTTTTTTCAATAAAACTAATTTATTAGAAGTTAATTATAAATTTATAAATATTAAACTAACCATTAGTAGCAGAAAAGACATACATGAGAAAATATCGCATAGAGTCCAACAAATGTTTAAAAAGGGATTAATTGATGAAGTAATTTATGTTAGAGATAAGTATTCTCTTTCAAAAGATTCGCAATCAATGAAGTCTATAGGTTATAGACATGTTTTAGAGTACTTAGAAACGAAAGAAACTGTAAATGACTTACAAAATAAGTGTTTATTTGCTACCAGACAGTTAGCCAAGCGTCAGCATACATGGTTAAAGCAATTTACTGATATTATTGATATTGATATTTCAACTAACAAAACTGACAAATTAAAACAGATTATAGACAACTATTTGCAATTTATATAAATAGTGTCACTATAAGGAAGGGATTAAGCATTTTTGAATAAGAGAATTTATTATGACTGAAATTCTTCAAGATAAATTTCTTAATAATTTAAGGAAAGAAAAAATTTCTGTAGCAATATTCTTAGTTAATGGAATAAAGTTGGAAGGTATTGTCGAGGCTTTTGACCCGTATACAATATTACTAAAAAACAAAATCACACAATGTGTGTACAAACATGCTATATCTACAATTGTACCAAGTAAGCCAGCTAAATTAGAAATTGATGCTTAGGAAAGATTGTATTATATTATAGTCACGGAGTAATTATATGGCATGGAATGAACCTGGCGGAAACAAGGATCCTTGGGGTCGGAAAACAAAAAACAACTCAGAAATTGATACTATTCTCAATGATATAAATAGTTTTTTTAAAAATATTTTAAGTGGTAATGGAGGAGGTTCTTCCACGACCCCAAATAAGAAGAATACCTCAATATTAGGGGCAATTATTGTAGTTGTTTATCTACTTTCTGGAATTTATATCGTTAATGATGGTGAAAGAGGCGTAATTCTTCAATTCGGTAAATTCCATTCTATCACAACACCAGGACCACATTGGGTACCTAGAATAATTCAAAAAGCTGAAATTGTGGATGTCTCAAAAATTAGATCCGTCCAACAAAAAGCCGTTATGTTAACAGAAGATGAGAATATAGTTAGCGTTAATTTTGCTATTCAATATGATGTTAAAGATGCCAGTGACTTTATTTTTAATCTTAGAGACCCAGATGAAACATTAACAGCAGCTGGTGAAAGCGCAATCAGGGAAGTTTTGGGTAAAAATAAAATGGATTTTGTCATAACTGAAGGAAGAGAGTCCATAGCTGCATCTACTAAAGATTTATTACAAACTGTTTTAGATAGCTATAATTCAGGCATTAATGTTCAATCGGTCAATATCCTAGAGGCACAGCCGCCCGAGCAGGTTCAAGATGCTTTTTCCGATGCAATTCGTGCCCGAGAGGATGAACAAAGATATATTAATGAGGCTGAGGCGTATAAAAATGAAATCATACCTCTTGCTCGCGGTAAGGCAAAACAGATTATTGAAGAAGCAAAAGCTTACAAGGTAAAATTAGTCAAATCTGCTGAGGGTGAAGCAATAAGGTTCACACAACTTCTCACTGAATATCAAAAAGCTCCTGATGTTACGAGAGAGCGTCTTTACTTAGAGTCAGTTGAAGCTGTTCTCGGAAACACTACAAAAGTCATGATAGATATTGACGGTGGAAATAATTTGCTTTATTTACCGCTTGATAAAATTTTAGAACCAAGAATGTCTAACAGTAATCGTGCATCAAACTTTGTTAATGACAGTGATAAAAACTCATTAGCAGATAAGATTAGAAATAATCGAGATAGCTTTAACAATAGAAAGAGAAACCTATACAATGAATAATAGAAATATATTAACAATTATCTTAGCGTTATTTATCGTCATAGTATCTTCTACATTTATTGTAGATGAAAGGGAAGTTGCAATAAAATTTAGATTGGGTGAAATAGTCAGAACATATCAAGAACCTGGTTTATATTTTATGATACCTTTTGTTAATAATATCAAAAAATATGACTCAAGATTACTCACAATGGATTCAAAACCGGAACAGTTTTTAACAAATGAAAAAAAGAATGTAATAGTTGATTCATTTGTTAAATGGAAAATTACTGGCCCGGAAAACTTCTATAGATCATCTAAAGGTGATGAGAGAATAGGAATTAATCGATTATCACAAATTATTAATGATTTGACGAAAAGCGAGTTTAGTAAAAGAACAATTAATGAGGTTGTTTCTGGTGATAGAGTTGAATTAATGAATATTGTTAGAAGAGAAGCAAATCAAATATCTGAGGCTTTAGGGATTACGGTAGTAGATGTTAGAGTAAAAAAAGTAGATCTTCCCGATGAGGTAAGTAACTCTGTATATGCTCGTATGGTAAAAGAAAGAGCAACTGTAGCAAAATCATTTAGATCTAAAGGTAAAGAGGAGGCTCAAGGAATATCAGCAACCGCTGAAAGGGAATCCGCAACTATAATAGCCGAAGCTTATAAGAAATCACAAGAAATTAAAGGTGAAGGGGATGCAATATCCACCGAAACTTATGCAAAAGCATATAACTTAAATCCTGAATTCTACTCTTTTTATAGAAGCTTAACAGCATATAAAGAGACTTTTGATGCAAAACAAGATGTGTTAGTTATTCAGCCAGATTCTGATTTTTTCAAGTATTTCAATAACTCATCAGGTAGGAACTAATAGATCTCTGGCTGTTAGTCTTGCTTGCCATATCCTTATCTATAATTATAGAGGGAATGATTTTGTTTATTTCGCCTCGAGCATTTAGAAATCTTCTTTTATATTTTAACAATCTGAGCGATAATTCTTTGAGAATACTAGGGCTTATCTGTATGATATTGGGGTTAACTATATTTTTATTGGTTATTTAGCGTGATAATTATGAAATCAAAGAATTTTTTTATACCTGATGGCGTTGAATATTTCATGCCAGAGGATGCGGTTAAATTTGAAAAGCTTAAATCCAAGATACTAAACATATATTCAAAATATAAATATCAATATATTATTCCACCTATTTTTGATAGTTTAGACAATCTCTTGAATCTTAAGTCTACAGATTTAGATAGCGAGACTACATTTGTTCTAGATAAATCATCACGAAGCGAGGTTGGTATTAGAGCTGATATCACACCACAAATCTCTAGGATTGACTATCAAGTTAGCAAGGGAAAAGGTAATACAAGATTTTCATATATGGGGGATATACTTAGATTATCACCAGGACCATTTGATAGATTAAATCCTTATCAAACTGGCGCAGAATACTTTGGTAAAATCTCTCAATCAGTAGATATAGAGATAATAAAATTAATGATTGATATTATTTCTCTCTCAAAACAAAAAAAAATTATAATTGAACTTGGAGATTTATCATTTGTTAATAATTTACTTAATGAACTAGAACTAATCCCAGAAGATAAAGCCATATTAATTGATCTAATTAATTTTAAGTCAAAATTAGAAATTAATGATTTTTTTAAAAAGAATAAATTAAATAATAAAAAGCTAGTATTATTAATCGAGTTGTTAAATTTATCAGGAGATATTAATGTACTTAAAGAACTTAAAATATTAATTAAGTCATTTAAGCTTAAGTTATCCAAAGAATTTAATGATCTAACATCTATAGCTAAAGCTATAAACAAATTTAGAGGAATCTCAGAAGTACAAATAGATTTATGCGAACTACATGGTTTCAATTACCAATCAAGTCTAATTTATGCGGCTTTTGTTCCACATTTAAGAAAAGAAGCTGCAAGAGGTGGTAGATATAATGCTTATAATATTAACTCTAAGAATATTAGATTAGCTACTGGTTTCAGTTTAGATATTAAAGATATTTTTAATCTATCATTGGGGAGAAGAGATATACATGTCTAATGTACTTTTAGTAGGCACACATTGGGGAGACGAAGGCAAAGGTAAGATTGTTGATGTGCTGTCTGAATCAGTATCAGGTTGTGTTAGATTTCAGGGCGGGCATAATGCAGGTCATACATTAGTTATTGACGATGTTAAAACTATACTTCATTTGATTCCCTCAGGAATATTAAGAGACGAAGTTAAGTCTATAATTGGAAATGGAGTAGTCATATCTTTAGAGGCTTTGAATAAAGAGCTTGATGATTTAATATCTAAAAAAATTAAGATTGATAATAAATTATTTATTAGCGAGTCTTGTCATGTAATATTACCTACTCATATAGCTTTAGATATTGCTCGGGAAAAATCACTGGGAAAATCCTCGATTGGCACTACGGGTAGAGGTATAGGGCCAACATATGAAGATAAAGTTGCCCGCAGAGGCATAAGATTAATTGATTTTTTTAATCATCAAAATCTTAAAAAAAAGCTCGAAAAATCAATGGAGTATCATAACTTTATTCTGACTAAATATTATAAAGAAGAGTCTATCTCGGTCGATGATACTCTAAACACACTAATGCCAATTTTTAATAAAATTAAAAAATTTATTTGTGATGTCATACCTTTGATATTAGAACTCAATAATCAATCGAATATAATTTTTGAAGGAGCACAAGGTGCGATGTTAGACGTTGATCATGGAACATATCCATACGTCACATCATCAAACACCACTCTTTCAGGCATGATTTCTGGTACCGGAATTGGCGTTGATAAAGTTAACTATTCACTTGGAATCACGAAAGCCTATACTACTAGAGTCGGACATGGCCCTTTTCCTTCTGAACTAGATAATGAACTTGGTTTAAATATTGCAAAATGGGGTGGAGAAGTCGGTGCCACAACAGGAAGAGCGAGAAGATGTGGATGGTTGGATTTGAAGATTTTAGAAAAATCTATTGAACTAAATCGTATAGATGGAATTGCTCTTACGAAACTTGACGTTTTAGATAATCTTGAGTCAATAAAAATTTGCACAAGCTATGGTGCAATTAATTATGATACTTTTGAAGTGGATGATTTAGAGTATATTGAACTTGAAGGATGGCAATCATCTACTGTAGGAATTACAAATATGGCTGACTTACCAAAAAAAGCTATAGAGTATATTAAAACTATTGAAGAATTATCAAAAAGACCAATTGTTATGATTTCTACGGGACCATCAAGAAATCAAATAATATCCGTAAAAAATATTTTCTCATAAAATATGACACCTAAAAAAAACCCAATATATATTTATGGATTACACACATGTAATGCACAGTTAAAGCTAAATCCCACTAACATAAAAAATATTTATATTAAAAAATCACCTTTTAATAATCAAATCAAAAGTATAATTAATGAAATAAAAAAAAATAAATTACAAATTTCTGAAGTTGATAAAGATTTTTTGACAACATTATGTTTATCTGCAAAACATCAAGGTATCATTTTTGAATTATCTGAAAATATCACATCTGGGTTCGACATTGATTTATTTTTACAAACAGAGCCGAATCCATTTATAGTGATACTGGATTCGATTCAGGATCCTCGAAACTTAGGTTCATGCATCAGATCTGCAAATGCCGCAGGTGTCTCTTTAATAGTTAAAAAAAAATCGAACTCATGTGAGATTTCACCGTTAGTCCATAAAGCCGCTTCAGGAGGTCTCCAGGGTCTTTCTCTCTTAGAAGTAAATAATCTTCCTAACGTAATCAAAAAATTTAAAAAGAATAACATAACAATACTAGGTACATCAGATAACGCTCCAATGAGTATCTATGATTTGAAACCTATTGATTCTGGGGTTGCAGTTATAGTCGGCTCTGAAGGAGAAGGTGTAAGCCATTCGTTGTTACAACTTTGTGATGATACATGCAGGATACCTATATATGGCTCTGTTGAGTGTCTTAATGTTGCTGTGGCAACTGGAATCATTCTATATCAGATACAGAAAAATATTAAAAAAATTAAATGATTATTTGATATATTTTTGATACTAAAGTAGTATTCGCATATTGGACTAAAAGTATGAAAAATTACGAATTATTATTAATGTTTAATGTCAATCAGGATGAGTCTACTGAGCAGACTATAGCCAAGTATAAGGATATTGTATCTACTAAAGGCGGTACTGTTGATAGGTATGAAGACTGGGGAATAATGAAATTGGCATATAATATCAACAAAATCAATAAAGCAAGGTATATACTGCTCAATTTTGAAGCTGATAACAATATTTTAAAAGAATTATCTGAACTTATTAAATTCAATGATAATATTTTGAGACATATGTTTATATCACAAGATAAAAAAATCACAGAACCCTCAATAATGATGCAAAATAAAGAGAGAGCATAAAAAATGACAGAAGAATTAACAAAGAAAAAGTCAGATATGATCGATCAAATTGATTATAAAAATCTTGGTTTCTTGAAAAAATTTATATCAGAGTCCGGAAAAATCTCACCACGCAGAGTAGCTGGTACTTCTGCCAAGGAGCAAAGAAAAGTTAATAAAGCAATTAAAATTGCCAGACATTTAGCGTTATTGCCATTCTGTGATAATCATAAACAATAATGGATATCTTACTTCTAAAAAATATTAAAAATCTTGGTGAAATTGGGAGTAAAGTCTCAGTCAAATCTGGTTATGCGCGTAACTATTTAATACCAAAGAATTATGCAATGCTACCGACAAAAGCAAATCTTGCTATCATAGATCAGCAAAAACAGGAATTACTTAAAAAAGAAGAGGAATTGCGAGCAGTAGCTATTTCTCAAAAAGAGAAATTTGATGGTTACATAATGAGTTTTGAAGTCAATGTCCAAGAAGAAGATGATAAGCTTTTCGGCTCAATAACACTCCAGAATATAATCGATAAATTGCGAGAAGATGGTTTTGAGCTTGAGAAAAAACAAGTTAATCTTCCATCAGGACCAATAAAAAATTTTGGTGAAGACTATAGTATTAATATCGGTCTTCATGTTGATATAAATGTTACAGTTCCTATAAAGTTAGTCAAAAATTCTGCTCCCGCCCCTGTTTCAGTTGGTAGCGCTGTACTTGATACTACCAATTCATCTACTTCTGAATAAAAGATAACACCCCTACAAAATCCATTGCTTTTCAGTTAAGATAAGTAATGGAAACTAAACTACCATCTATACCTAAATCTTTAGAGGCAGAACAGGCATATCTTGGCTCGTTAATCATGGACTCTTCATCTTGGGATCAAGTCTCACATATTCTTGAAGCAAAAGATTTTTTTGATATGAATAATAAAATTATATATTCTGAAATATATGATTTAGCTTCTGCAGGTCAGGTTATAGATGTCGTTGTTTTAGAAGATTGTTTACGTAGTAAGGGAGTATTAGATAAAGTTGGTGGCATACAGTATCTGGGACAGTTAGCTAGAAAAGTTCCAACCTCAGCACATATAAAAGCTTATGCAGATATTATTAAAGAAAAATCAATTATGAGAGAATTGATTAATATAAGCACTAGAACTATTCAGACAGTCCATCAAAGCGAACAAGGTGATGTAAAAAATATACTTGATAAAGCAGAATCAGACATCTTCGGTATAACGGAAATGTCTAGTGTTAATGATGGTTTAAAGAAAATTGGTCCTGTCGTCCACTCATATATTGAAACAGTTTATGATAAAAAAAATAATGATGAGTTGGATTATCTTTTAACTGGATACAAAGAGTTCGACAAATTAGTTGCTGGACTTCAAAAATCGGACCTTATAATCATCGCCGGTCGTCCATCTATGGGTAAAACTGCCTTTGCAATGAACATTGCCCAGGACATTGTCTTTAAACAACATAAGAAAGTGGCATTTTTTAGTTTAGAAATGTCCGCCCAATCAATAGCATTAAGGATGCTTTCTTCTCTTAGCTCTGTTTCACAACAAAAAATACGTACAGGCGATTATGAAGCTTCTCCACAAGACACTAAATCAGTTACATCAGCAATTGAAATGATGAATGACTGTGATTTTTACATTGATGACACCGCCGCTATATCTCCAATGGACCTTAGATCAAAAGCTAGAAGACTAAAAAGAGAATCAGGCATTGATATGATTGTTGTTGATTATTTGCAGTTGATGTCTATACCGCGCTATTCTGAAAATAGAGTTAACGAGATAGCAGAAGTTACACGTTCACTTAAAGCAATAGCAAAGGAACTGGATATTCCTGTTGTTGCTCTCTCACAGTTAAATAGGGGTGTAGAATCTAGAAATGATAAAAGACCTTTTTTATCTGACTTAAGAGAGTCGGGGTCTATTGAACAAGATGCAGATTTAATAATTTTTTTATATAGAGAAGAGGTATATGATTCTAACACCGATCAAAAAAATATTGCTGAAATACGAGTAGAAAAACATAGAAATGGACCAACAGGATTTATAAAACTTACATTCGTACCACACTGTACACGATTTGAGGATCACCATCCCCAAGTCTATGACGGGGTAGGTGAATACTAATAACTCACTCTTCCAATAGGCTTAATTTTCCTTTTTTACCTTCCCAGTCTTTAGCATCGATAGGAGCATCTTTGATATTAGTCAATATAGGCCATTTTTTAGATAATCTTCTATTTATCTCTAAAAACTCTCTATCTATATCTGTAATATCTTCATCAGAAACTATTGCATTTATTGGACATTCAGGTTCACATAAACTGCAGTCTATGCACTCATCTGGATCAATTACCAAAAAATTTGGACCTTCATGAAAACAATCAACTGGGCAGACTTCAACACAGTCAGTATATTTACACTTTATACAATTTTCTGTGATAACATATGTCATAGAATTTATTCTGCACTAAACTATTAATATTTGCACATGAAAAAAATAAAAAAAGTCGTCTTTCCTGTAGCTGGTTTAGGTACTAGGTTTCTACCAGCAACGAAAGCAAGTCCAAAAGAAATGTTGCCCATTGTGGATAAACCCCTAATTCAATATGCTGCTGAGGAAGCAGTGAACTCTGGTATTAAGCAGCTAATATTTGTTATTGGAAGAACAAAAAACACAATCATAGATCATTTTGATTCGGCACCAGAGCTGGAATCTGAATTAATTAATAAAAAAAAGACAGCATTACTTAAAATTGTACAAAAGATTGTACCAAAAAATGTTGATTGTATTTTTGTACGACAAAATTCACCTGCAGGTCTTGGACACGCAATCTACTGTACTAAAAATATTATTAATAATGATCCCTTTGCTGTTATTTTAGCTGATGATCTTATCAAATCTCAAACACCTTGCCTGAAACAAATGATTGATATATATAATGATAAACAATCAGCAGTTTTAGCACTTGAAAAGATTAATAAAAAAGATGCGGATAAGTATGGTATTGTCGAATTTCAATCTAAAGAAAAAAATATTTATGATATCAAGTCAATTATTGAGAAACCTTCGCCAAAGGCCGCTAAATCTAATTTAGGCGTAGTCGGAAGATATATTTTACCCCCCAATATTTTTGATTATATTAGCAAATTGAAGCCCGGAACCTCAAATGAAATTCAGCTAACCGATGCTATTTCATCTCTACTTAATAATCATAATATTTATGGCTATGAATTTGATGGAGCGAGATTTGATTGTGGTAGCAAAATTGGCTATCTCAAGGCAACAGTCGAATATGCTATTGATCATAAAGAAGTAAGTAAAGATTTTAAAAAATATTTGAAAAATATAAAAATTTAAAAATTACATTGATGATATTGGATTTATCATTTATGATGCTTTAAATTATTCCTCGGTAGCTCAGTTGGTAGAGCGAGTGACTGTTAATCACCAGGTCGGCGGTTCGAGTCCGTCCCGAGGAGTAAATCAGAGCGAATCGATAATTCTTCTCATTGCTTTTTCAAGAGTAGGCATATCTATAGCAATAGATATTCTTATATGCCCTTCTGAGCCAAATGCACTACCAGGGACTACTGCAACTTTAGCATTGTTTAATAAGTGCAACGCTAACTCTTTATCATCTTTAATAGAAGCACTATTTTTTATATATCCATGAAATGATGGAAAAACATAAAAAGTTCCATCTGTTTCTTTACATACTACCCCATCAATTTTATTTAATTGATCTACGACAAAATCGTGCCTTATCTTATATTGTTCTTTCATGGATGGTAGTTCTTTACAATCCTGAGATAGTGCTGCACATGCTGCAGCTTGCGAAATTGAACTAGCACACGATGTGCTCTGAGATTGTAATGTTTTCATTTTCTTTATTATATCCTTACTACCAGCAGCATAGCCAATTCGCCAACCAGTCATCGAATATGCTTTTGAAACACCATTTAGTATTATTATTCTTTCTTTTAGATTCGGACACACATTAGCTAAATTGTGAAATTTTTCATTATGCCAATGAATATGTTCATAGATATCATCTGATGATATAAAAATGTCTTTATATTCTTCTAAAACTTTTCCTATTTTTTCCAGCAGCATAGAATTAAAATATTTTCCACTGGGATTGTTTGGACTATTAAGCATAAAAAGTTTCGTTCTATTAGTGATAAGACTTTCAAGAAGATTTGGATCTATTTCAAAATTATCATCATAATTAGTCTCGAGAAGAATTGGTTTTCCGCCTGAATATATTACCATGTCAGCATATGATACCCAGTATGGCTGTGGAATTATAACTTCATCGCCATCATTGATTAATACTTGTAATAAATTAAATATTGATTGCTTACATCCAGCGGATATAATTATTTCATCCTTGGAATAATCTAAGTTATTCTCTTTTTTGAATTTTGAAATAACAGCTTCTTTAAGTTCAGGCGTCCCGTCTACAGAAGTATATTTCGTTTTACCTTGATCGAGAGCTATTTTAGCAGCATCTTTAATATACTGGGGAGTATCAAAATCTGGTTCACCTACGGTTAGAACAATAACATCTTCTCCATTCTGACGCATTTCATTCGCCTTGGATGTCAGAGCCATTGTAGAAGATGGTTTAATTAATTTTATTCTATTTGAGAACGTCAACGTATTTCCTTGATATGTAATATTAGCTTAAATAAGTCTTTTAAGTCAACTTCATGTTAAAATATATTCAAATGAAGAAGTTTAATCTTAAATCTAATTATAGCCCTGCTGGCGATCAACCAATAGCGATAAATTCTCTAATTGATGGTATCAGCAATCATGAAAAGCATCAGACTTTGCTAGGTGTAACTGGATCCGGTAAGACTTACACAATGGCAGAGGTTATAAAACAAACCGGCAAAACCACGTTAATAATGGCGCCAAATAAAACATTGGCTGCTCAACTATATTCGGAAATGAGAGATTTTTTTCCTGACAATTCTGTTGAATATTTTGTTTCTTATTATGATTATTATCAGCCCGAAGCTTATGTCCCTGTGTCAGACACATTTATAGAGAAAGATGCCTCACTAAATGAACATATCGAGCAGATGAGACTGTCTGCCACAAAATCCTTAATAGAAAGGAAAGATGCTATTGTTGTAGCTAGTGTTTCTGCCATATATGGTCTAGGTGACCCAAAAACATATTTCAAAATGAAACTGCATTTAGTTGAGGGCGATATAATAGATCAAAGGAAGATATTGCGGCGTCTCAGTGAATTACAGTACACTAGAAATGATTTAGAGTTAAGAAGAGGGACTTTTCAAGTCAAAGGAGAGATAATCGATATATTTCCAGCTGACTCTGAAAAAGAAGCTCTAAGGATTGAGTTATTTGATAAAGAAATTGAAAATTTATATTTATTTGACCCATTGACAGGTCAAATTATTAAAAAATTAAAAAGATTTACTGTTTTCCCAAAAACTCATTATGTCACACCAAAAGAAATAATGGATAATGCTGCAATTCAAATCAAAGCCGAATTAAAAGAACGGTTAATTCATTTTCAAAAAGAAAATAAAATTTTAGAAGCACAAAGACTAAAAGAAAGAACCAATTATGATTTAGAGATGATTGCTGAAATGGGTTATTGTTCTGGTATAGAAAATTATTCAAGATATATTTCAGGAGGCAAACCCGGCGAACCTCCTCCCTGTTTATTAGATTATCTTCCTAAAGATGGATTAATAATTTTAGACGAAAGCCATGTAACAGTTCCTCAGCTAGGTGGAATGTATCGAGGCGATCGATCTAGAAAACAAACACTTGTTGATTATGGTTTTAGATTACCATCAGCTCTGGATAATAGACCTTTAATGTTTGAGGAGTTTCAAAAATATGGCTTTCAAACAATCTATGTATCTGCAACTCCTGGACCATATGAAATTGAAAAATCTGATAGCATTATTGAACAAGTGATTAGACCTACAGGGTTAATTGATCCATCGGTCGAAGTAAGACCTTCATCCAACCAAGTAGAAGATTTTTTATCAGAAATTTCTAAAGTAGTAAAAAACAAAAATAGAATATTGGTCACGACGTTAACAAAAAAATCTGCTGAGAACCTAGCCGAGTATTTTACTGACGAGTTCAAATATAAAGCCAGATACCTTCATTCTGATATTAATACAGTTGAAAGATCAGAAATTATACGTGATTTAAGATTAGGTATATTTGATGTACTTATAGGAATTAATTTGTTACGAGAAGGACTGGATGTACCCGAAGTTGAGCTCGTAGCAATTTTTGATGCAGACAAAGAGGGTTTTTTAAGATCAGATAGATCTTTAATACAAACAATAGGTAGAGCCGCACGCAATATAAAAGGTAGAGTAATCTTGTATGGTGACACTATTACTAAATCTATGCAGACCGCTATAGATGAAACAGAGCGAAGAAAAGCAGTTCAATTAGCTCATAATAAAAAACATAATATAAAGCCAGCAGGCATCCAGAAAGCAATTAATGAAGCTTTAGATCAAGATATTTATGTTTCTGATAAGA
>MDSY01090762.1_pt1 | contig 14830 bp, 10 predicted proteins | sample 811131 | NCBI WGS metagenome assembly MDSY01 (sample SAMN05326643, study PRJNA326480) | marine metagenome | isolation source: seawater | place: Atlantic Ocean: South West | collected 2010 | reverse complement strand
GGTGACGGCCAGCAGCTGCCCCGGGGACGCCACCAGAACGCCGTGGCGCAGCGCCGCGCCCAGCCCGCCGGAAACGCTGAGCGGCACCGCCAGGGCCAGCGCGCAGGGGCAGGTGACCACCAGCACCGCCAGCGCGTACTCGAACGCCCGCGCCGGCCCGGCGGCCCAGTGCAGGCCGAAGGTGAGCGCCGCCAGGGCCAGCACCGCCACCGTGAACAGCGGCGCCACCCGGCGCCAGTCGCGCACCATCGGGGGCGGCTCCGACCTGGCGCGGGCGACCTGGTCGGCGATCCGGGCCACCAGGCTGTCGCCCACCGGCCCGGCGGCGCGCACCAGCAGCGTGCCCTCCAACAGACGCCCGCCCGCCTGGACGGCGTCGCCGGGGCCACGGCGGCAGGGCAGCGGTTCACCGGTGAGCGCGGCCTGCGCCACCTGCCCCTGGCCTTCCACCACCACCGCGTCCACCGGCAGCACTTCCCCCTGGCCGAGCCGCAGCAGGTCGCCGGCCACCACCCGCCGGCTCGTCACCCACTGCTCGTCGCCGTCCGTGCTTCGACGCACCAGCAGGGGCAGGGCGTCCTTGAGCTGCTGCCAGGCGGCGCCGACCCGGTGGCGCTGGCGTTGCTCCAACCAGCGGCTCAGCAACAGGAAGAACACGAACATGGCGGCGGAATCGAAATACACGTGCTCGCCGCCCAGCGCCATGTTCACCACCGAACCGCCCCAGGCCAGCGACAACGCCAGTGCCACCGGCAGGTCCATGCCGAGGCTGCCGGCGCGCAGGCCGCGCCAGGCGCCCTGAAAGAACGGCCAGCCGGCGTAGAACACCACCGGCGTGGCGATCAGCAGGCCCACCAGCCGGAACAGCCACTGATAGACCTGGTCGCCGTCGTCGAACGCGCCGATGTAGAGGGCGGCGGAGTACATCATCGCCTGCATGGCGCCGATGCCCGCCAGGGCCAGGCGGCCGAGCAGCCGGCGTTGCTCGCGGCGGCGCAGCGCCCGGCCACGGGGATCGCCCGGCAGCGTCACTCCGTAGCCGAGCCGGTCGAGACGCTCGGCGACGGCGGCGGGGGCGTCCGCGCGCCGGTACACCAGGGTCAGTTCCATGGCCGCCAGGTCGGTGCCCACGGACACCACCCCGGGGATGTCCGCCGCCGCCTTTTCGATCAACCAGCAGCAGGCGGCGCAGTTCAGGCCGGACAGGGAGAGCGTCAGGCGCCGTCCCTCCGGCGTCACGCTTTCATGCTCGGCGAGCAGCTCCGGCATTCGGAACAGCGCCAGATTGCGCTCCCGTTCGCCCGGCTCGTCCCCGCCGTGGGGCCGCGCCCGGCCGGTGCGCAGGCGGTAGTAGTTGTCGAGGCCCAGCTCATGGACCAGCGTCATCGCGCCGGCGCACCCGGGGCAACAGACCGGCAGCCGTTGCGCGTCCTGTTCCACGTAAAGCTCAGGCGCCGCCGGTTCGCCGCAGTGGGCGCAGGCGCTGCTCATCCGGAGCCCGCCCGGGTGCCGATGTGGACAATCCCGGCGTCCAGGTCCACCCGCCGGCTCAGCCGCCAGCGGCCGTCCGGCGGACTCACCGTCACCGTCCAGTCGCCGCCGGCGGGCATCGGGTCCGCCGGGCCGTAGCCGCCGTCACCGCGATGGCTCAGGCGCAGCTGCCGGTCGCGCTCGGCGAACACCGGATGGCGCAGGGTGACGTCCAGCTGGTCCGGCCAGGGCAGGGCGGTTTCGCTGCGCAACCGGATACCCCGGGCCCGGTCGATTTCCAGCCGCAGGCCGAGAAATTCCGCGCGCCGCTCCTCTTCCAGCGACCGGTTGATCGCCTTGCCGTCCTGGTACCAGTGATCGGCCACCGTGGCGTCGGCGTGGGTGATGGCGATCGCCAGGGTGGCCAGGCCGCCCACCACCGACGCCGCCGGCAGCGCGATCACCAGCCATACCAGCCCGTGGCGGTACCAGGGGCGCTCGGGATCAGGGCGCGATGAAACGTGCCTCATGGGTGGTCTCCATAGTGGAACGGGGCTCGCTGCTGCGTACCCGGAAACGAACGGTGGCGGAGCGCACCTCGCCGGCGTAGGGGTCGCCGCTGACGGTGACCGGCAGGCTGCGGTGCTCGCCGCCGGCCAGGGTAAAGGTGGGGTTGCCCTGCACCAGGGTGAGGCCCTCCGGCGCGTCCAGGCTGAGCCGGTAATCGTGGGCCTGCTGGTCCTTGTTGAGAATCTCCAGCCGGTAGCTGTTCTCGATGCGCCCGTCGGCGGTGAGCCGGTAGAGCTGGTTGCGGTCACGCAGCACGTCCACCTGCAGCGGCACCCGCTGGACCAGGCCGGCGGCGAACCAGCCCATCATCAGCACCATCACCAGCCCGTAGCCGATCAGGCGCGGCCGCAGAACCCGGCTGCGCCGGCCGTTCAGGGTGTTTTCGGTGGTGTAGTCGATCAGCCCGCGGGGCCGGCCGATCCGCGCCATCACCTGGTCGCAGGCGTCCACGCAGGCGGCGCAGGTGATGCACTCGTACTGCAGCCCGTCGCGGATATCGATGCCGGTGGGGCAGACCTGCACGCACAGCCCGCAGTCCACGCAGTCGCCGGCCGGCTCCTGCCCGGATGATTTGCGCGCGCCGCGCCGGCGCGGTTCACCCCGGGCCCGGTCGTAGGACACCACCAGGGTGTCGCGGTCGAACATGACGCTCTGGAAGCGGGCGTAGGGGCACATGTACAGACAAACCTGCTCGCGCATAAAGCCGGCGTTGCCGTAGGTGGCGACGGTGAAAAAGCCGGACCAGAACAGCGTCCAGCCGCCCACCTCGCCGCTGACCAGGGCCGGCAGTAGCTCGCGAATCGGGGTGAAATAGCCGACGAAGGTGACGCCGGTGGCCAGCGCCAGGGCCAGCCACAGCACGTGTTTCAGGCCGCGCCGCAGGAGTTTCTCCGCGCCCCAGGGCGCGCGGTCCCATTTCAGACGCTGGTGGCGGTCGCCTTCGCAGCGCTGTTCGATGGCCATGAACAGTCGGGTCCAGGCGGTTTGCGGGCAGACATAGCCGCAGTAGACCCGCCCGGCGAACACCGTGACGAAAAACAGACCCAGCGCGGCGATGATCAGCGCCCAGGCCAGGAACAAAAAGTCCTGCGGCCAGAAGGTGACGCCGAAGATATGGAAACGGCGTTCCGGCAGATCGAACAGGATCGCCTGGCGCCCGTTCCAGGTCAGCCAGGGCAGCACCAGATAGAGCGCCACCACCAGACGCACGCTGGTGTCGCGCAGGCGCTGGTAATGGCCCTTCACATCCTTGATCTGGATGCGCCGGCGCTTGGCGTACAGCCCGGAACCGCCGTCCGGGCTGAGATCCTGGCTGGGAATACGGCCGGAATTCATGGTTGCGACAGCCCGTAAACGTAGGCGGCCAGCACATGCAGACGCTCTTCGCTGAGCACGGACTCATGCGGCGGCATCCGCCCGCTGCGGCCTTCCCGGATGGTGGTTTCGATGTCCTCCAGGCGCGCCCCGTGCAGCCAGATGCCGTCGGTCAGATTGGGGGCGCCGAGGGCCTGGTTACCGCGCGCGTCCTGCCCGTGGCAGGCGGCGCATACCGCGAAGCGCGGCTCGGCGCGGGCCACCGATGCGGCCACCTCGGGCTGGTCGGTCATCGACGGGCGGCTCAGGCTCTGCACGTACAGCGCCATGTCCCGCACCGCCTGGTCGGTGCCGCCGACGGCGGCGGCCATGGGCGGCATCTGCCCGTGGCGGCCGTCGCGGATGCTGGTGAGAATGGCGTCGGCGCTGCCGCCGTAGAGCCAGTCGTCGTCGGTCAGGTTCGGGTAGCCCTTGGCGCCGCGGGCGTCCGAGCCGTGGCACAGGGCGCAGTTGTTGGCGAACAGGCGGCCGCCCACGTCGCGGGTCTCCGGGTAGGCGTGCAGCTCCTCGATGGGTACCTTGGCGAACTGCTCAAACAGCGGCGCGGTCTGTTTTTCCACCCAGTCCACTTCTTCCTGCCACTGGCCCACGCTGCTCCAGTTGAGCAAACCGCCGAACCGGCCCAGCCCCGGGTACAGCACCAGATAGACCACCGAGAACAGCAGGGTCAGCACGAACAGGTAAAGCCACCAGCGCGGCAGCGGCTGGTTGCGTTCCTGGATGCCGTCAAAGCTGTGGCCGGTGGTGTCGCTGCGGGTTTCCTCCGGCGTCATGCGCAGGTTGGCGAACAACAGAAACGCGCAACCGACCAGGTTGAGCACCACGATGGCGATGATGTAAACGCTCCAGAAGTCGCTCATGGGCGGTCTCCTTTCGGGTTCCGGCGACCGTGGCTGTCGGTGCGCAGCGGAATCTCCCCCAGTTTCTGGTAGTCGCGCTTGCGGCCGGGCCGGTACACCCAGGCCACCAGGGCGATAAAGGCGATAAAGAAGATCACGGTGATCACGGCGTGGTAGTTCATTGGCGCTGCTCCCGCCGGGCCTGGCCCAGGGACAGCAGGTAGGCCACCAGGGCGTCTTCCTCGGTGGCGTCCGCCCACTCGCCATTGACCTTGGCCATCTGCTCTTCGATGTCCTGGTCGCTGTACGGCACCCCGAAATGGCGCTGGAACACGGTCAGCGTGCGCGCCATGGTCGACCAGTCCACCGTGGCGTGCTGCAGCCAGGGGTAAGCCGGCATGTTGGATTCCGGCACCAGCGCGCGCGGATCACGCAGATGCTCGCGGTGCCACTGTTCGGTGATCGGCCGCAGGCCGACCCGGTCCAGGTCCGGCCCGGTGCGTTTCGAACCCCACAGGAACGGATGCTCCCAGACGTCCTCGCCGGCCACGGTGTAATCGCCGAAGCGTTCGGTTTCCGCGCGCAGCGGGCGCACCATCTGCGTATGGCAGACGTGGCAGCCTTCTCGGATGTAGACGTCCCGGCCGGCCATCTCCAGGGCCGAGTAGGGGCGCAGGGTGGAGATCGGCTCGGTGGTGGCTTTCTGCCAGAACAGCGGCACGATTTCCGCCAGGCCGCCGAAGCTCACCGCCACCAGGATCAGAACGATCATCAGGCCGATGTTCTTTTCAATAACCGCGTGGTGATTGGCCATGGTTACGCCGCCTCCCGGAGCACATTAAGGTCGCCGTTGTCGTCGCGGTCGCCGCGCACCGTGCGCCAGACGTTCACCGCCATCAGCACCGTGCCGGCAAGAAAAATAACGCCGCCCAGCAACCGCACGATGTAGAACGGCTGGCGTTCGGAGAGCTCCTGAATGAAGTTGTAGGTGAGGGTGCCGTCGTCGTTGACCGCCCGCCACATCAGGCCCTGCATGATCCCGGACACCCACATGGCGGCGATGTAGAGCACCGTGCCGATGGTGGAGAGCCAGAAGTGGACGTTAATCCAGCCCACCGAGAACATCCGGCGGCGGTCGAACAGTCGCGGCGTCATCACGTAGACGGCGCCGAAGGTGATCATCGCCACCCAGCCTAGCGCGCCGGAGTGCACATGGCCGATGGTCCAGTCGGTGTTGTGGCTGAGCGCGTTGACGGTCTTGATCGACATCATCGGGCCTTCGAAGGTGCTCATGCCGTAGAACGACAGGGCGACGATCAGGAAGCGGATGATCGGGTCGGTGCGCAGCTTGTGCCAGGCACCGGAGAGGGTCATGACACCGTTGATCATGCCGCCCCAGCTGGGCGCCAACAGCACGATGGAGAACACCATGCCCACGGATTGCGCCCAGTCGGGCAGGCTGGAGTAGTGCAGATGGTGGGGGCCGGCCCACATGTACACGGCGATCAGCGCCCAGAAATGCACGATCGACAGCCGGTAGGAGTAGATCGGGCGCTGCGCCTGCACCGGCACGTAGTAATACATCATGCCGAGGAAGCCGGCGGTCAGGAAAAAGCCCACCGCGTTATGGCCGTACCACCACTGCACCATGGCGTCGATGGCGCCGCCGTAGGCGGAATAGGACTTGGTCAGCGACACCGGGATGGCGGCACTGTTGACGATATGCAGCAGCGCGATGGTGATGATGAAGGCGCCGTAGAACCAGTTGGCCACGTAAATATGGCTGGTGCGCCGCCGGGCGATGGTGGCGAAGAACACCACCGCGTAGGCCACCCACACCACCGCCAGGAGGATGTCGATGGGCCATTCCAGCTCGGCGTATTCCTTGGTGCTGGTGAAGCCCAGCGGCAAAGTGATCGCCGCCAGCACGATCACCGCCTGGTAGCCCCAGAACACAAAGGCGGCCAGGCGCGGAAAGGCGAGCCGGGTTTCACAGGTGCGCTGCACCACGTACAGCGAGGTGCCGATCAGCGCGCAGCCGCCGAAGGCGAAGATCACCGCATTGGTGTGTAGCGGCCGCAGACGGCCGAAGCTCAACCAGGGCAGATTGAAATTAAGGGCGGGCCAGGCAAGCTGCGCGGCGATCCACACGCCGACCAGCATCCCCACCACTCCCCAGACCACGGTGGCCACCGTGAATTGCCGTACCACTCGGTAGTGGTACGGCGTGCCGTTGCCATCTCGCATGATGTTTCCCTTCCGGTTTCAGGCGGCTGCAAAGGTAGCAGCGCGGAAGGGGCGGTCTATTGACCTGCATCAAGATGAGGCGGCGCGGCGCTCGGTGAGGCGCAACACCGTGGCGGTGAGCGCGGGCAGGAAGGTGACGGTGACGATGGCGGTGCCCAGCAGGCCGAACAGCACGATGGCGCCGACGCCGCGATACAGCTCGGTGCCTTCGCCGGGGATCAGCACCAGTGGCGCCAGCCCGCACACCGTGGTGATGGTGGTCATGGCGATGGGCCGCAGCCGCGAGCCCACCGCCTCGCTGACCGATTCGGCCACCGCCATGCCGCCGCGCCGGTTGGTGAGCGCCTCGTGCACGATCAGAATCGGGTTGTTGACCACCGTGCCCATCAGGATCAAAAAGCCGAGCATGGAGATCATGTCGAACGGCTGGCTGAACCCGGGCAGGCCCAGCAATGGCATCAGTTCACCCAGGCCGTTCAACAGCGCCAGACCCAGGATGCCGCTGGCGATGCCCACCGGAATGGTGGTCATGATCAGCAGCGGGTAGCCCCAGTGGGTGAAGATCGCCACCAGCAGCAAATAGACCAGCAACACCGCCACCACATAGTTGCCGCCCAGGGCCTCCTGGGTGGCCTGCAGCTGGTCGCTCGCGCCGGAGATATCCACGTTGACCTCCGCCGGGATCTCGCCGGCCTCGCGCAGGGCGCCGATCACATCGTTGCGAACCATGGCGACGCCGGTCTCCAGCGCCACGGAGCGCGGCGGAATAATGTTCAGGGTCACCGTGCGGCGGCCGTTGACCCGGCGCACGCTGCTGGTGTCCACGGTTTCCACCAGCCGCGCCACCGACGACAGCGGCACGGTGGCGCCCTGCGGCGTGTGCACCGGCAGCGAGGGCAGGGCGGCCAGGTCCGGATCCACGCCGGCGTTGCTGTAGGCGTAGATGTCGACCTTGTCGTCGCCGAGGAAGAACTCGTCCATGAAGGCGCCGTCGGTGAGCGCCGCCACGGTGAAGCCGATGTCGCCGGCGCCCATGCCCAGCTCGGCGGCTCTCTCCCAGTCCGGGCGCACCTCGAGCAGCGGCTGGGCCAGGGACAGGCTGGCCGGCTGGCTCTGGATGCGCGGGTTGTCGAACACCTCTTCGGCGCGCCGGTAGGCGGTTTGCGCCACCTCATAAAGAGTGGCCAGGTCGTTGCCGGAGATATCCAGATTGACGCTGCGGGTGCCGCCATCGTTGCTGGAAATGATCGAGCCGCGCGCGGCGAAGGCGCGCATGCCCGGGTAGCGCTCGTAGTATTCGGTGAGCGAGTCCATCAGCGCTTCCATATGATCCGGATCCACCGGCTCGGCGATGATGCGCAGGCTCTGGGCCTCGATGGACAGGTTCAGGTAGCGGATCGGCGGCGCCGGCAGCTCACCGCGCTCCCAGGCGGCCGGGTCGGCGTCCACCAGCGGCAGGAAGTGGGCCTGGACCTCCTTGCCGATCTCCACCATGGCGTTCAGGTTGTAGCCCGGCGGCGCGTTCATGGAGGCGAAGGTTTTGGCTTCCTCGCCCTCGGGCAGGTACTCCGCCGGCGGGGTGAGCAGCACCAGCACCAGGGCGCCGCCGGTGACCGTGGCGGCGATGGTGGCCAGGCGCCGGGGCGCGGTGGCGCTGAGCCAGTGGGAGACGCCGTGCACGCGCCGCAGCCAGCCGCTGTCCTGGCCGTCGTGGTCGAACACGGCGCCGAAATCGAGCCGCGCCGCCAGGGTCGGGATCACGGTCATCGCCACCAGCATGGAGATCAGGATCGACGCGGACACGGCGATGGCGATGTCGGAATAGAGCTGCCCGGCTTCCTGGGAGATGAACACCACCGGCAGGAACACCAGCACCGTGGTCATGGTGGAGGCGAACACCGCCGGCCACACCTTGCGGATGCCCTCCACCGAAGCGCGGAACCGGTCCAGCCCCTTGCGCCGCTCGATCTCGATGCTCTCCAGCACGACGATGGAATTATCCAGTGTCATGCCGATGGCGAACGCCACCCCGGCCAGGGAGATCACATTAATGGTGCGCCCGGCCAGCAACAGGCCCAGGAAGGCGGCGATGGTACAGATCGGAATGCCCACCACGCCCACGGCGGTGACCCGCACCGAACGCAGGAACAGGAACATCACCAGGGTGGCGAAGGCCGCGCCGATCGCCAGGTTGGTCCAGACATTGGCCACCGAGGCTTCCACATAGCGCACGTCGTCGGAGATCAGCGACATGCGCATGCCGGCGGGTTCCAGCACCTCCTTATTGATCAGGTCCACCTGATCGAACATGGCGTACTTGATGTCGATCACGTTGGAGCCGGTCTCCCGGCGCACCGCCAGGCTGATCACCGGCTCGCCGTTGACGAACGACTCGGCGCGCACCGGGAAATGGTCCAGCTCCACGGTGGCCACGTCGCGCAGGCGGGTGACGCTGTCCTCGCGGCGCTCCAGAATCAGGTCCAGCAACTGCGGCACCTGGTCGAAACGCCCCACGGTGCGCAGCAGATAACGCCGCGTGCCGCTGTCCACTTCACCGCCGGACACGTCCTGGTTGCGGCTCAGCAGCGCCTCGCGCACCTGCGTCACCGTGAAGCCGCGCTCCGCCAGCTTTTGCGGGTCCAGCAGCACGCGGATCTGCCGCTCGGCACCGCCGCGCAGCTCCACCTGGGAGACGCCGTCGACGCTCTCCATGCGGGTGCGGACATTGTCGTCGATGAAGTCCCGCATCATGTCCATGTCCAGGTCCTTGGGATTGCCCTCCTGGGGCGAGACCCGGTAGTACATGAACGCATTGGCGGAGAACGAGGTGGACAGAATGCGCGGCTGGTCCACGTTATCCGGGTAGGAGGGCACCTGGCTGAGCGCATTGTTGACGCGGATCAGCGTCTCAGTGATGTCGACGCCGAACGGGAATTCCAGCTCGATTTCCGCGTCGCCGCTGCGCGCGGTGGCGGTGAGACGGCGCAGGTTGGGAATATTGCGCAGGTACTCTTCCTGCTCGATCAGAATCTCTTTTTCCACGTCCTGGGGCGTGGCGCCGGGCCAGCTGGTCTGGACCGTGATGGTGCGTACCTCCAGGTCCGGAATCATCTGCACCGGAATGCGCAGCGCCGCCAACACGCCGAGAATGGTGATGATCAGCACCACCACGGTCATCAGGGTGCCGTTGCGTACAATCTTTTCAAACACGGCGAGACCTCATTCGGACACCCGCAGCGCGCGGCCGTCGGTCAGGCTTTCGTTGCCGCGCACCACCACCCGGTCGCCGGCGGACAACCCTTCCTTCACGGTGACCAGGTCGGCCAGCCCGTCGCCAATGCGGATGCGCTGCTCGCGCGCCACCAGGCCGTCGTCGCCTTCCTCCGCCAGCCACACCGACACCCGGCCGTCCGGGTAGCGCACCAGAGCGTCCCGGGGCACCGCCAGGCTGGCCTCATCGCCCTGCAGGAAGAGAGTGGCGCGCACCGACATGCCCGGCGTCATCGCCGGCGGCGACTCCAGCCGCGCGCGCACCAGGAAGGTCCGGGCGCTGGGATCGTTCACCGGCACGATGGCGGAAATGGTGGCCGGGTAGGCCGGGCCGCTGTCGCCGCCCAGCCGCACTTCCAACCGGTCGTCCTTGGACACCCGCGGGAAATACTCCTGCGGCACCGACAGATCGGCGCGCAGATCCTCCAGGCTGACCAGCTCCAGCACCGAGGTGCCCGGCGTCACCCACTCACCGACTTCGGTCTGCTTCTGGCTGATCACGCCGTCGAACGGGGCTTTCAAGGCATGGCGGGCGAGCAGGGCGCTTTGCCGGCGCGCCTCGGCGCGGGCACCGGCCAGGGAGGAACGGGCCACCTCCACCTCGGATTCCAGGCCGCGAACCTGGGTGGCGGCGATGCTCTGGCGGGCCGCCAGGGTGCTGGCTTCCTCCAGGCGCCGGCGGGCGTCCGCCAGGGTGGCTTCCGCCTCGGCGGCGGCGGCGCGGGCGCCTTCCAGGGCCAGGCGGTTCAGCTCCGAATCCAGCTCCAGCAGCACGTCGCCCTGTTCCATGCGGTCGCCCAGGTCCACATTAAGAGCGGTCACCAGGCCGGACACCGAGGTGGAAAGCAGGGCGGCGCGCTTGGCCGTCAGGGTACCGGTGAGCGGCAGACGCTCTTCAAGCTCGCGGGATTCCACCGTCACCAGAGACACCGGCTCGCGAGCCGCCGCCGGTTCCACCGTCAGCAGAGCCAGCACGCCGGCCAACCCCAACCAAAAACGACGGACGTCCAGAACGCCCCTCAGTCCTGCTGTATCGCAATCGCGCATCCGTACCGTTACCCCCAATGATTTCGGTGTGGTGAGTCGCCCTGGGAGTGGACCATCATAAACGACAATGATTCCCTTTATCGGCGGCGCCGGGATTAACGCAGCTCGCCCGAAACGGGTCAAGCGGACAGCCCAAGCCTAATGGTTTCCCATGAAAGACCCGCGAAGGCCGGCGAATGTCACCCGCTAATAAAATAGAAACGACCTCAGGTATGCTTTCCAAGCCAATGATTTATATGGAGTCGCCGCCTAATGGTGCGACCTTAAGTTTCGTCATATGAAGTCCGAACCTGTCGAGCGGAACGCTCGCAGTGCAGACCCGGCACCGGCCTGGGGGCGGCCCCGGGGACAAGCCGGAACCGCCGAAAGGACGGGGATTCTGAGAGCGCTTCGTCCCACCGGCCCAGATTCATGACTACGTGTAATGTATATTATGTTAAATATAAGATAACGAATCGAACAGGTATGAATCCAAGCCCCAGGGCCTTCCCTTTGCATCCGGGGCTTCCATTCGTCGGGCTCGCTCAGGCTCCCGGTGTTTCCCGTGGCGGGCAATGCGCTTTCAGAAACCCGATCTGGTCCGCCACCACCTGCTCGAACGCCTCGCCCACATAGATCTCGAAATGCCCCGCCTGATACCGCCTGATCTCATGGCGCGGCACGCGGCTCGCGTGGCGGAGCGTCTGTTTGGCCGGCGCCACGGTGTCGTTGTCACACACGCAGAAGAACACCGGCGCCCGTATGCCGGCGGCCTTGCGGCCCGGATAATAGCGGATAATGTCCAGGGCGAAGCGCGCGGCGGCTTCATTGCGAATCCGGGCGCCCTCGGGAACCAGGTTCATGTACCCGTCCCAGACGTCCGGTGCCGTCATCAGCGCGGTGTCGCCGGGGCGCCCGGCCACGGCGACCATCACCGGGGCGGCGCCCACCAAGGCGCCAAGGCGATCGCGCAGTGCCTTGGCCGTGAGTTTCGCGGAGACCAGCGGTTCCGTGGCCAGGGTCGAGGCCAAGCCATCGGTAAACGGACATTGGGAGATCACCGCCGCGATGCGCGGATCGTCGGCGGCGGTGGCCAGCACATGGCCACCGGAAAAGGACGTGCCCCACAGGATCACCCGATCCGGGTCCACCTGCGCGAGGCCACGGGCGTGCTCGATGGCGGCCTTCCAGTCCTGAAGCTGCTTTTTGATGTCCAGCAGCTGGCGGGGTTCGCCGTCGCTGTCGCCGAAATGACGATAGTCGAACAGCAGGCAGCCGTAGCCCTCGGCCACGAACCGCTCGGCGAAGGCCGGCAGCCGCATGTTGCGGGTGCCGCCCAGGCCGTGGGCCATGACCATGATCGGTGCGCGGCCGGCAGTGTCGGGCAGGTAGAGGTCGCCTCGACAGGTTACGCCCTTGGATTGGAATTGGATCGCTGTTACGGACGTCATCGCCCTGCCCCCCTTAAAGTGTCAACGCCTAAAGTTCGGCCACCGCCGCCATGGCACGGGTCAGCTGGCTCAGGTCGTCCGGCTCCATGCCGTACGGCGGCATGATGTAGACCAGCTTGCCGAACGGCCGGATCCACACGCCCTGCTCCACCAGTAGCTTCTGGGTGGCGGCCACGTCGCAGGGTTCTTCCAGCTCCAGCACGCCGATGGCGCCCAGGGCACGCACGTCGGCGACGCCGGGGGCGCCGCGCAGCGGTTCCAGTTCGCGGCGCAGCTGCGACTGGATCGCCGTCACGCGGCCGCGCCAGTCGCTTTCCAGCAGTTCGTCGATGCTGGCGTTGGCCACCGCGCAGGCCAGCGGGTTGCCCATGAAGGTGGGCCCGTGCATCAGCACGCCGGCCTCGCCGTCGCAGATGCCGGCGGCCACGCGGTCGTTGCACAGGGTCGCCGCCAGGGTCATGTAGCCGCCGGTGAGCGCCTTGCCCAGGCAGAGAATGTCCGGGCAGACATCGGCGTGGTCCATGGCGAACAGTTCGCCGGAGCGGCCGAAGCCGGTGGCGATTTCGTCGAAAATCAGCAGTACGCCGTGCTCGTCGCACAGACGGCGTGCGCCGCGCAGGTATTCCGGGTGGTAAAAGCGCATGCCGCCGGCGCCCTGCACGATCGGTTCCAGAATCACCGCCGCCACTTCGTGGCCGTGCTGTTCCAGCAGGCCGCGCAGGGAATCCAGATCCCGCTCGTCCCAGTCGTCGTGGTAGCCCACCGCCGGCGCGTCGGCGAACAGGTGCTTGGGCAGCACCTTGCTGAACAGATGGTGCATGCCGTTGACCGGGTCGCAGGTGGCCATGGCCCCGAAAGTGTCGCCGTGGTAGCCGTTGCGCAGGGCGATCAGCCGGTGCTTCTCGGGCTGCCCCTGGCTGAGCCAGTACTGCAGCGCCATCTTGATCGCCACCTCCACGGACACCGAGCCACTGTCGGCGAGGAACACCTTGTTGAGCGGTTCCGGCGTCATCCGCACCAGGCGCTTGCCCAGCTCCACCGCCGGCTCGTGGGTGATGCCGCCGAACATCACGTGGGCCATTTTGTCGATTTGGTCCTTGGCCGCCTGGTTCAGACGCGGGTGGTTGTAGCCGTGGATCGCCGCCCACCAGGACGACATGCCGTCGATCAGCGTGCGGCCGTCTTCCAGCTCCAGGCGGACTCCGTCGGCGCGCGCCACCGGGTAGGTGGGCAGCGGCTTGGAGGTGGAGGTATAGGGGTGCCAGAGGTGGTCACGGTCGAAATCGAGATCAATGGACATAGGGTGCTCGGGGCCGGTTAGGTGGACGAACCATGCCAATTCCCGGGCCGGGACTCAAGCCCGGGTCACGTCGCTCTTTTAAGGCTAAAGATTTTCCCCGCCGGGCCGACAACCCCCAAACCTTGTCACAGCCATTCCTGGTATCCCCCCATGCTTAGTCAATTCAAGATCGGCGCCCGTCTCGGCGGCGCCTTCGCTATTATTTTGCTGCTTCTGCTGGCCGCCTCGGGCACCGGCCTGTTCTCGGTCACGCGGATCGCGGACACCACCCGCGAGGCGCTGGAGACCGACGGCGCCCTGGCGTCCAATGCCGGCGTGGTGCGGCGCCTGGCGCTGGAACTGCGGCGCTACGAGAAGGACGTCTTTATCAATCTGGCGGATTTCCAGGCCCTGAATGGCTATTTCGGCAAATGGAGCGACACCGTCACCCGGCTGAAAAGCGTGCTTGATGAAGGCGAGGCACTGGCGGTGGCGCCGGCGCTGCAACAGCGCTACCGGGACGCCCGCGAGGGGCTGGGCGCCTACGAGTCGGATTTCACCCGCATCTACGGCGCGATCATGGACGGCACCTACCAGGACACCGCCGCCGCCAACGCGGCCTTTTCCGAGAACAAGCAAGGCATCTACCAGCTTGAGGACGCCGCCCAGGGCATCCATGACATCGCCATGGAGAATCTCGGCGGCCTTGGCGCCACGCTGCAGGCGCTGGTCACCCAGGCGCTGCTCGGTCTGGTGGTGTTCGCCGCCGTGGCGCTGCTGGTGTCGGCGGTTCTGGCGGTGGTGATCACCCGCAGCATCACCCTGCCCCTCGCCGACGCCCTGGGCGTGGCCCGCCGCATTGCTCAAGGGGACCTGCGCGAGCGCATCGTCGCCCGCGGGCGCGACGAGCCGGCGCAATTGCTGGCCGCCATGGCGGAAATGAGCGATTCCCTGGTCAAGCTGGTGTCCGCGTTGCGCGGCGCCAGTGAGACGGTCTATATCGGCGCCAACGAGATCGCCCTGGGCGCCCAGGACCTCTCCTCCCGCACCGAGGAGCAGGCCGCCGCGCTGCAGGAGACCGCCGCCAGCATGGAAGAGATCAGCGCCACCTCGGAGCACAACGAGAAGAATACCCGCGAGGCCGACCGGCTCGCGGACGCGGCGTCGCGCAGTGCCCAGCACGGCGGTGAGGAGATGCGCGCCAACATCGACCTTATGGAAAAGGGGTATACGGATTTAATGGTTGATGGGGCACCTTCACCCCATCAATCTGATACCACCCTCAGATGGTTGATAGATCGACT
>MDSY01062830.1_pt1 | contig 14830 bp, 8 predicted proteins | sample 811131 | NCBI WGS metagenome assembly MDSY01 (sample SAMN05326643, study PRJNA326480) | marine metagenome | isolation source: seawater | place: Atlantic Ocean: South West | collected 2010 | reverse complement strand
CGCGCCGTAGAGCTTGGATGCGTAACCGCAGTGTAACGCCTGCAACGGGGAGTCGCCTGTCGTGTCAACAAATGCTTTGTGCGGCATCGGCGATGAGCGGACAGCTCGAGAAGTTGAAGCTGTTGCGCATGAACGACACACTGTGGGACGCAGACACGAGTTGTGCGGCGGCAATGGACGGGCACCTCGAGGTGCTGCAGTGGTTGCGCGCGAACGGCTGCCCGTGGGACGCTGTGATGTGCAAGAGGCGGCAGAGGGCGGGCATCTCGAGTTTTTAATCTGGGCGATAGCGAACGGCTGCAGTGAATATGGGGAGGGAGACGACGAGTGAGACCTCTTAGCGACTACGTTTCCTTCACAAGTGACACAAAACTGTTTCCAACAAAAAGGAATAGACATTCTCAGCGCGGTTCCACAAACACACAAGCGGTGTGCCCCGGCACCACCACCGACCCTCCTACTACCTTCGCCCCTAAAAGGTAGTCATCGGGCGCTATCGTACCTTGTAACGGGTGCGCGACCATTTGCGCCCCCGCTAAGTCCGTCGCGAGGTTCGTGTCGCAAATCGTCTGCTCGTGCGGCGAAACGTTGACGCACACTAAGATTTTTGAAAACTTTTTGCAAATAGTTTGCGTAACGCCATCCGCTTTGTCATCCGAAATCACCATCACGATGACCCCTGGAGTTTGAGTAACACCCGTGTTGTAGAAGGTGATGCGCTTCTGCACGTCACCCGCATCCGCGAGCCGGAACAAAGGAGAGCTGTTCCGGATTTCAAGAACCTCCTTGAAGTGCTTCGTTGATTGCGCGATCATTTTTTGATCCGGTCTCAAACTCAAATCCCCTAATAAATCCCCGATGAACCTGTACCGGTCCCCGTTCTTTTCCCGCCCAGGAAGGCCGATACCGAAGTTGTGTGTTTCGCCGGTGTAATCAAGGCGGTTGAACCAGTCACCGGAGTTGTACGAATCACGGTCGAGGGATTTTGATCGCAGAATCTCATCGCCGGCGTGGAAAAAGGGGACGCCTTGGGAGAACGCCACGGTGGCAACGGCGAGTCTGTTTATGCGACACCGAACGTCAAGACTCACGTCCACCGCCGAGCGCAACATGATTCCATCAAACAAGGTCTCGTTGTCATGCGCTGACACATAATTAACCGTTTCTCTTGGTTGCGCCGCGTACCCAACGTTCGATCCGACCCAGCACGCGTCCCGCGTCGGGGTTTCAAACCCGTCCTTGTTCGTGAACTTGTATTCGCGAAGATTTCCCGACATCGCCGTGATCACTTTCTCGCTATCTTCGATCACCTTTTTCTTTTGAGATTCTTCCCCGCCCTGGTCGATGAACATGTTCGGGTGGAAGTACAAGCCGGTCATCACGCCCTGTACTCGTGGGTCGCCGAACGGCGAGCCGCCCATGACGCCCTCGCGAAGACGGTCGTTGAAGCTCCCGATGCCCGTGTTTCCTAAATTCAACTGGCTCGCGTTCTGGCCCACGCGGCCGTGCACCACCTCGGCATAGTCCCACCCTTCGCCGTATAGGTAGATTTTCGATCCATCCACGCCGTGTGTTTGCACCGTCAAGCTGTTAACCGCATCCCTCGCTCTAACCATCGTGCGTAACATGATATGCCCCATTAAATCGAACCGGAACCCGTCCACCTTGTAGTCCGTCGCCCAGTGCACCAAGTCGTCCACGATCAAACGTTCCATCATCAAATTTTCCGAAGCCGTGTTGTTGCAGCACGTGGAGTTTTCGTAGTGCCCGTCGAAGTTGCGGCGGTGGTAGTATCCGGGGACTACTTTGTCTAATACGGACCGGCGATCCGTGGGCCCCGCACTCAACGTGTGGTTGTACACCACGTCCACGATCGTCCTTAAACCCAAATTCGCGATACCCTTGACCATTTGCCGGTACTCCAAAACCCGTGTACTGCCATCCGGGTTCGTGGCGTAGCTCCCTTCCGGCACGCCGTAGTGCACGGGGTCGTACCCCCAGTTGAACGCGTCGTCGTTTGCAATGGACGCCACCGCGGCCTGCTGGTCGGTTGAATTGCTAGGCAACGAACGGAGCCATTCGTGGTCCACCGTTTTCTGGTGCTCTGCACGCTCCGGGACGGAACCAAAGTCGTAGGACGGCAGGAGGTGTACGTGCGTTAGGCCTGATTGCGCCAATGAGGCTAAATGCTTCGTAGGCACTGTATCCACCTCATTGAACGCCAGGTATTTCCCTCGCACGTCCCAAGGCGTGCTTTCGTCCATCGCGGAAAAGTCACGCACGTGAAGCTCGTAAATCGCGTAATCCGTCGGCTCGGACGATTGGATCGTACCCTTCTTCCACTTCTCCGTGTCGTCCCACTGGCTCGGTTTCAGCTCGGGCGAGTCGATATCACAGATATGCACGCGTTCGCCGTCCGCGGAGAGTGACCTGGCGTACGGATCGGTAGCGATCGATTGCACGAACGAACCCGCCGGGCCGCCGCCCCACGGGTGAAACACGTCAACCACGTATTGGTAGTACTTGCCTTCCCAGTCCAAAGGGCCTTCCGCGACCCACACCCCGTCTCTTGCTTCGTTCATCGTGACTTCGAAGCTGCGACTGTCGTACGAAGCGTTGTCGAAGACTCGTAGGGTGACGTCACGTGCGGTAGGCGCCCATAGGCGAATCGTTACTTTTGACTCACCCCCGAACCCGCCGAATCCGGGCTTGGATATTTCAGCGCCGAGCGGCCCGTCATAACTCCCGAAAACGTCGTCAATCGCGCCGTGGTTCTGTACGCTAGTCGCGTCTCGCAGCCGTCCGTGACTCCCATCCGCCGTGATATCCTTGGCCTGCACCGCGAGCTGGCACTTCAGGAGCCAGGGCGCGTAGTCCTGCTCTACATATGCTTTGGGTACCCTGGCGATTGTGTAACCAGCGGCTCGTATATGCGGGTACTTATCCCCCGCGTCCCCCGCGTCCTTGGATGACCACTTCATTTCATCGATTTCGAGTGGAATGTACCGCACGTCTCCGTGTCCGTGCTCGCACACTACACCTCCAGAGCCTTGGTCGGTGACTGCTAACCCGCCGTCGCTGGACGCGACCAACTCAACAGAAACGGCCAAAGGGTCCACCGCAAATGGCAACGCCACGCACTGCTCGCTGACCCAGATCGCCCTTGATTTTGAAAGGTCTACGTCCCCGGTGGGGAGCTTCGACAGGTCAGGCTCATCGGTGAACACATCGGGGTTACCGGCGACGATCCAGACGCTGTGATCGACGTGACCGCTTCCATCGTCCAAAAAGTTTTCAACCTTCGCGCACTGCTCGTCGCCGCGGTGGACGATGAAGCTTAAAGACGGGTCGCCGGATTTTGGGGTGATTGACGGGTCATTCGGGTCCAACAGCAGGACCTCGAACGTGACCCACTTGGGTGTAGGGTTGACCCCAATAACTGTGGGGTCAACCGCCGCGGCGCCTGCAGCAAGCACCGCCGACACCGGCGCATCCCATGACGTTGGCGACTGCACCCTTGTTCCCCACACGTGAAGCCCGAACGTGGCCGCCTTTTCGTCGTGGCGGTAGTAGTGCACGGTGAGTTTGGGGCCTGATGGGGGAACCGGGGGCAAAGTGTCGTCCGCGAAAGCCACAGCGACGTGGCGCTTGCGACCGCGACGCGAACCCGGAGCGCGCGTCGGCAGGCTGGCGATGTGCCCAGTCTGATGCAGCGGTCTCATCACGCCTGTTCCTGAACTCGCGGCGTGCGAGACCCTGGGGGCGTGCGCGGGCGCGCGCGCCCATACCGTGGGGAGGGCACCCACCGGTGCCATGCTGTGTCGCGAGGAAGCGGGGAAGCCAAGTGTCGCCACGCCAGCGCGGGCACGACTGACCACGGGGGGCGCCCGATTGCAGCTGTTAACAAAAACCCACAACGACTTTGAAACTTTGACAACTAAGCACTGACTAGATTCACCATTCGACTACTGTGGAGGGCTATTTACTAATGTGCACCAGACCCTGCTGCTGTTACACTGACTGCTCGTCCAGTCCAAGGAATCTCGAAGCACTTGGAGCCGGCGCCGTGCACCCGCGATGGCGGTCACGATTCGCGGTTTCGCTGCACCAGCTCTTCGCATCCTCACCCTGGGTGCGATGCTGTGTGTCTCCGCGGACGCGCGTCGACTGGATCCACACCTCGGAGCGGCGCATTCGCACGACGAGTCTCTCAGACAAGTTTTCTCGAGCGTGTCCTACGAAGGCCCCGCGTACGACGGGTGCTGCGACGGGGTGAACGGCGTGGTGCTGGATTGCTGCCGCGTCGGTGGGTGTTGTCATGGTACAGGGTATAAGGGTGAGGACGAAACGTTCCTGGACTGCTGCGTCACCACGGGTGGTGATTCGGAGAGCAACAGAGCGGTGAGCCGCGTGATTTCCACCGGGCCTGAATTCGACGGGTGTTGCGACGTGCGGGATGAAACATTGATGGACTGCTGCACGCAGGGCGGGTGTTGCCCTGACGATGGGGGGGTTTCGCTGGACTGCTGCGTAGGCGGTGGGGGCGAGTACGTCGAAGCACAACTGGGGCAAGCGCAAGGGGTGAGGCAAGAGGTGGACGAGACGGAGTTTGGGTTGGGGAAGAAGCACAGTGATGAGAAGCATTTGGAGAAGAAACATGTGAGAAGTTCGGCAAATGACGATGACAATGAGACAACATCAATGTCAAAGAAATCAACCCACCCTTCCGTGACCCACCCCGTGTCCCCCGAGATTGCGTTTGCGCCCGCGGAGGAGGCGGACGCGGACGACCCGACTTATGGTCGGTTCGCGACCCTAGACCCAGGAGGCGCAGGCTATTACGAGAAGGTGAATGAAGGCGAAGATTTCGAGGACGACGAGAGTTTCGATGACGTCGTGTCTGCCCAAGATTTAATCGCCGTGGTGGCCAACGCGAACGACGATTCCGTGGACCCGGTGGAGTCTGGAGAGGTTACCGTGGCCTCACAGCTGATCGAGAGTGAAAAGGGCTCAAAGGCCTCAAAGCTGCACACGAAACGGTGGTGGGAGCGGTACAGCGCGCGGCACGGGTCGCTGAGCGGCGATGCCGGCGTGAAGACTTCGCTGCAGACGTTTCTGTTACAATCCGCTTCAGTGGTGTGCGTCGTGGTGTGGCTCACCGCGCTAGTCGTGAGCGCAGTGCTAAAACGCGCGGATGGAAGGGGGGAGGACGACGAAAGAACAGGGTTGTTGTAGGGTGTAGAATGTTCATAGTTGTAGACGAGACAAAGCAAAAAAGCAAATGAAAAAATCAGCACTACAAAATTTGTCTTTCTTCTTTTGACCCCTCTCCTCCACATCACTCCCATATTCTTACGCCGTTTCCTCCGCGCTGACCTCCACAGACGCGTGCGTCGTGACCAGGTTGCGGTCGCCGTACACGTTATCGATCCTGGAGGTGGTGGGCCAGAACTTGGAGGACCTGGTCCACTCGGCCGGGAACGCGGCGGTCTCTCTACTGTACGGCCTGTCCCACTTCTCTCCCATCACCACACCGGCGGTGTGTGGCGCGTGCTTCAGCGGGTTGTTCAATTTGTCCATAGACCCATTTTCAATGTCACGGATCTCCTCACGGATAGCAATCATGGCGTTGCAGAACCTATCGAGTTCCGCCTTCGATTCGGACTCGGTGGGTTCGATCATCAGCGTTCCGGTCACGGGCCAGCTCATGGTGGGGCTGTGGTACCCGTAGTCCTGCAGGCGCTTGGCGACGTCCTCCGCCTCGACGCCGCAGCTGTCTTTAATGGGCCGTAAATCGATGATGAATTCGTGCGCGCACGTGCCGTTCTTGCCTCGGAACAAAACCGGGAAGTGGTCCTCCAAGCGCTTGGCCATGTAGTTGGCGTTGAGAATGGCGCGCTTCGAGGCGTTGGTGAGTCCTTCAGAACCCATCATCGCAATGTATCCGAACGAGATTGGCAAAATCAAAGCAGAACCGTAAGGCGCAGCACTCACGACGCCGAAGGGCGTGTCACCGCCCGCTTTCACGGCTCCGTCCAACGCCTCGGAAGGGTGGTTGGGCATGAACGGCGCGAGGTGCGCCTTGATGCCGATGGGGCCCATCCCCGGCCCGCCGCCGCCGTGCGGGATGCAGAAGGTTTTGTGCAAGTTAAGGTGGCACACGTCCGCGCCAATGATGCCGGGCGCGGTGAGACCAACCTGCGCGTTCATGTTCGCGCCGTCCATGTACACCTGGCCGCCGTGCGCGTGAATGGTGTCGCACACGTCCTTAATTCCGTCCTCGTACACGCCGTGCGTGGAGGGGTAGGTGACCATCAGCGCGGCGAGGTTGTCCTTGTGCTTCTCCGCGGCGGCTTTCAGCTCCGGGATGTTGATGTTCCCTAACTCGTCAGTGCCGACGACGACGATCTTGTACCCGACCATCGCCGCTGACGCGGGGTTCGTGCCGTGCGCGGAGACGGGGATGATGCACACGTCCCTGTGGTGGTCTCCTCTGGACTGGTGGTACGCCCTGATAGCCATCAAACCCGCGTACTCACCGGACGCGCCGGAGTTCGGTTGTAACGACATGTCGTCAAACGCGGTGATTTCGCACAGCTGCTTCGTCAGGGCTTTGAACATCTCCTTGTACCCTTCCGTCTGTTCGTGCGGCGCGAACGGGTGCATATTCGCGAGCTCGGGCCACGTGATGGGGATCATCTCCGTAGTGGAGTTGAGCTTCATGGTGCACGAGCCTAGGGCGATCATGGAGTGCACTAACGATAAATCTTTCTGCTCGAGGCGCGCCAGGTACCGCACCATCTCATGCTCCGAGTGGTACGCGTTGAACACAGGGTGCGTCAGGTACTTGGACGTGCGTTGCAAGAAGTCGTGTTCCGGCACGGACGGAGCGAGGGAAGACACGGAGAACTCAGGCGCCTTCCCTCCGTTCATGGCGGCGAACAGCGCATCCACGTCCTCGGGCATGGTGGTTTCGTCGAACGAAAGGGACACGTGGTCGGCGTCCAGCTTGCGGATGTTCATCCCTCCGGTGGCGCATGCCTTGACCGCAGCGTCCGCGCCTGACGGGCACTTCAACGTAACAGTGTCGAAGAACGGCGCGGTGGGCTTGGTGAACCCTAGTTGGCTCGCGCCCTCCGCGAAAATGCACGCCAACCCGTGGGTTTTATCCGCAATCGCCTTCAACCCTTCGGGGCCGTGGTACACGGCGTACAGACCGGCCATGTTCGCCAGCAGCGCCTGTGCAGTGCAGATGTTCGACGTGGCTTTGTCGCGTCGAATGTGCTGCTCTCTGGTTTGCATCGCCATCCTTAACGCGGGCTCGCCGTTGGCATCGATGGAGACGCCGATAATACGACCGGGCATCAAGCGCTTGTACTCCTGCGACGTCGCCAGGTACCCGGCGTGCGGCCCGCCGAAGCCCATGGGCACGCCGAAGCGCTGCGCCGTGCCGATCACGATGTCCGCGCCCCACTCGCCGGGAGGGGTGAGTCTGGTCAGGGCGAGAAGATCTGCGGTGGCGACAACACGAGCCCCAGCGGCGTGCGCCGCCTTCACCACCGGCGAGTAGTCAATCACGCTCCCGTCCGTGGCAGGGTACTGCAGCAAAACGCCGCATACGTCGTTCCCGTCGTAGTTGAATTGCGTCTCGTCGCCGATGACGATTTCCAATCCGAGGCCGTCCGCTCTGGTTCTACAAACCTCAATAGTCTGCGGGTGGCACTTGTCCGAGACCAGGAACTTGGGTTTCTTACCCCGGTTCACGGCGCTGCACATGGTCATCGCCTCCGCGGCGGCGGTGCCTTCGTCCAGCAACGAGGCGTTGGCCATGGGAAGGCCGGTTAAGTCGCTCACCATGGTCTGGTAGTTGAGTAAAGACTCAAGCCGCCCTTGTGAGATCTCCGCCTGGTACGGCGTGTACTGCGTGTACCACCCCGGGTTCTCCAGCACGTTTCTTAAGATAACCGTCGGTACATGGGTGCCGTAGTACCCCGTGCCTTGGTAGGATTTGAAAACCTTGTTCTTCATCGCCATCTCTTTGAACATCGCTAAATATTCAGACTCAGAAAGAGGCTCAGTCCACTCGTCCATCTTCATGCCGTCGTGTCGTCTGATGTCGCTTGGGACGGTAGCGTCCACCAGCGCATCCATGGAGTCGAAACCCACGTACTTGGCCATCTGCGTTTCCTCTGCTTTGGTCGCGCTGTTGTGCCTGCGCTCGAAGGAATCAAGCGGGCGAAGCGCTTCCGCCGTGATATGGCGGATCGCGCCGGCGGCGAACCCGGGGGTCATTGAACCAGAGGATTGACCCCTAGAGACCACGGAGGACGTGCGGGTCGCGAGGGTGGCCAGAGAAGCGGTCTGGATAGTTAATAATGAAAGGGAAAAGGAAGATGGTTAGGACAGCGGACGAGATGATTATTCCAAAAAATGTGCCCGGGAAGAAATCCCCCGCCACTTGTCAGGCTGAAGAAAAGGAAAAAGGTGATGGTCGATCTGGGGACGGGCCCGGTTGCGTCGTCCCGTGGTGGGTTTCGGGTCGCTTCCGGCAGTACTGGTATGGTGTATGCGCCATCGTCGATGCGATTGATGCGTCGCGAATGCGTGCGGGATTGAACGGTACATGTATGGCGTCTCAGACCCGCACCAGGAGCGCGTCCCATCGACGCGTTTGCCGTTCGAAAACAAAACATCGGAAGGCGTGCGCACCTGTGACCACACGCCGGGCACAGCTTTGCCTGCGGCGGTGCCGGGCGTCACCGCGAGGCGGCGGAACAAGCCGTTCGCGGCACGAGAAGAGCGAGAGAGCGACATGGCGAAACGCGAGGTACCGATACCGCCGCGCGCACAGTCGAGTGCCCAGGGGCCCGCGTTTTCGTTCAAGGGACTTGACGCCTGCGTGGCTGGCCCGCGCTCGGCAGATCCGATGGCGTGAAGGCACCAGCCCGGCACGGTTACAATTAGACCGTCAAGCAACGGTTTATTTTCTGTGAGCTGGCAGAGGATGACTCGGCTTGTGCTTTCTCACGAAGAAAAATGGGGAAGTCGGAATTTATGCGCACTTTTGATTTTTTGGTCTTTTGGCGATGACAACAGACTCTGTTCCCGCTACCTACTCTCCCTTCAACTTCTTCATGAGAATTTCGTTGGACAACGCCGGGTTGGCCCTCCCCCCTGATTCCTTCAACACAGCCCCCACGAAGAACCCCTTGAGCTTATCCTTCCCTGCTCGGAACTGCTCCAGTTGGTTCGGGTTCGCCTCCAACACCGCATCGACTATTTTGGCGATTTCTTCGGGATCAGAAATTTGCGTCAAGCCTTTTTCGGAGACGAACGCATACACAGGCTTGTCTGTACCCTCCCCCCCTTCAACCCCTGCAACCACCTCCCCGCTCAACAAATCAGGCAAAATGTCTTTCCCAATCTTCCCCGAAATCGTCCCGTCCTCGATCAGTGCGCAGAACTCAGCCAATATGTTTGGTCTTAACGGCATCGAAGATACATCCACATCCTTTTCGTTCTTAAGCCACGCCATCACATCCCCGGTCAGCCAGTTCGCCAGCTGCTTCGTCGGCGCGTTACAGTCCAAACACTCGTCAAAGTATTGAACAAGCGCCGTATCTTCCACCAAGACCTGTACGTCACCCGCAGGCAACCCTAGCTTCAAATACCTCTCCCGGACCTCAAACGGAAGCTCAGGCATTTGCGATTTGCATTCATCCACGAAACTTTCCGAAAACTGCAGCGGCGGCAAATCCGGCTCCGGGAAGTACCGGTAATCCGCCAGGCCCTCCTTCTTTCGCATCGACACGGTGCACTGTCTACCTTCGTCCCAGGTTCTGGTCTCTTGAACGATAGAGTCCTCTTCGCCAGCTTCAATCAATTTCGTCTGCCGCTCGACCTCGAAGTCCACCGCCCGGCTCATGGCGTTGAACGAGTTCATGTTCTTGACTTCAACCTTGGTGCCGAACTCTTCTCGGCCGACTGGGCGCACGCTCACGTTGACGTCGCACCGCATGCTTCCCTCTGACAAGTTCCCATCACCAACATTTAAGTACCTCACTAAGCGACGCAGTTCAGCGCCGTACGCGGCAACCTCCCTTCCAGTCCTCAAGTCAGGCTCCGTCACGATCTCCACCAACGCGACGCCAGCTCTGTTATAATCTGCGAGAGCGTATCCGGGCTCTTTCCCTTTCGCCGGGAAGTGCGTAAGTTTGCCCGCATCCTCCTCCATGTGCGCCCGCGTGATCCCGATCCTCCGTTCCCCCCCCCCGTCCTCCACCGGTAACGTGACGTTTACGAAACCGTGCTCGCCGTAAGGCTCATCAAATTGCGAAATCTGGTACCCCTTGGGCAAATCGGGGTAGAAGTACTGCTTGCGGTCGAACTTACTGGTTAAACGTAAATCGCAGTTCAGTCCTAAGCCTAAAGTGACAGCTTTTTTCACCACACCCCCGTTCAGCACCGGTAGGGTTCCGGGAAATCCCATGCATACAGGGCACGTCTGTGTGTTCGGCTCGTTTCCGTACGATGTGCTGCACTTACAGAACGCCTTCGTGGCGGTGTTTATCTGGACGTGCGTCTCGATGCCGATCACAGCTTCGTACTTCACCTGCAACGTGAATGGAAAGTGAGAAACGTCAGCAAACAGATGACCTAAACCCTGAGGGTTCATCGTAGAGCATAGGTAATAGAAGTATCCGGGAGTGTGTACGTTTAGGTAGTCGATATGGACACTACACGTACCTTGTCTCCTGCTTTGGCGGCGTCTGTTGCGGCGGTCGTCTCGGCGGAGGCACGGGGAGGCCCTCCGCGTCGTCGCGACCCGCGATGGGTGACACAGGGTGTGCGACGCGTTATTTTATCCGTCTTGTGGTGTGCGCGGAAGCACGCCACAGGGACCAGGGGGGCGGCGTGAACGGCAGCCATCGATTGCACCTGCCGAACTCGCGGCGCGAGGTGTCGCGTGCGTTCGAGCGCGGGCCACGCGCGTGGGTGTGGCGTGGAGGACGATGACGAGGTCCATCACATGTTGCGTTGCCAAAGAGTCATCGAAACTGAACGAGAAATTTGGCGAGACTTGAAAAGCGCCCGTCCGCGCCGAGATGAGGAAGTCGTGTGGTCGCCGCCATCCGCCGCCGCCTCTTGGCCGGACTCTTCCCGCGATGGCCGCCATGTGTTTATCCTCCGCTTGCGTCCGCAACGCGCACGGACACCTCTCGTCGCGTCGCGCGACGTCCAACACGCGGCTCACGGGCGTGCGATCCGTTAGGGCTGCGCGAAGCCCTGGCTTGAAAGTGCACGCCACTGTGTCGAAGGACAACGTGTTTGCGAACAACCCCGGGTCGCTGGAGGCGCTGAACAACCTCACCGTGGACTCCGCGTCGCGGCCGCCGCTCACATTGCAAGCCCCGGACGATTTTTCCACCATGCCGCACAAAGAAAGGCTCAAGGTGTTCTCGGGAAGCGCGCATCCCGAGCTTTCAGACGTGCGTGCCCTTTTTCCGAAATATGATTTGTTTGTTTTTCGAACCACCTCGGCGGAGGACTCCAGTCGGGTGACCTCGCGCGAGCCCCGAAGTGCCCTTCGAGCGCGGCAACGCACTGGAAACGTAGACAATATCTATCGATCGTTCGCGTTTCGAAAGTCACACACGCTCAGTGCCGGGCCAGCGCTGCCACGGACCCATCGATTCGAACGCGATTCGTGCGTTCAAAATTCTACGCCCACTTTGCCAAAATTGAATTTGGCAAGCTTTGGCTTTTTTTCAGTGTGAGAGTACCTGTTCTGACCATCCATCCCTTCCCTCTCTCACCTCACAGGAAATCGCCAACTACCTGGGCATGGAGCTCGGCGGCCGGGTGATTAAGAAGTTCGCAGACGGCGAGGTTTACGTTCAGATCCAAGAGTCGATTCGCGGGTGCGACGTGTTCCTTGTGCAACCCACGTGCCCGCCGAATGTGAACGACAACCTGATGGAGCTCCTCATCATGATTGACGCGTGCCGACGGGCGTCATGCAGGTCCATCACGTGCGTCATCCCCTACTACGGATACGCTCGGGCAGACAGACGCACGAGCGGAAGAGAATCCATCGCCGCGAAACTCGCCGCGAACCTTCTCACCGAAGCCGGCGCCACGCGCGTCGTGATGCTGGACATCCACTCGCTTCAAACCATCGGGTATTTCGACATCCCGGTGGATCACATCTACGGCGAAACGGTTATTCTGGACTACTTGACGTCCAAAGATTTCGACCCGAACGAGTTGGTGGTGGTGAGTCCCGATGTCGGCGGTGTGCCTAGGGCTCGTGCATTCGCCAAGAAGCTATGCGACGCTCCGTTAGCCATCATCGACAAGCGACGCACGGGACACAACAAAGCGGAAGTGATGAACCTGATTGGAGAAGTCGACGGGAAGGTCGCCATCGTTTTAGACGACATGATCGACACCGGAGGCACCATCTGCGCGGGTGCCAAAATGCTTCGCGAACGCGGCGCGAAGGAAGTGTACGCGTGCGCTACGCACGCGGTGTTCTCCCCGCCCGCGGTGGAACGGCTAGGATCGGGGGTGTTCACCGAGGTGATCGTCACGAACAGCATTCCGCACACACCGGAGCGCGACTTTCCCCAGCTCACTGTGCTGAGCGTCGGGAACCTTTTAGGCGAAACAATCTGGAGAGTGCACAACGACACGCCGGTGTCGTTCAACAAACTATAACTACAGGGGGTGAACTATAGGTCTGTATGGAGGTCTGTGCGGATATGGCAGCGAAACTGTATTACAAACATGAAGTGAGAGTGAACTGCTCGTTGTGAATCAAAATGTGTTTTGTTTTTTTTATTGAAAATCGTCGTTGTTTCTCTCTTTGTTTCACTCTCACCAGATCGCGCGACGCACTGCGGTGGAGTGTGTTTCCGCGGTTGTGGGTTTGGCGCTTGGTCCCGGATTCGGGTTGGATTGATGGCCTCCCACGCGGGTGATTTGTCCGCGCCGCGCCAACGAGTGCGCGCTGCTACCGCGTCTTTGATCAAACCCGGGTCTACGGATTTGCAAACGGTGGTGCGATGCATGCGCGAGATCGACACCGTGTTGCGTTCTGGGTCACATTCGGACCAAAACGACGCGGCGAGTGAGTTTTGCGAAGGGCCTGACCGTGTGGCGGATAAAAGCGCGTTGCGGTGGTGCGCCACCACGTTGCAACGCGGGATTCCGGATGGTTTGAACCCCACGGCTGTGAAACACGCCACGTTCACCGTGGGGGTCACGCTTCAGATTTTAATCTCCGTGTCGGGGGCGGACCACCGGCAACAGTTCGGCCACATCACGCGCGGTGGCGAGCACGAAGAGTGGCCTACGCGGGGCTCGATGGTCGTGACACAGGGGTGGCGACCCGACATGTGGACCCCGACTGGCATTTTAGAGCCGCTGTTACACCTGACCCAGGCGCAGCAAGCGGGGCCGCAAATACGCCTACGCGCGTTGCAGCTCGCCGGGAGCGTAGCGCGCGATTCGGCGGCGTTAACTGCGATGCTAAAAGGGGGATGGCTCGAGGTCAGCCACAAAGCGCTGGAACACCGACCACGACCGGACCACACAGAGGAGGAAACCAAGGAGTTCATTTACCAACGGGAGACGTGGCAGTTTTTACAGGAGACGATAGGTAAGGTTAAAGAAGCGGTGGAGGTTCCTGTTGCGAGTACCGGAGAGGAAGACGCGACGAGCACCTTGTCAGACGATTCGGAACCCTGCACCACACGCCTTGCCCTTGAAGCCGCCGAGCGTTCCTCCACCACGGACGATTTCCCGAAGGGAGAAACCCAATGGCACGGCCGGATGGTGCGTATCAAAAACTTAAAGAAAAGACCCTCTCTCAACGGAACCCTGGGGTTCGCGCAAGGCCCCGGGGGGTCGGACGGCAGGGTCGCGGTGCTGGTGAATCCCCTAGGGAGCACTGGTGATTCTGAAGAGGCGAGTGAAATGCTTGCTGATTCAACATCAACTACATCAACCACCAATATCCTCGCCATACATAGAAACAATCTCTCCGTGTTCGACGGCCCGGGTCTGACCCGGCGCGACGTCGCGTCGGGCGGCGGCGCGGCGGAGGGCGTCGCTTCGGTGAGCGCTGGGCAAGCCGCTGAGAAAGTTCCAGAGGATATGCTTCTGTTTACGTCACAGTCTGAAGGTGGCATCACAGAACCCGATGTAAAACTTCAGGAAGAGCGCGATACGTACGACACAATTCTCGAGTTGATGGACAAAGCTGATTCGTATCGCGATGCTAATAATCACGACGACGCCGTCGCTTCCTGTCTCGACGCGAAGGCGACGTCTGTTGAGCACTTGGACAACAAAAGTTTAGTACGCGCGTTCGTGTTGCACAGGCTGTTCAAGGCGCACCTGAATAGGGCAGAGGCGGCTTTAAAACGTGACTCTCGTGACTCGTTGGATTTAGAAACCATACAAAGCGCTCGTTCCGACGCTCTGCGAAGTGCGGGCGACGCGATGGACTTGTTGGAGTTTCGCGCGCTCGGTAAGTTCCGGGACGAGCGCCTTGGCGAACGTCCGCCAAACTCGTTGTTGGAGTTGACTGATGACGAAACTCGGTTCGTGCTGAAAATTTGCGAACATGGAAGAGTTGAGGATGTTAAGTTTGTGTGCGGCGCGTCCCTGGCCGTGGCGCTAGCGGAGGAGGCATTTGTACCGGCGCTTGCCGAGGTTGTCCGAACGAAAGCGCGAACGACGTCGGAAAACGGCCAAGGGAACGAATCGGAAATTGAATTAGATGATCAATCAAGTAAAGAGAAAATATATTTTGAAACTCTTT
>MDSY01144157.1_pt1 | contig 14834 bp, 18 predicted proteins | sample 811131 | NCBI WGS metagenome assembly MDSY01 (sample SAMN05326643, study PRJNA326480) | marine metagenome | isolation source: seawater | place: Atlantic Ocean: South West | collected 2010 | reverse complement strand
TCCCAATTATCATTCTTCTTATAATTATAAAATACCCAATTCTTATCTACTTTCTTCCTATCTTTCTTATTTAATCTATTTATTATCAAACTCTCCCCTTCTAATGTATATAATCCAAATCCACATTCTGTTTTATACAAATGTTTACATCCTTTCTGACCTATCGTTCCTATAAATAACAAGTCTTTCGATTTTTTATCATTAAATAATTTTATATCTTCCGTGCCTACTATAACATCTTCCGGATAATTATTCAAATTTTTATTTAACTTTATCATTTTTTGTTTCTTTATTTTAAAATCTTTATCTAGTATTGCTATTTTATTAAAATTTATTGGTCTATATGGTATATGAAACTTTATTTTTAAACTTGGTTCTGGAAAAAAATAACCAGGATATCTTACATTCATCAAATAACCATCTTTATATTCTATTATGCTTGGCGTCGAACTATTATATCGATATGTTTCACCATTTATTGATTTTATATATTCTCTTTCCGTAAAAACAAATTTTTTTTGTTGTCTTAATAACATATTTAAAATATAGATATGATATTAAATTCAAAATAACTTATTCTTATTCTATTATAAATAGATTTTAACATTTTACACAAATATATGGTAAAAGTAATAAAGCGCAGATTGTTGTTAAATTAGATAAAAATGGCAAATGCTTAAAAGGCACTGTATAAAAAATAAATGTAGCTATAATTGTAAACATTATTAAAGATAGACTACCATAATGAATTAATGTTTTATTAAAATACCATATTCCTATTAATAATATTATACTTGAAATTAATTCCCATATACCAGCTAAAAATACTATTGATTGACTATAATTTTTTGGTATATTTATTTTTTTTGATAATCTTTTAGATTCATTAGCTCCAAAACTTGTTATTTTACTGATACCGGATATTATAAACATAAGTATAAGTAATGAACTTGTTATTTTAACAGAAGTTACTTTCATTTTTCTATATATATACTCAAAATAACTTATTTTTTCTTTCTTGTTTTTTTATTCTTTTTTTTCTTTCTTCTTTTGGTCTTCTTTCTTTTTGATCTCTTTTTATATAATTTAAAATCACCTCCAGTAAATGATTTTATTTTCCTTATTGTATTAGTTTTTGTAAAGTTTGACCCAAATATTTTTTCTATTTCAGTTAATACTATTTTTTTCAATCTATTTAAATATTTTTCTTTATCCATTTTCCCATGATAAAAAACATCTATCCATATATTTTCTTTATCTGCTTGCTTTATATTATATGTTTTTCTATAAGGTATAACTTTTTTATTTAATTTGTCAGCATAATCAGCGTGTTTTTTAGACCCGGCTTTTCCTAATACAAAATATATTCTATAAAGATATTTGGAATACTTTATAATTGTATTTTTTAAATTACCTTTATCATGACTCATGTGATTTAACATATCACCTAAGTTTTCAATTGCTGCTGCTAAATATACTTTCTTCTTTATATCAGCACTTCGAGCACCATAATTTAATGATGATTTTAATTGATTTTCAACTACAATAGCATTTACTGCTGAAGATGTATAATAAGCTTCTGATGAAAAATAATTTGCTTTATTGCTATAGAAAAATATATTTTTTTTCTCTACACCTCCTATTTTTTCTATTGGATGTATTTTTTTATTATGATATACGTAATCCTGACAAACTTTTTGTGATTTCCACTGTAAATAATAATTTTTTATTATTTTTTTAGATTCCTCTGTTTTAAAAGCTTTGAGAAAGCTTTCTAATTCTTTATCTTCCCCTGATGTTCTTGGTGTCTCATTGCATATATTTTTTAAATAAAACTCTAATTGTTGACTATCTTTTAAAACTTCTTTTAAATTTTTAAATTTAAGATCAAATATTAGTTGTTTATGAGGTAACAATTTTAAACCAGCCCAAGCTAACTCTTCTTTAATTTCTTCCGGTGTTTGCGGAACTAAAGTAAAATTTCTTTTACCATAATCTACTCTAGGAAATTTTGGACTTGCTCTTCTAACACCCGATAAAGGCTGACCTTTGTGTGTTGTATGAATATACAAGGGACTAGAATATAAATTAGAATCAAGAGCATATGGTAAAGCTTCTCCATATTGTTGAATGAATTTTTTAAACATACCCCACATTATATCATTAGCATCTGGTCCTGTTATAGCTACATCATAATCTGAAGTTATATTTGTGCTACCTGCGGCGAAATATTCATTTTTTCCCGATTTTCCTTGACATTTAAATATTTGCTCTACTAAATATTTTCTAACAGAACCAAGTATTTCCAAAGCTAATTTTTTTTGTTCCGGATTTAAATTATCAAAATGTTTTGAATCTGTTTTCATTGGTCTTTCTTTGCCAGGTGAAACAGGTAATTTTTGTTCTTTATAATTTTTTGTTATTGCTCCCCATCCTTCTTTTATGTAATTATCTAATAAACTAGGCGAAACTATATCATTCATATTTAGTTTAGGACAAAACGTATTTTTCATATTTCCCCATCTTTTCTTTGCTTTATTTTCCGATGGTCCTGCGGCCGACATGTTATATATATATATAAATACAAAATATATGTGGTTTCCTGAAGCTTTATGGGAAATTATTAAAAGTTATCAATTGAATTATCAAATTTCTTGGCATAAAAAAATTAAAAATATTATAAAAGATATACCAAAGCCGGATAGCCCAAAAAATGGACCAAGAATTATTTATTATAATCTTGATAGAGAGTTTCGTTTTGTAAAATATTTATATCATATTCCAATGTTTAAGAATTCTATATATGCAAAAAATAAATACGATACTTATACTATTATTGTTTATGTGCCATATTTTCATCAATATGGAGTTAGTATGAGTTTGAATGACAAGATTATCATTGATGAATATTGGTCATATATTGATAAAGTATGTCCGTATTAATATAATTAACTTATTTAAAAAGTTAATTGTATTAATTATTATTATGCCTTTTTGTGAAGTTGTAAAAAATAATTGTAATTTATTATGCAGTCATATTTCTGCTAAATTTAGAGATGATCTTTTAATTGGGACAGAACATTCTTATAAAGTTATTCCGAAGTGTGATACGCCACAACAACAATTTTTAAGAAGAGAATCTGAAGCAAAAGAGAGTGATATTAATTATAATTTAACAAGCGATGAGAAAAAAGCAATTGTTCTTGCGGATCCAAAGTTTGGAATGTTTTCTTTATTTAAATATCATTTTACACGTGGTTATAGAAATGAAATGCTTATTAAAAAAAATGCTGTTTATTGTAGTCATATTTTTTCTTTATTAGGATTTTTGCCAATAATAATATTTTTAGCACAGTGGTCTATTTATATAGCTTTGATTGCTGATCAAAGTAGTAACATATATAATTTTGAAATTTGTGCAAATCAAGCTGATTGGAGACAAAAATTAATAATGTTCGGAACTTGTGCTTTATATTTTGTTAAATCGTTTTTTTTATGGGATAATTTAACAGATAGGACAAGATTAAATAAAATGATTCCTTCTACTGATAGTTGGACTATGATTGATACTTTCCAAGAATTTGGATTTAATCTATTTGTTTATGCTGCTAATATATGGATAATTTATAATGGACATAGTGTTGCTGAAATGGTTATGGATTGTGTTGCTATGGAATTTTTAATGAATTTAGATAATGAATTTGAAGCATCATATTTTGAATATTTACCGGAAGCAGCGGATGATATATACGATAATGTTTTTATTACTTATAATGAAAATTATAAATTATTAGAGAAAAAAGATAAGAAGTGTAGTTTTTACTGTCTTCATTGTTTAACTTTTATACCATTTAAAGCATTGCTCGCTTCTCTATTGGTTTTCCCTATATTTTGTTTATTCATGATGGTTTATGCTCCGATATGCAAATAAAATAATATATTTATTAAATTGATTTAGATAAATAACTATTAATTATATTATAAAATGGCTAACGTTGTATTTCATAATAACACTGTATCTATTAATGATGTATGGTATGAATCCCATACTCAACTTGTAAGAATGGTTGCTCTTGAATTAGGAGCATCTCCTGAAAAAATCGATGAACTTTTAGAAAAATTTGTAGGTAATAAACAAAAAATGAAAGCACAAAAGAATCCACACGCTCCAAAAAAACCAAAATCATCATACTTTTATTATTGTGACCAACATAGACCGGTATTGATTGAAAATTTCAAAAAGAAACATCCAAATAAAAAAGTTCAGATTTCTGAAATTGCCAAAGAACTTGGTGCTAAATGGAAAAAATCGAGTGATTCAAGTAAACAAAAATATATTAAAATGGCTGAAAAAGATAAAGAACGATATGTTGAAGAAATGAGTGTCTTTAACGAAAAATATGGTTAAATATATATTATTATTATTGTTTAATAATATATATGAGTGATCAAAAACTAAGCCAATTACAAAGAACTTTTTTTAAAATAGATGATTCGGAAGCTAATAATATGAATCAATTCATACCACGTTCTAATTTATCTTTCCCTAGTTCTAACTCTAATAATCCTTTCACTAATTTTAAAAATCCTAAAAATTTAAATGCTATCGTTAAAGATAATGGACCTATAAATACTAGTAATAGACATATTATTAAATATCAACAACCTTTAAAAACTGAAGATGAACAAGATTCCCGAATGCAAAATGCTCTTATTGATATCGCTTCCGAAAGAACTAACAATACTCCACAAGTAAATGAATTAAAAAATCGCGTTATCGTTACACAACTTAGTATCGATTCTAAATTCAGAAAAAACTATTTTTCTACTTCATCTACCGATTTCAATATTGACCTCTCTACTCCACTCAAAAATGTAATATCTATGAGACTTGCTTCTCTCGAAATACCTAATGTCAGTCCTAGTATTTCCTCTAACAAAGGAACTAATGGTTTCACAATCACTAAAAATGCTACTACTACTCCTATATCAATTCCTTCCGGTAATTATGAAGGTTGGATTTTAGCTTCCGCTCTTAATGATATCAGTGGTGGACAATTAGATTTTCTAGGATTCAATTGTTATATTGATGAAAAAAGTCTTAAATGCACTATTAAAAGCAGTGATTATAATGATTTCAAAATCGATTTCACTAATTTCCAAAATCCTAACGCACCACCCATGATGTCTTTAGGATGGATGCTTGGATTCCGAAACAAAATTTATGAAGGCGGTAATTGTTATACTGGTGAAGCTACTATTGATTTGGCCGGTTCAAAATATTTTTTCCTATCCATTAACGATTTCCAAAATAGTGTTCATGATGTCGTAACTGTTCTATATGAAAACTCTTTCATGCAACAAAATATACTTGCTAGAATACCAATGCGTGAAGGTAAAGGTGTCGTATTATTCGATGATTGTACTGATAAAATTACAAAAAAAAGACATTATTTTGGCCCGGTTGATATTAATAAACTCCATATTAAACTATTAGATGAATTTGGCGAAACTCTTGATATGGTCGGTAATGACTACTCATTCGCATTAGAATTCCAAATATTATATGAAAAATAATTATATATGTCTCTTAATTCCGATATTTCTAAAAATAATATTGATTCTTTCAATAATATTATTTACCCTTCTATTTTCGATATTAATTATAAAAATCTTTCCCAACAAAATCATTTCTTCCTAGAATCTATTACTGTTTCTAGTAATAAACTATGGAAAAATTCCTTTTCATATGACACTTCTAACAATTTAATTATTAATCATAAATCTCTATCAAAATTACTTCTCAATATCAGAAATTCTATAACTGGTAAATTACACTTCGCCGGTCATTCTTTTTCTAATAAAAATCTTATTTTAGGAAATATTTATTTATATTATGTTCAATTCATATCTAATTTCATATTTAAAGTTCCTACTGCTTTTCAACCTTTCTTACTCAATAAAAAATTAAAAAAATCTATCCTCTCTTTCGTTGAACAATTAATAGAATCTTTTTATGATATTAATGATTTAGACAACTTTATTAAAAATAACTTCACTATCGATTCTTCTAATAATTTAATCATCGATGTTTCTTGTATCGAATTCATTCTTACTATACCTTCTAATACTATTAGCATTGGTAATGATAAATATATCATTCCTTCTTCTACTTGGTCAATTAATATTATTATCGGAAATGTAAATTAATATTTTCTAACTTTAATTTATAAATATGGCTTACAATGCTGTGATTCAATTACCTGCCCTATTCGATGTCGATGGTGGTTCAGCCGCTTTGTTCGGTGAACAACAAGTCGTCGATGTTATGAATAGTCACTTATTATTTACTCTTGATAGACAATCTAACCTTGGTAATGGTAAAATAGGATATAGAGCTCCTGCTTCCGATACTGATTTACAAAGTTTAATTGATGCTTTCAATGATACTTTCTTAGTCGGTGATACTAGTGCTATTAACAACGATTCTGATACATCAAACGCCGAATCCGGTCTTTTAGGTTCCGGATTATTATCTGACCTTGGTGCTGCTGGAACTGCTTCTCATCCTTCGCCTGATTCTAATATTGCTACTGGAAGTTTCCCTGATATTAAAGTGAAATTCGATGCTGATAAAACTAGTTATTCCGCTGGTGAAAATTTCTTAACTGATGAACATAAAGCCGGAGCTAGCACTCAGCTTGCTGCCGATACTGATGGTCATTATTATTACGATGATGCTGTTGGAAAAACTAAAGGTGGTGCTATCGTTACTTTACATTACATAAGTGGCGCATTGGCTCAAATTCAAGTTACCAGTGGTGGTTCTGGATATGTTGTCGGCGACAAAGTTTCTATTCTTATCCCTGGAAGTATCATTGATGGTGGCGCTGATGAACTTAATATCACTTTAACCGCTGATTCCATTAATTCTGAAGCTGGTTTGATGAAATTCTATGTTAATATGCTTGGTAACAAAAGTGGTAAATATTTACCAAAATATTCTGAAGGCACTGGACAATTGGCTAGTCCTAATGATGTCGTTGATGATTTCTGTAACAAATTCGCTGATAGTTTGATTAAAGCACATAATTCTGGTTATGTTAATATTCCTCACCCTGAAAAAGCTATTCCAATGGGAGGAAGAACTGTCGTTAATGGCTTAGCCCCTTTATATGAAAGTTCCATTTCCCCTGAAGCTGCTGAAAAATGTAGTCTTGGAACTACTATGGCTCGTGCTGCTGCTGTTCATTTAGTAGGTCATCCTTTAGCACAATCTTTATTTTCTAATGAAGATAGCATCGTTAATGAATTGTCTGCTATGCAACAACAAGAACATTCTAGTGATTTCGTTGCTGGAGATTGGGATGATTCACTAGAAGGAGATGTTGCTGATTATGGTGAAGCTGGTTACGGTGCTGAAACTGGTGGATTAGATGGTAGAGTCGGTAAACAAGGTTTCCGTTTCAAATCTAAACTCGCAAAAATTCTTTCCAAATTATTGGGTGGTTCTCAAGCTGATACTCGTAAATTCACGGGTGCTGCTGTTGATGAAGGCGAAGATAAATCTTTAAAAGCTGGTAATGGTGCCGGTCAAGTTTACAAACAAATGAGCACTAAAAGAGCTGACAATACTGCCGCATACGCTCAAGTTGCTACTGATGTAACCGCACCTGCTTGCGTCCAATTCGGTGTTAAAGATGACCTTGATGCTACTGGTGTATTTTTCACTAATGCTTTAAGAGTATATGGCGAAGATGGTGTTCATTATCATGAACATAAAGGCGCTGTAGCTGGTATTTCGGTCTCTGACCAAGATGGTATTCTAAAAGCTAGTTTCGGAACTAAATTAACTTATGTTTATGCTAGTGATACTACTGACTTAGGTGTCGTTAGAAATGAAGTCCTTCTAACTGGTTTTGGTCTAGCAGCAGATGGAAAAGATGATATCGCCCCTGTTGGAGCAAAATTCCAAATTACATTTACAAGAAGTGCTGTCGCTGATAACTATTCCGTAGCTGTTTCATCTGTAAAAGTAACAACCGGTGGTTCCTTATTCAAATCCGGCGATATGGTTGCTATTAAAACATCAAATGATGTAATTGTTACTATGATTATCACTGGAGATAATCTTGAACCATCTCAACTTGGTAATGTATCCCCTCATAAAATTGGCGATGACCATGTTCAAGATTCAACTATGGCTGCTTACAATTTCATTGGTGTTCCAAAAGCAGACGGAGTTCATAATGAAGTTCTTCAAGCTATTTACGAACAATGCTTAAATGTTCCAGGACGCGCAACCGAACTTGCTAATGGTAGAGAACAAGTTGTTACTGCTACTCCTTCTGGTTCATTAAAAGTTTCTGCTATTATTCCTGTAAATATCAAAACAACCGCCGGTGAGGTTTATGGTGCTGATGGAGACATTGTAATTGCCGCTGCTGATATCGATATTCAATCCCAATTTACTTCCGGTGCTGCTACAACTGGTGCCGCAATTACTGTAACTGTAGCAAATAAAAAAGTAACTGGTGTTTCTATATCAACTGCCGGTGGATCAAAATTCCACGCTGGTGATGTATTATATATCTCATCTACTGCTTTAGGAGCAGGAAGAACTGGTGATATCGAGATTACATTAACTGGAGCCAATTTGACTCGTGCCGATGAAGACGGTTCTCACGCTAAACCTTATGCTAATAATGTTATGCTTACTAATAATTTAGCTTCTGATAATTGTATTCCTGCTAAATTCCCAATGAAAGCTGGCGATAAACTTATCTGCTATTTAAGACCATCTTTACTTCTTAAATTTGACCAAACTTTACTTCAAGGTGATGTAAATGTTCAATACATTAAAGCTGACGGTACTTTAGAAACTCTTGATGTTAATGGTATTGTTAATGCTAATGCTAATGGTGAACAAGGAACCATTGCTGCTACCTTCCCAGGTTTAGCATTTGATGCTAATAATGACGGACAAACTGTTCAAGAATGGGAAGACGCTGCTATTGCTAATACTGCTGCCAATTTCGTTGGAAAGAAAGCTCTTAGTAATACTAATGCACAAAGTGGTAAATTCTGCTGGATGGGAAGTTCTGTTAACGCACGAAGTGATACTTCTACTGATGCTGATGATGCTCTTGCTGCTGTTGCCGATACACCTGCTCATACTTTACAAGCAAGACAAGATGCTGTTACCAAACCAGTTGCTGTTTCCCAACAATTGACAGATGAAACCGACCAAAACAAACTTGATTTACACGTATGGAAAGTTACAATGAGTTTATAATTTTTTTCATATAAATATATATATTTATATTAATATGAAGTTTAATATGTTTTCAAAAAATAAAGAGTCTGTTTCATCTAGCGAACATACCGCTAATAAAAAAAACCAGTCTATCTATGAAAATAGAGGTCATTCAAGAAATGCTATTGTTGAAAATGATATGGTTAAAAAATCATTAAATTATACTGAAAGATATAATATGTATAAAGGTTTCGTTCATTGTAAATCATTAAATACTAATAATGGCAATTGTTTTGCTATTTTTCATAATAGCGACGTTGACAATTTCAAAAAGAATAAACTGGAAGATTATCATTTGTCACGCGTTGATTATTTTGACTTAGATGATGTTGCCGAACTTAAAAACCCTTTCTTTCCTTTTAGACGTGAATCTCATAACAATGACTATAATGATGGTTCAATACCTTACCAACATACTTTGTTTAATCCGGTTAATTCTCAAAGAAAAACAATTATTATGAAAAATTTCAAATACGGTCATTCTATGTCTAATTTAAAATAATATTATTTAGCATTTTTAATATTATTTTATATTTATATATGGTTAAATTCGCTTTATTAATTGGATTAAATTATACTAATGACAATGAATATCAATTGAAATCTTCTTATAATGATATTTTACTTATGAAAAAATATTTAGAAACTGGTGAAGAATTCGATCCTAATAAAATTTTCGTAATTACAGATGAAGAAGAAAAGAAAAATACAGATTTTTATGGAACTTTTTTCAATATTGTAAAAAAAATTAAAGAAATTTTCCTTGTTGCTACTTCTAATGATATTGTTTTCATTTATTTTACCGGACACGGAACTCAAATTAAAGATAAAAATGATGATGAAATTGATGGTAAAGATGAAGTTTTTATTCCTGTAAACCATAAAAACAATTTAATTTCTGATGATCTTATCAAAGAATTATTAAAAAATACAAAAGCATATACTACTTTATTATTTGATACTTGTAATTCCGGCACTATGACTGATTTAAAATTCAATTATTCTTTAAAACCTCACGTTCTTACTAATAATTTAGAACCTTCTTTATTAGATAATAAAAATATCGTCTCTATATCATCTTGTAATGATGATAAAAAATCTTTCTCCGGACCTTTACCCGCCGGTGGTGGTGTCATTAAATATTATAGTAAATTTACTTATTATCTTATTAAGCATTTAGCTTCTAATAAAAAAACTATCCTTGAACATATGAACGATTTTAAACAAGATATTAATCTTTCACCTGCTAATATCTCCCTCTCTAATAATAAACTTTCCGAATCTTTCTTTTTAGAAAAAAAGATAATAGTAAAAAAGAATTAATGGAAATCACTAAAAAAAATATGAACTCTAATAACCAACTCGACCGCGCATCTCAATTAGTTAAAATGAATAAAAAATTAAAAAGAAAATTAAAAAATAAAAACAATATTATCGAAAGATACAAGTCTGCCTTGCAAATGAGAAATATTCCTACATTAAATATGTTTTCTAATATTCTTTATGATATTGATGAATAATTCTATTATAATTTATATATATATCTAATGCCTAGAAAACATTCATCTTTAAGTGTTAATCTACCATATAAATCTACTTTCACTGCTAATAGATTATATAGAAATAATATGGAACAAGAAAAAGCTATTTTAAGACAAATGGAAGATTATGTTAATATTTGGGTTTACCCACAATATGTTCATAATTATGATCCTGATAATACTGATATACAACAATATGATGATTTTTATGGTGAACAAATTGAAAATAATATGAAATATTATGCCGGATACGATTTATATAATACTTTCACATTACAAACAAATAGAAATCAAGTCCAAACGATTGCTAACAATACATTAAATTTAATTAAAGTTGCTAGAAGAGGTTTCGAAATACAATCTCTTACTTCTGTTTATACTGCTGAAATAGCCGAACTTAGAATCAATGTCAATATGCTTAAGGCACAAGTCGCCGAATTAGAAGGCGGATTCCAACCTAAAACATATAATAAACCTTTATTAGCTGAAGTTGAAGCTGAAGTTAGTTTAGATATTCGTTATTATTTATATATTAAAGAATTCGGTGTTCCCGAAGATGGTTTCTTTGACCCTGTAAAACTCTCATCTTTCGTTTATGTTGATGCTTCCGGTAATGAAATTGCTAACCAAGAAACGGTTCAATATCCTGGCGGTATTAATCCTGAACATACTGAAACTATTGTCGATCAATGGGCCGGTCTCGATACTAATCCTTTTGTCCCTCGTCCCAATTATGCTCATTGGGTATAATTTAGTTATATCTTTAATTTTATTCTATTCTCTTTTTTATATGAATTCTTCAAATAATGAATGCTTTTATAGTAAAAGTATTAGTCTATGTAAAAATATTCAAAAACAATTGCTTTTACTTGAAAGAGAACTTGAAAATATTAAAAATAAAGATAAAAAAATTCCCCGCCCTCCTGCCGGCATTCCTTCTTATAGAATAGAACTTAACAATAACCCTAATATTAACTGGACTAGCAGTTTAAGAAGTTAAACATTTACCACTTACAACTATGTAAATCTTCTCTCCATTCTAATATATCCTCTAATTCTTTTATTCTTTCTTTCAATCTCGAATTCTCTTCTACCAACGCATTTATCGTATCATTCTTCTTATTCTTTATATTATATATTCTACCTTCTTTTTCTAAAAATGGACCCACTCCACAAAAGGTATTCGCATTTTCTTTTATTACATACAATAACCATTCTAATTTCTCCATATTAAAACTATAACCTTTATACTTTTCTATTATCTCTTCTTTCGTTAATCCTACATTAATTGATATAAATTTATCAAAGTTTTGAATTTCATCTTCTGTAATATTAAAATCCTTTGGACATTCTATCTTCTTTGAGCTTTGTGACATATTATTTATAATTAATAATAACATATATTTAAATTAAATCAATTTAAAATTTTGTTTATGTTATTATTTATGAATTCTAACGATGATGATCCTGTTGATGAAATATTTCAAACTATAATGAATCATATACATAACAATCCTATACTCCAAAATCATAATAATCGCATTAGTCGTATTAATAGAACTAATAGATGGGTTAATGATAATACATCTTTATCTGGCTCTGAAATAAGTGGTAACAATTTACCCTTGTCTCTCTCTATTCCTCGTATTAATATCCCATCCCCAAGATTCTTCTCTAACTCTATGTTCGATCCTAGAAGTCTTACTTTCGGCGAATCTATATTAGATGATGAAGATAGTTCTACTGATGCTGATATTGATATTCCTATTCTTCACAATTCCGGAACACAAACTAACGAAGACAATTGTTGTGTTTGTTATAAAGAAACTTCTTATTTAAATATTGTAAACACTCCTTGCAAACATAATGTTTGTTCCAATTGCTTTTTTAGATGGATCAAAATAAGTCCCTCTTGTCCTATATGCAGATTAGATTTTACTAGTTGGGATAGATTAACTTTTGATGATATCAATACTGAATTAAATAATATTAATGAAATGTTTCGCACTGTTGTAAGCGAGCATAATCATTTACTATTAAGAAAAAAAAACTTGGAAAATAAAGTTAAAGATAGCCGCACTGAATTAAAAGATATCACTAAATCGTGCTCTAGAAGACGTAATATGACTGATTTTATTAGAGGTTACAATCACGCTATTATGATTGGTAATAATGATCCTATTATGAGATGGGATGATAATAAAGCTTCTTATGTTAATGGATATCGCAATGGTCTTAAAGAAAGAAGATATTTTTTAAATGCTATGGGTATTCGTGAAAAAGATTTTTTAAATTATCATCCCACTAAATATTTGTATAAAAAAATTATCAGAAATAAACCGGTTAGAATCATAAGAAGAAAACGAAATTTTAAAAAACATGATTTGCAAAATGATTATGATTCTGATTCTTCTGTTCCGGAAGAGAAAACTATCGAAGAAATTATTGATGATGTTGCTGTTGATGATATTGTTGATAATGTTGTTGATGATATTATTGAAGAAGTTGTCAATCAAGAAATAAATAATTCTACATAATCTCTCTCTATATTATCTCCCATCATTTCTACATAATTCTTTACCTTTCCATCTTCTCTTATTTCTATCCAATAATATTCATTTGGTCTTTTTATATTTTCCATATTTACCCAACATTTAAACATTTTTATAGTCTTATCTGTCTTTCTATACCAAGACCCCTCATAATATTTATGTCTTGATTTATCACACCAAGCTATTCTTATCATTTAATATAAAACATAAATTTATATTTATATTAAATTCATTAAACTACTAATCCTTGTTGTTGTCTTTTATATCTCTCTTGTTCGTATACTCTTTTCTTCTCTTTCCTCCTCTTCAAATAATTCAAATATTTCTGGTGTCTTTTTCCTCTTCTACTATTCCAAAAATTATTAAACACCATTCTCTCTACTTTACCATTCTCTCTTACTGTATATGTCGTCTCTGATAGTAATATACGATTGTCTCTCCCTTTTTCTTTTACCATTCTATATCCCGAATTGCCATCTAAATCTGAATCCGGATTATATTTTGGAACTAATATCGAATCTCCATCTTCATATTCTATTCTTATTACATCATAATTCAATTTTGAAGCTTCGTGATTAAAATATTGTCTTGATGTTATATCATCTTCTTTTTCTTTCCGTAGAGTCCAGCCTTCCAAATATTTAATAACTTCTTTCTTTCTTTTCGCTATATCATCTTCATTTATTACTGGATATTCTTTTTGATTATCCAAATTATAATCATAATCTACTTCTCCAAATAAGGTTTCACTCATTTTATAAATAATATAATTTGTTTTTATATTATTTATTTAATTCTTTTTTAAACCTTTCTCCCCTGTAGACCCTAATCCCCCTTCTCCTCGTTCCGTTTCATTTAATTCGTTCACTACATACACTTTAAAAGGTTTCCTGTCCGGCATTACTATTTGCCAATATCTATTCCCTTTTTCCAAATTATGACTCGACCCTTTCTTCCCATAACTTTTATTATAATCCATTCCGGCATGTAACTCTCCTCTATAACCGGCGTCTATTATTCCTACATTATTTGATAATCTCCAAGGTGTTTTATAAATACTTGATCTTACACACAAATCATATGCTCTACATAATTCATTCTTCAAACCACTTATTTGATTCACTTCAAAATTCTTTACTTCATATACCGCTGCTTTCACTTTTAAACCTATTAATTTTGTATCTGTCGATATACCGTTTATTATTTCACCTCTTCTTATTTGTTCCGGACATACTAAATCAAATCCTGAATCTGCCAAAGCACCATTTCTATCTACTGAATTATTATGTTCTATTGTAGACAAAGCATAATAATCTTCAAGTTCTTCATCTAATACCTGTAATAATAATATTCTTGTCATTATATTCTTTGTAATTAAGTTCTTTTTAATTTATTTTTATATATATTTTTATCAAATGTTTTTAG
>MDSY01136722.1_pt1 | contig 14842 bp, 5 predicted proteins | sample 811131 | NCBI WGS metagenome assembly MDSY01 (sample SAMN05326643, study PRJNA326480) | marine metagenome | isolation source: seawater | place: Atlantic Ocean: South West | collected 2010 | reverse complement strand
TCAGCAGCACCGATGAGTTCATCAGTCTGCTCTGCATTGCATCCTAACACACGTGTGCAGTAATCAATGTCCTTGTTCAATTGAGAGAGCATGACTGTATAGTATAGTATAGTGTTGATGGACTAGGACAGTTTGATTACCCTGACGTGATGTGTCTGCTTCTAAGTCAGACTAGTCAGGAACCCAGTGATCCCTCAACAAATATACTATAGCATTAAAAAACCCCCTGTGAAGGGGGTGTGTGACAGTTCTTAATGTGTCCTCAAGAGGTTGGTGTAATACCAAGATTATTATAGGGTATAGTTCCGTTCGGTGCAACCACATATACTTCAATATAATAATCCGAGTCTTGTAGCTCTGTCTTTTGAGGAAACCAATCAAATGCAGTAGCAGTTGCATTGACTTCTGTTTTAAACTCAATGAATGTATCAGGTGAATCAAATACTTCAGCATGTTCACCAGTATCTACAGGGATATAATCTTTGTAATACTCCTTGATCTGTGCTTTCTTGGTATCATCATTCATATAATACCAGTTACTAGTATTAATATAAAGAACATACTTATCTTTTGATGCTGCGAAACCAGCAATAATATTATCTATTCTTTGTAAATTTAATGCTACTAACATTATACTTCACCTGATTCTATTTGTCTTAACAACTCATTAATATATGCATCCTTATCTGGATGATTTGGTTCAAGAAGGTCTTCATTGGATCTACTTGCTCTATGACTAAGCAAACTACTTATGGTTAATGAATCATCAAGAGTATCCAATCTCAATAGCATATAGAATGCCATTCTCTGTCTCCATTTCTGCAATGTACTCTCAGTTGGTTTCCAGAAATGATACTCACTCTCCATATATGATGAACCTTTACCAAAATCACCATGTTTATCAACAATAGGTTGAGGTAATGCTTCTGCTGCTTCTCTTGCTAGGTATTCTTTTGGTGTAATTGGAAACTTAACATCATAAGCTGTAGCAAATGATGGATTTGCTGGAATATCACGTAAATGCTGACGATATTTCTCCCACAATGCTTTCTCATCACCATCAGTAACAGGAGAATCTGACATCATAACATAATCAGAGTCATGTAATAAGAAATTACGCATTAACTTACATTTCTCCCAACTTAACTCATTCTTATGAACATACTCGTTTTGTAATGCTTGTTCAATACTTCTATCAACTGTTTCTTTATAATCAATATACTTCTCAATCAAAGTATCCTTTAATCCCTTTGCTTCAGCAGGATCTAACTCAGCAACAGGAAATTCATATGATGTCCACTTACCTGTTTTATCTTTAGGATTTCTAACATACTTATTTCTAGTAACTTGATAATGATCATCTTTAAATGCAGTAAAGACTTCAAGTTTATCACGATCACTATGCCACATTGGAAATAATTCAGGAACTATTTCAGTTTCCCAATACTTATCATCAATAAATTTCACGACACCTTGATAGGTAATAGCCCTGCTCAAGGTATTCATGTGTATTATTACACTTTGTGTGGTAGCTGCTACTCCCATGTCCTTAATTAATCTCCTTAGTTATTTAGTGTGCTTTGATTAAGTATTTACTTCTATGGTACTTAGTAATTAAAGGTATTGGTTTCTCTATTATAACACCAGAAGTAATACTAATTGGTGTTGATGAGTTTAATACAAAATCACCACCTAAAACAGTCATACCACTATCAGTAGCATCAACCTCTCTTCTTACCATATTAATACCATCATCTGATCCACATGTTTGACTACCAACTATTTCATTACCAGGCAAAGATGCATTGGTTGATGGGACAAATTGATATATTTCTCTTTCATTAAAGGTCAATATCATTTGTGAAATACCGTAGTTATCATTAAATGCTGTATTCTCAGGAACTTCATTGGATGGAGATCTTGCTTGTTTAACATTAAGATATATTGATGGCTTTCTCATTGGTTCATTATCACTTGGTGGTATTTGATAATCATATGTAGCCCAACCAGACTCATTGACACTTGTTAATACCAATTCACCAGCAAGACTTTCAGATCCCCCAAGTTCTTCTGACCAATATAATAATAAATTTTCATCTGGTGTCTCACCACCATTAGAATTATTACCTTTAATAATATCAAAATATATTCTATTAATAAAATTAGAATTCAAAGGACCAACAGTTAATACTCTAGTTCCTTCACCTTCATATCTTATGTGCCTTGTGCATTTAGTAGCTCCAGTGGAATCTGAATGAAAAGATGCTGGCAATTCAGGAAATGTTCCTGTAGCTGCTGGTGTAACTATTTTTATCTTACCATCTGGATTAGCATCAGCCCAAACAGCAGTTCCACCAGCAGGAGTTGTCAACACATAATTGGCTTCATAATCTCTAGTTGTAGGAAATCCTGGTACTTTATATCCACGACCAGCAGCAACAGAATCAACTGGGTTAACAGGTACAGCTGGATTTTGTTTACTTAATTTCACTTTTAAGTATCCATCAGCACCATCTTCACCACCACCTGTACCTTTACCACCTAAACTACCAACAACAGCAGTTGCTAAATCTTGTCCACCTTGTGATTGAATCTGTATTTTTAATGTTGCACCTGATCCACCACCACCTCCAGCGTCTCTTATTCCTTGATTAGTTGCATCAAATTCAGCTCTGATATATCCACCAGCATCAGATCCATTAATATTAAGTGTTGCAACATCCCAGAAAATATCTTTATAACCAGATTGTCCTGTTTGTCCACCCTTTCCTCCACCAGCATTACCATGTCCTGTTCCTGGAGTTCCACCACCAGCAGATTGACCTGGTTCACCACCACCAGCACCAGTGTTTCCGAATCCACCGCCTCCACCACCACCAGATCCAGCAGTACATCCAGAAGCATTACCATTATTACCAGTAAATCCTTGAACAGCATAACCACCACTCAAACCAGCAACTGGTCCTTGTCCATCTTGACCTCTATCACAAACGTCTGGTGGAGAGAAACTATTTTGACCTCCTCCACCACCGCCACCAGCACCACCGCCACCAGCACCAGCGACTACTTGATTCAATCCATCCTTTAGAGATGTTGCACCACCACCAGCACCACCAGTTCCAGCGTTTCCTAATGCACCAGCACCTGTTGTTCCACCATTTGCACCACCTTTACCAGATAAACCATTTGTCGTTTCACCAGTTGCCCACTCCTGTAAAGCACTACCATCACCACCTGCACTTGCAAGAACAAAAGTTAGTTGACCAGGATCATCATTCTTCTGTAGATATAATAAACTACCATTAGTTCCTACTCCACCACCGAAATCAGATGGTCTTCCTGGACATCCAGAGTGACCAGCAAAGTTTCCATCACCATATCCACCACCACCTTGACCATTACCATCTCCACCTTTACCACCAGATATCCAGATTCTAGCTTCTGTTGTACCAACAGGAGTAGGTAAAGTTCCTTGAACAGGACTACCACCAGCACTTGAATGTTGGAAATAATACTCTCCTCCAATCTGAACTAAAGCAGCTCCACCTGGTGCAGCATCAGTTGAAAGTGGCCATTTAGTTGTACCAGTTTCATTATATTCTTCACCAACACCAGCACCACCAGCACCATAGATATCATTTGTAGAACCACCTCCATACCCACCAGTTAAACTTTGAGATACACCTTGTCCACCTGGATTACCATTTTGTTGGACATTTATTGATACACCAGATTCATTGGCAAGTGTACTAGGAGATACAGACCAACCACCACCTAATCCACCAGAAGGGGGAGATGCGTCTCCAGCTTTTCCTCCCTTACCGCCAGTGGAAGTAAGAGTATATAAAGTACCATTAATAGTTAATGATACTGTAGCATTACCACCATCATTACCATTAGCAGTACCACTACCACCAGATCCACCAGCACCTGTTACCTCAAGTTCAATCTTTACTACACCAGTACCAGCATCAGCTAATGATTTATTAATATTACCAGCAGTTTCAAGTTCTTCTTCATATACATCAATAGTATCACCTGGTGTATATGTTATAATATCCTGCAATCCAATGACTGTAGTATCATCAACAACAAATGCATAAGGATCATCTTGCTGTGGTATCGCTTCAAATATACCATCTGCTTGTTTAATAACTCCACCTGATGCCATGTTACCAGATGAAGGCATAGTACCACCAGTAGGTTTTTCAGCAGTAAATGATGTTGATGAAGTTACTGTCTTAACCTCATAACTACCGTCCCAATTACCAGTAGCACCAGTAATAGTAATCCAATTACCAACAGATAAATTATGAGAATTAGATGTATTTACTGTAATAGTAGTTCCATCCGAAGTAGCAACTGTAACATTTAATGGTGGTGCTTGTGTTACTCTATATGATTTACACGTAGCTGTATCATCTACAACTTCACCAATACCAATAACATTACCAAATGTAGCAGTTGATTCATTCTGCATTCTTTGTCCAATTAAACCATGAGAATGTCCCAGTGGAGCACCACTAGCAGTTTCAGGTAAGAATACATTAACCATTCCACTCTGTAATCTATAATGAGCAGTTAATGTATCAGTAAATCCAGCAGCAGTTGTTTGTGCTGTTTCATCAGGTCTTGAATGTAATAGATAATGATCGTGTTCAGGTGGTCTAGGTAAAATAGCATCATCCATCGGACCAACTGTGTACTTAACTGATCCTATCATCCTCATAGGAACAAATGATGATACATTCTCATAACCACTAGTAGTAACATCACTAACAGTAAAGAAAGATCCTACATCATCTAATCTAGATTTTGGCACATACCACTGACCAGCCATTGCACCAACTTTAACATTGGTTATGTTTGCAGCAACAGGAGTTCCTCCTCCATTAACACCATTACCATATCCAATTAACTTTCTTTCTCTATAGTCAGGAACTCTAAAATCACCAATTAAATAAGGATAATCATTAAGAGCAACAGTCTTAGTAATCAATACTCTTGGATGCTCTTCACCAGTAGCATTAAAATCTATAGTATAATTTCCTTGAGTATATTGAGTACCATCAAAGTCATTACCATCATTTTTAAGAACCTTATAAACTGTTGTGTTGTTAGGTAGTCCAGTTAATCCACTATCATCTTGAACTAAAGAATAAGCAGTACCAACTGTAAATAATCCAGTAGGTATACTACCAAGAGAATTTTCTGGTGTTTGAGGAACTGTTACTCTATCAATAAATGCTAGTCCACTTCCATAAGGATATACTCTCTTATCACTAGAGATGTGATTAGGATCGTTAAGTATCTCAACATATAATTTATTATCATGCCACCACATCTTCTGTATAGAACCAGCTGGAGTTGGACTATCTAATAAAACAGAACCTCCATTTACTTCTCCACTTTGCTTGTAATTATCACCTATAGCAAGATATAAATGAGGATATTCCCAAACTTTAAGTTTTTGTCCATCAGTATATACCCATCCTGGATAATTATATTCTACATCATACTGTAATGGTGGTTTGCCTGTAAGATTATTAGTATCATCTGTATGTTGATCAATAACAATAGGCAATATAGTACCAACAGAGGTATATTGCCCCTGCTTGTCTGAATAATAATTACTCTTAACTGATCTATATGATGCCATTATGTTTTTATTATATACTCTGTTATTACAAAAGGTTGAATAAATTCATCTGCTTTCTTGTCTTTATTAATTTGAATATTAATAGTTGACTCTAATGTTCCGTAAGCAGTTATATTTACAGCATCCGTTACTATTTGATATGTATGTGGTTCAACCTCAAAAGGAACGATATGTGAATGTGTTGCTAGATTACCAAATGTACCTAATCTAGTAGTCAAGTTCATACCAGCAGAAATTCCTTCTTGTATACTTGCATAGAATCCAGGAAAACTAAATGGTACTGTAGGATATGTATAATTGGGACTCATAGGTCTGGTTTCTTCAGAGTATTGTCCAGATGGACTACCAATACCAAAAAGAGTAGATGGCCTACATTGCTGAAACCATTTACCATCATAAACTACTTCACCAAAGCATGTTTCTTGTCCACCGTTGTATGGTGCATTAACTCCACCACCATTATTACATTGACCCCAGTTACCAGAGTGATACAACCATCTACCAGTACCATTATAAGTTGTGTCTGGTCCTTGACCTGCATTTCCAGCATCATCTACATCTCCTGGTCCACCAGTTGTACTCCATTTTACACCAGCTTGACAACCACCATCAGCAGTGAAGTTACCAGTTGACACACCATGACATACTGGCCACAAGCATTGTCCTTCAGTTTTAAATACACCACATGACTTACAACCACCACCCCAGAACCATGCACCTCTCCATCCATTATCCCAACTAGAAGCCTGAGTATTTCTAGAATCAGCAGCAAAATAACATAATTCTTGTCTTGAGTGTGAAAACCATTGACATATCTCTAAACTACTTCTTGTAGTATGAGATTTAAATTGTATTTGTGCAGTATCAGAACCTGTATGATCTTGTCTAAATCTTCTAGTAGTACTGAAATGCATGTGTGGTTGTATCTCAGTATACTGTACATCACCAGCTGCAACTGCATTACCATTACTTCTACTAAATTGAGGACTAGATTGAAGATCCAATGTCTGTGATGGTAAAAAGAAATCTCCTGTAAATTGAACTTGCCAAGGAGATGGTGCTCTTTGTACTACTTCTAATCCAACACCAGATTTAAATATTTTATCACCGTCATCTTCAACACCATAGATATCATTATATCTACCAACATCAGATGAGTTAGTGTGTCTAATAGTCTTCATCCTGAAATCAGGTAACTGAAACTGATCATCAGTTAATGCTATTTCATCCTTCTTAAATTTTGAATTAGTTCCAACACCTAAAATTAAAGCAAGAGCAGGATATAATGCAGCACTCAAAATTCTACCATCACATCTAAGATATCCAGCAGGAAGAAGATCTCCAGATAATCCTGTAGATGGATCTTGATCCTCTGCTAATTGCCTAGGAAAGTGCAGAATTGTACCAGTTACTGTTCCTAACTTAGCCTTTTCTGACTTATAAAATACTGCCATTTAAGAAACCCTCATGATGAAGATGGTAGTTAACGATGGTGTATTTACATTCATAGAAATATTTAGTGCATCAGGTATTGACACTGGAACAGCAGTATTAGTACTAACATTATTAATTAATATTGTATTTGGCATCCTAACACCTCTAGTCATTTCTATGGTCATTGGTTCATGAGTATGTCCACCTAAAGCAGGATCTGCCCACTCCTCTGCATTATGTGGTTTTGTAGTAGGATACGTAGTATAAGTATCAGGATCATAATTAGGATCTGTTGGTCTTCCTTTACCACCACCTCTACTAGCAGGTATATCATCACTAAAGAAATAGTTTTGAAAACCAGAATATTGTCCTGGAACAGGTATAGGTCCAACATCAGCAGCAGCTTGAATAGATGTTATACCACTACCATCATCAGTGTATGTAAATACAGGACCATTTATAGCATTTAATATAACCCTAGACTTAACCTGTGGTGTTACATTTTTAGACTGATCAATTTGTTTTGCTGTATTAGTTTGTACTAATGTCTCATGATCACTATCGTTCCATGTTATCTTTGCTTGTCCTAAACCTGCCTTCCATGACTCAGGAGAATCAGCATTATTAATAGCACCAACACCACTTACTTCTTGCCAGTAAGTAGCATCAGATGGTTGATAATTTCCTGGTTGAAAAGTTCCAGCACTTGCACCAGTTGGATTAGCAGTATCAATTTGATCATAATCATTATCTGTTGCTGCTCTGTGCATATGTCCAGGTGTGTGGTCTATTCCTAATTTTCTAGGTATACTATAGATGTTATCAACATAAGTAGGAGATGTTATTGATTGCCCTGTAATTCTACCTGACAACTCATTAGATGCTGCAATAGCAAATGTTATATCAACATCAGTATCTTGCAATGTTATTGGTTGTTTACCCTCAATACCATTCTTACTAACATACTCTCCTATAATAAACTGAGTATCAACATCCAATCTACTATATTCAATATCAATCAAGTTTCTCAAATTAAAATTTGGAAGATTGAAAACATCAGTTGATAAGTAAGGATCAGCAAATGTACCTGCATTACTAATACCAACATTACCACCAATACCACCAACTTCAGAAGGATTCTGAGGATCAGGAAAAGGACCAAAGGTATTACCTAAGATACCTGCTAATATTGGATAATATACTGCCTGTAATTCTTCACCATTACAAACCTTGTAACCATGTGGTAAACCATCATCCGAAGATGCCCCTGAACTGCTTCCAGTCCAGGGAATGATTGTACCTATAGGAACATTCTTAGATGCTTTTACTCTGTTATAATATGCCATCTATTAAATCTCCATTAACCACCAACCTTGTTGTGTTGAAGGAATACCAACTCCTCCAGCACTATCTACAGAACCAAGATAAACTAGAGAGAATGCTGCATTTGGTGTTTGTATAACCAATTCTCCAGAATTATATGATTGAGCAAGGAATCCACCACCCTCTGCTAATGTTGTACCAGTAGAATCTCCTTGAACTCTTACACCAACACCAGGAGCACGAACAACTAATGATGTTCTATGATTCAAGTTTCCACCAACATCAACAACCTTAACAACGTCACCAGTATTAACTTCGGATGGTAATGTTAATACCAATGTGCTATCAATATCAACAGCAGCACAATAAACAAGATTTGCTGTTAATGTCTTAGCAGCAGCATCAGAACCAGTTGAAACATATCTTGTATGAACACCACCGCTTCTTGTCCAGAACGGATCAATACCAAATGCTTCAATCTCACCAGTATGTTTAATACTGAATTTATCAGATCCATTATTATTTAACTTATTAACTGAGAATATCTCATCAGTACTTACTGGATTTGGAGCATCATCTCCTGTTACAGTAAGAGTTAATTTAGCAGCTACATTACCAACATTATCAACAGTAAATGTAGGATCAACAACACCAGTCTGACTGAATACAGTTTCAGGACAGTTCTCTGGGTACATCGTAAGAGCACCCTTAAGAACAACACCTGCATCAATCTGCATACTTCCTAAGTGATCAGCGTGTCCACCATCATTCTTGAAGTAGAACAATCTAGAAGAATTAACAGAATCGTATATCTCAATATCACCGCCGATCATATTAATATCGCCACCGATACTAAGATTACCTTTGTTGTATCCTAAAGCACCAGTTTGTCTCTCATGATTAGTAACTGCACTATTAACAGTTCCAACCATGTTAGAATTAACAATGAAGTAATTGTTATCACCTGTTGATACATTTTCAAATCTTACATAGTTAACATAATCAATTCTTGATTGAACTATGTAACCTTTATTAAATACAGCAGAAACATATTCAACAGAACCTCTCTGTTTAGATGTAATATCAAGTAACTGAGAAACTTCACTGTGTTTCTTAATTGCTAATATAGTATCATTGATAGCATAATCACCAGCAGATGCTTTAGTTGTTCCTTCTTGTCCACCATCACAAATAAGTTCTGGAGCAGCACCACTAGTAATTCCACGTACAACTAGTATCTCGTGGAATCCTGGATTAACAACTACTATAGATCCATCAATTATTTGTGGAGCAGTGTTTGTGTTGTCACCAACAACAAGTATATCTCCTACTTCAAAGGCTCCATTGCCTTCACCAATAGACTGTACAGGAATAACCCAATCATATGTTGAATGAGCAGTTACAGCACCACGAACAGTAGTCTTCTTACCGTTGTTGAATGTAACAGGATCATGCCAATATGAATGAATAGAAATTTCATCCTTAATAGGATCAAATGCATTTACTGATTCAGATACTGTCTTATCAGATGGATAGAACTCTGATATATCAAGTCTACGTATATGATTACCGATTGTAGTATTAGCACTACATGAATCTACATCAAATACTTCTTGATCATTACCATTAGTTAATGTAAGAGTTTCATTCTTAGAAACATAGAAACCAAGTTGTGATATATCATTACCAAATACAGGATTCTTAAGACCTATTGAATCTGTTCTAACTTCTGTTACATAGTTGATTGGGAATTCAACATCACTGAAATTACCATGAGTAGCATTATATCTAATTTCATCACCAATAGATACCTTAGCAATATCAGTTGGAGATACATTAGTAATATATTGAGTTGAAAGATTTCCACTAACTCTTACTAAATCACCAATAATTTCTTCACGTTTAATAGTTCCACAACCACCTTGTAATTTAATAGTTGTGTTAATATTAACAATTGATCCAGGAATATCTGGGTTACCAATAGTAACTTCACCAGTTACAGAGTCAACCTCAAATACTACCTTGTCTGGTTCACCACAATTAGAAACGGTTAGTTTCTGGTTTACCTGACCAGTAATCTGAGCAATCTTAAGTGCTTCACCAAAATCATATGTGCCATCAGTATTAGTGTCACTACGTCCAACTATAATGTAATCATCTGTTGATAGAGTACCACCAAACTCAGCAAGATTAACTTGATCTTGTGGTCCAGTATTATCTAAATCATTCTCTGTCCAAGTAGAATCAAACTGTACATTAACCTTGTAGATAGGTGTAGTATCTGGATGATCTGAATGGAATCCAGTAAATGTACCAAATGGTTGACGCTTAACTTTTAAGAAATAAGGAGCAGTAGTAGTTCTTGTTAACTCAGTAATCTGAACAACTTCTGGGAATATACTATTACCACTGATTCCAGTATCAATGAGTATATAATCACCAACTACAAAGTATTGTACGGTAGGATTACCATTAATATCATTAGTAATAGGAGCATACTTAAGAGGTAAGTAGTACTGATCAGTACCAGTTAGATCTGGGAATTGTGATGTAGTTTCTCCAGCAGGAGTTCCTTGGAAGTTATAACCACCCCACAAACCAGAACCAGCAGTATCAATCTGATTATATTCACCTGTATCAGCAAGTACTTTCTTAAGTACGTTAAGAATATCTACATTCTTATTAGGATCAACTACTGTAAATGGTGGAGTAAGACCATTTTGATGAGCACTTATAGTAGTACCTAGTTGACCTCTATCACTAATAAATTCAAATGCAGAAGTACCACCACACAACCAAATATCACTCAAGAATTTAGCAGAAGCATTAACTTGTAGTTTATTGTTAACTGTGGTTGTACCACCTTGACCAGCGATCCTAACATCAGATGCATTAGTAGCAAAATTAATGTTAGAAGGACCACCAGAGTTAGAGAAGAAGTTAACAGTTCCAGCAGGTGTGAATAGATTTACAGACTGTTGATCTGACCTTTGATTTACACCATTTGGCCAACCACCAATCCACACATCACCATCAGCAATTAATGATTTAGTTCCAATTCTTGTATAAGATTGTGACTCAGTGCTATCATAAGCACCACCAATAACTATCTTAGAATCAGCAAGAGTTGTTACTGAATTGACAAGATAATTATTAGGTGTTGCACCAATCTTAATTGTACTGTTATTTGAAAGTCCACCAACTTCAACATTTTGTCCAGATAATTGCTTATTACCAATCTCAATATTTTGAGCATAACCAGCCATCTGTAGACCAGCACCTGTAACAGTCTGTCCTGTATTATCTACATGAGTACCACTGAATGTGTTACCCATTAAGAAATTGAATGTTCCTGTTGTTATACCTGAAGTTACATTAACAGTATTATCTGCATGTCCTGATGGCCATGAACCAATATTAAGATCCTGTTCAACCGAAACATCATCCGTAAATCTACCACCACCAACAACAACAAATATTTGATCAAGTGTTGTATTTGTTTGAGTGGTATCAAGTGGAGCAGTACCAATGATTGTATTAATACCAACACCACCAAAAGGAGCAGCAGTAGAGACCCTAAGTGTTGCTGAAGTATTTGGATCATAGGCATCACCACCAACTAATAGTGCATTGTCAGTACCAAAATCAGATCTTGTGGATCCATCGGCATTTGCAGTACCTGCATAATTGTTTAATTGAGGAGAACCATCATTATAATCATAAGTAACAAATGTCTTACCAGAGATGAATGCAGTACCTACAACATCCAAGTTAGCACGTGGATTAGTATCAGGATTTACTTGCTTCGCTAATCCATTGTCATTAACAAATGCATTTGCATAAGCATCATGATCGGCACGAGCAATCGTGTTAATACCAACTCTATAATCACCAGCGATTGCAGTTCTAGTTCTTATAGATTCAGAACCTAATACACCCCACTCTTTCCATGAAGAGTTAGCAAACTGCATTGTTGCAGTTGGTGAACCAGACCAATCAAATGGATTCTGATTTTGAACATTAGCTCTATTCTCAACTATAGAGAATTTACAGAACTCATCACTAGGATCAAATCCAGCAGATATTACTGTCCAAGTTCCATCAAGAGCACTATCAATAAAGTTAGTAATCTTAATTTGAGAACCAGAAGATATACCAAGTTCTGAGTTCTTAAGTCCTTCCCATTCAACTGTTACAACCTGTGTACCATTAAATGTTAATCTCTTAATCTGATTAGCAGTAATAGGTGTGAAATAATTTGCATAAATCCATCCAAGAGATCCAGACTTACCTACATCGTTACCCTTAAGTAACATATCACCAGACTTAGGAGCTCCAGCATTACCATACTGAACAACTTGAGTAGCATCAAATGTTCCTAACTGGTTTGGAGTAATATTAGAACCTAATAGACCAACAGCATGGTTCTGAATCTTATATCCTTGAGCAGCACCAGCAGAACCACGTGGGTTAAACTGGAATATAGAAGCAGCAATTCTATTTCTAGCAATAGTAATATGACCAAGAGTATCTTGATTCAAGTACTGTGACTGAGCAGCAAGACTACCATCATCACCAGAATTAGGATCAACATCAGATATAATCTTTAATGCATAATCTCTAACTCTACCAAGAACATTGATAGTTACAGGTGAATTGAATGTACTTGTCTTATCCTGATTGTCACCACCATTAACTGTGATATACTCATTGAATGTAACAGGAGTATCAAAGGTGGTAACTAGACCGCCAATATCCTCTTCATCATCATCAGAATCAATTAACTGTGCAGACTCTAGGAACTCTTCCTCACCAGTGATAGCATCAATCTTACGGTTACCAATGTATAGGTCACCATTAGAGTTAAGACCAGTGTAGAATACTAGACCACCATCTTGCTTCTTAGATTGAGCATAGAAGTCTTGAATTGGTTCAAGAATAACTTCCTGTCTTTGAGGTAAACCAGTTGAGTAGTTACCTGGACCAAAACCAAGGTATTCAAATGTGTGGTTACCAGCCCTTGCTATAGACGGTCTTCGTAACTCAACATAAACTCTGACATCAGAAACAACTTTACTATCACCAGCAATAGGAATCAAACGATCCTCAGAACCAGATGTAGCATTACCAAACTGTGCTTTTAATTCATTATCACCAGTATAAGAATTATTTGTAAATGCATCAGTAGAAAGTATATCAGCAATACACTCCTTAGTCATTGATCCCTTGAAATCATTAACTGTTACTAAACCATGAGTATAGTTATCAGCAGCAGAAGATGTAGAAGGAGGATCAACAGCAGCAGGATCTATTTGTCTGAACCAGAAAGGATCATTCTTATAATTTAATGGATATAGTTTACTGATTGGCTGAGAGAACTTAAAGTCTCTAAAGTTTCCTTGGTTACCAGCACCAGTTGGGTATGGAGAAATGTCACCACGTACAGCAGTTAGATAGTAAATACCAGGTTGCTGTTTAAATATACGTTTCTGTATTTGCTCAACATCAAAGATGTAGAATGTATCATCAATCTCTCCAACATCAGTTACTGATTCAATATAGTATTCAACTGGAGGACTATTTTCCGAAACTATCTTATCACCTGGAGTTAGAGTATAAACTTTAGCTCCACCTTGCTTATAATAGTACTCTGGATATCCCTTACGAATTAAATCCTTAATACCAAATGATTTACCATAATCTCTATCAGCCTTAAGATCTGCAAACACAGTTTGTGTTGATCCAGCAGGAACATGCTCAAACCTAGTACTTTCTAAAGGATCATAATCAATTGGTTCATCATTAGTATCCGATACAACACCCTTAAGAATTAAGTGCCACGTATCTGTTCCAGGAACATTAAGAGCAGCATGAATGTAAGCATAACCAGAACAATTACCAAACCACTCAACTTTATTATATCCATTATCAGAAGGGTTATCTACTTTTGCACTAGGATTAGCAGTAAAGGAACCGCCTTGAGGAACAGTTATAGAAACTGTTACAAACTTCTCATTGATTAATGCAGGTGTACTTGTTAGACTTGGATCGTAAGTAGTTAACTCAAGATATGTCTTACCATCATTAGCATCAACAAAATATCTACCAGACTCAACATTAAAATCTATATCACTACTTGTTTTTAAAGTCTTAGTAAATACCTGTGGACCTACAGTTGATAATGGTTTTCTGTAAGGATTATATTCCAAAGAAGAATCATGTCCTGTAATACCAGATAAATCATCTTTTGTTGCACCAATCCACTCATGTGCTTGAGCAGGGTTATAAAACTTAGCTTCTGTATTACTACCAGAAACAACAGGTCTTAGAACTATTTTCTGTGGTAAAAGTTTTCTTGTAGTATCCTTACGAATCTTAACAGTAAATCCATTTAGAGGATCACGTACTGATTGTAAGTACTCAGGT
>MDSY01156556.1_pt1 | contig 14846 bp, 26 predicted proteins | sample 811131 | NCBI WGS metagenome assembly MDSY01 (sample SAMN05326643, study PRJNA326480) | marine metagenome | isolation source: seawater | place: Atlantic Ocean: South West | collected 2010 | reverse complement strand
CATATGGTTTGATACTTTTGTATTGGTCAAAGAATGGTTTTAAATCTACAATTAAATCTTTTATGACACTCATATGTGGTAATGGATAAATGTTAAATTCTTTCTTATCGATGGGTGTTAAACACGCAAGAGTATTTGTTCCATTGATGTTCATAGAACAACTACCACAGATACCTTCTCTGCAACTTCTTCTAAATGTTAATGATGGGTCTAGATTATTCTTGATATACATTACTGCATCAAGTAACATTGGACCTATTTTTGATTTGTCTAGATGATATTTGTCTATACTAGGATTCTTACCACTCTCACGATTCCAACGATAAATGTTTAGAACCAGATTCTTTGGTTTACCAAAAGTCTTTCCTTTTGTTATAGTAGAATTTTTAGGTAATTTAAACATATAACAAAAGGAAAAAACTACTCATCATTTTCAGTTGCGTCACACCAGTTACAAGTATGACCCTTTTCAGTGCCAATGATGTCATGTTCGACAGGACACCAGTGTTCCCAAAATTCAACTTCTTTATCCATTATCTTTTTACTTTCCTATAACCCCAACGATTTTCAGACATATCCCATATTCTCTTACACTCGTTAGGTATATCGATTAACATTTTATTAAATTTGATTATGTTTTTGGTTACTTGCATTATATTCTCCTTGTAATCGTTAAACATAATGCCCTTTTAACTGATGGACTATCAGCCACTTTATAACCATGTGAATGGTACATATATTTATACATTATATTAATCTCTCCACATCAATATAATCAGAAGAGGTATGATTAAAAGTCCAATTAATCCCATAATCCTAAAAATATAGAAAGAATTATAATTAAAAATAGTATTAACGGTAAAGTCTCCATAATACTTTTTTCAGACCTTTCTCATATTCCTCTTCTGATTTGAACCATTTTAAAATACTTCCAGTGCCTATCTCTGGAATTTGTACTTCAATAAACCAAGTGTGTACATCTTGGTCATATCCGTGATAAACTTCATATTTCTCGATAGGTTTCTCACCTAATCTTCTTTGTCTAGGCATTTTTCACATTCGCATTTATTACAACTTTCATTGACTATTCCACAATGGGAATCGTGACCACATCTTTTACAAAATTTCCCACTAATCATTACAACTGCACTTTCGTTTATAATCATTGATTGCACTTTTGACAGCATCTTCTGCAAGTACCGAACAGTGGATTTTAACTGGCGGTAATGCGAGCTCTGTTGCAATCTCTGTGTTTTTAATTGATTGTGCCTTATCAATGTGAGCTCCTTTCAGCCATTCAGTAACTAATGAACTACTAGCTATTGCAGAGCCACACCCAAATGTTTTAAATTTAGCGTCTGTTATTATACCTGTGTCATCAACTTCAATTTGAAGTTTCATAACATCACCACACGCTGGCGCTCCGACTAATCCTGTACCAACATTTTTCTTTTCTTTATCAAGTGAACCCACATTTCTTGGATTCTCATAATGGTCTATTAGTTGTTTACTGTACGCCATTTAAAACCTCCTACAATAGTTGTTGACCCTTATATTTAGGGTTTTCTTTTCTCTTTTATCATGTTTTGACAAGGATATCCTATACTTGTTGTCACAACAACTGTTTCCTTATCAGAACACTCATAAAAACATTTTCTTTCTTCCTCTTTTCTACTTCTGTCTATTTTTTCATCATATATTCTACATTGTACAATATATTCTTTTCGTTCACCATAGTATCTACCCTTACTAGGGTCGATACCTTTTGATACTGAAATCGCAATAGAGAAACATATAATTAAAAATAATATTGTTGTTACAAAGACTCTAAACAATATTGCAGATAAATATTTCTTCAATCTAGACTCCTAATTTACTTTTACTAAATGTTATATCTGGAAACACAACCATAAGAGTGAACCATATAATTGCGTGTAATATAACATAGATAGTTGTTTTAAACACTAAAAGATTCTCCACACCCACAACTTGACTTTGTAAGTGGGTTATTAATCTTTAAAAAACTACCCATAAGTTCTTGTACATAATCTATTTCACTACCCATAATATACATTTCTGCAACTTTATCTATAGCAAGAACAACATTATCTTTAATTGGCAATATAGTGAAAGAATTATCGTAACTGTCAAGATAATCCCACTTATAACTAAATCCAGCACAACCTCCTCCTGATACACCAAAAGATACGATATCTTTATTATTCTTTTTGGCGATGTTATATAAATATTCTTTTGCTGATTGAGTTAGACTAATCATTCGTAATATTCCATTGTTACACCATTTTTAGTTTTGGTTACTTTTTGTGCAGTACCATCACCAACTGGTTCTTTCTTTACAAAAATTTTATCTTTAGTTTCTTTTTTAAATTTTCTTAATCTCTCTAATCTTCTCTTATTATTATAGTCATTAATACTTATATTTGCAGCAACCACTAACAGAACTGCCAAAGGGTCAAAAACAAATACTAATATTAATATAACTGCTCTAACTGCTTTGTCAAGATAATCAAGTGCCTTATCACCATATACTAACGCAGAAATATATTTTAGTGGTCCTACTTCAACTTCAAAATTCTTTATCTCTAATTCATATTTCGATTTCTCATCAAGATATTCATCTATTTTTAACTGTGATTTGTTAACCATATTGGTTAATGTTTCTCTCTCTTCTTCTTGTTTTTCTCTTCTATCTAAACCTTTACTTACTGCACCCAATTCTACATATCTTTCTAGTGCCTTATCTAAATTTTCTAATTGTCTTTCTGCCCTATCAATTACTTTTTGTTCTGATGTAATTCTACTGTTTATTCTATCAAGTTTTACTGTTAATTGAGAAGTATTTGTACCAGCATCAATATGTGATTTAGATAGATATCCAAATATACCCATAGATGTGATAAACATTAATACAACAACTGCAGTTGTAAGATAGTATTTTAGTACCTTTGGTACTGTTTTCCAGTTCTGATATAACCAAGATGCAGTTATCAGTTTACCTATCTCAAGAACGACACCCATTATTGCGATTGATAGTGCAGATGCAGAAAAGATTGCCATCAATCCTACGATACTATAAAACGCCGCAACCGCACTTATTGCCAGTGCGATGAACAAAGTTACTAGAGCTAAAAACATTAGTGTATAAACTTTTTATATTTTTTAGATATTTTTTCTGCAGTGTTTAACCAGAAGAGTTTCCAATCTTCTGATTTACACTCATCGTGTGCTTTGTAGCAATTATCTAAAAGTCTATGTACTATTCTTTGGTCCATTTTCACAAACTTGTTTAAATAATATATAAGGTTTACCAACTGGTGGAATTAATGGTATAGATTCTGCAGTAGGGTCTACTTCTTGTTTACCTACATACTCCCATTCACATGGACCATACATTCGTTCCATCTTTTTTTTGTGTGCAAAAAACTCTGATTCATCATATACAAATAATGATGAAACTATTGAAAAAAATATACTAACTATTGATAAAATTTCCATTTTAATATCCTATTATGTTTTTGTTTACAAGAGGTTTACCTTCTCTGTAATCGTGTTTAAAATAATCAATCATTTGTTCAAGGACAAACTGTTGGTCTTCAGTACCATACTGTAAAGTATCTTTATGTATGGACTCTAACCACTTCATTACACCCTTATGATTCAAATGACCTACACCAGCTTTCACTCCAATCATATACAACTCCCTGGTGGGTAATCACCGTTCTCTTCAGGAGACTTACCATGTTTTAAATAATAATCTCGGGCTTTTCTAATATTTGCACCGTGATGATTTTGCATCTCACACCATTTCTTGATGTAAGAATTCTCTGGGTCTAACCGAAGAACTTCTTTTACTAGCGTTTCTTGGATACGCCAATCCCATGCTTGTTTTGTACTCTGCATATATCCTCATTGTTTAATATTATTATTATTTAGAGTATAACATACTTTTCAGTAAAGTCAATGCTACTCAACTAATAACGAACCCTTTAATCTACAACCTTCTCTGGGTCCTGCTATGATTCTTCTATGTACAGGTTTATCTTCATATTCACCTACAAAGTCACCTGGAAAAATACCAGTTTCTAGATAATATTTTAACCATCTAATATAACCTCTTGCATTAAGAGCTTTAGACTTTTCTTTAAATTTTATCTTTGTTTCTACACCATGTCTTCTAGATGCTCTTTCAGATTCAGATGCGATATCTTTTTGTGTTTTAATCCACTGTTTTACTTTCGCAAATGACATTGGTGCATCATCAGGTAAAGATAAAACATCTGGACATATGTTCTTATATTGTGGTGGATTCTCTTTGAATCTCTTTTCTCTCGCCTTCGCAAGTATTTTAACTCTAGCCTCTTTTTGTTCTTGAGTTAGTTTCTTTCTGGCCATATAACCTCTCTAGTTGTTTATTATATTATAACAGGTATTTTTTGAAAGTCAATGCTGACTATTTTTGGGATAACATCTTTTTCATTCTTAATTGATTTTCAATCCATTGTTTTGCTAAATAATTATTTACTTTTTTCTTCGTTAGTTTTCTAACTCTTTTGAATACTTTATTAAATACATCTTCTTTTGCATTATCATTATCAACAATAATAAAGTTTGTACTACCAAACATATTCTGAAACTTACCTATATTCGCTTGTACTCTATTCCAATATGTTTTGACTATATCTAAAGGTAATTTTCTACTTCTCGCATTATTTCTTTCTATCGCAGTATCTAGTGAAGTATTCACAAATATCATATAAGTATCGTAACCAAGTTGTTGTAATCTACCTTGCTGTGATTTAATTTTATCATATTCTGCACCAGTACCATCTATGATTAAACCTAATCTACCAGCGATAAAATTACCTTGCATTCTATCTGTAATTTCTTTTGCTTTTTTTCTTATTACATCTCTTTCTAAACTTTTTTCTGGACTCATATCTCTAAAATCCATGTTAAAGTCTGCATCTTTAAGTAATTTTTCAAATGCAGTATCAGAGTTCACAATCTTTAAACCAAGACCACCAGTGGCTCGTCTAACAACAAATGACTTACCACTGCCTGGTCCTCCAGCAAGAAAAAACGCTTTAAAAATATTAGGGTCGTATACCCCTTCAATTAATTGCTTGTAACTTTTCATCTTCTTCCGTTTGCGTTAAGAATCTCTTCGTGGTTTCTTTGTTTAACTCAATATATTTATTCATATCTGTAATGGTTGCTGCTCTTCTCTCTTGTTTTTGAAAGTTGAATTGTCTTAATTTTTTTGAGTTCTTATTACGCATGTTTATATCCTTTCGTGAATCAATCATAACTTTTTAGTAGCTCCTCTACCTTTAGGCATTTTAGGAAGTGCATCTGGATAACCATCTTTGATACTATCTTTTACTATTGTCATGCCAATTCTATGTTTTCTGTCACCACCTTCTGAAAAGAAGTGATGTAGTTCTGTTATCATATAATTACCAGATAATTTTTCATCATAAAATTTTTCATGTGTCTGGTTTTTAGGAATTTTTAATGTAATAATTTGACCTACTTCTAACACAGTATTACCCACAACTTCTAAAAAATGTTTTACACCATTATTCAAAAGTGCTATTTTTGAAAACCTATTTAATATGTCTTCTTTTGGATTTGTTTTTCCATAGGGTGTTCTATGATTTGGATATGTAGAAGTGGCAAAAATGTTGCCGTCAGCAGATGTTGATTGTACTGTCAGATTGGCATCAGAAAAATCAGATATTTTATTATTATCTTCGTCTAATATACTGTTTACAGGAAACAATGGGTGTCCTTTACTTCCACCAAGATTCTCGATATCAACTTTTTTGTCAAACTCATCTTTGTATGAAAATGTTTTCACACTAAAGTTTTTGTTGTATATATCATGAACAATCATTTTTGATGAATAAATTCCCAACTTGGTGTTAGTTAATATATCATTATTACTTATTATTTCATTCTTCTCTACCTGATGAAGATTCGCCATCATAGGATTTACTTCACCATCTTGATAATCACCACCTTCACCTACTACAAAAGAAAATACGGAACCTTGTTCAAATAAACTTTCTAAAGTTCTAAAATTATATGATTTTGTTGTTTCATAAAAAAGATATGATGATGTATTATTTTTTGAGAATGACCTTTGTGCAATCATATTAATTGCAGCGAATGGGTGCATATTAGGTACTATAAGAGAATGACCACCTACTGTATCTTCTAAATTTAATTGTTTTTTTGAATTCAGATAATTTTTATCTCTGAATATTTTTTCTACCATTTCTGAATATGCACCAGTATAACTTTGTGATACTCTTTTCCTAAGGTTAGAAAACATTTCATTTGTTGTTAATGATAATGAAATTAAACTTGCTTGTTGTATATCAACTTTTTGTAAAATTTTATATACAACAAAAACATGCTTTCTAAAATTGATTGAAGCAGAGTTAGTTGATTCAGGTGTTTCTATTTCTAGTTTGACATATTCGTTACCAACTATTGGAAAAAATGTAATTGCATCTTTATCGTCAGTAAAAGATATATTTGCATTGATACTATTTGACATCAAATTTTCGTAGATATTTACTTCTACTAAAGTTTGTGTTAAGTCAAATTTGTTTCCGCTGTGAGTGATAAGTTCACACTTTTTAATATTAAACTCACCAGCATATTGTATTTTTGTTGATTGAACCATTAAATCTCGGTATCTTCGTTCACTAGGTCTTCAAACTCTTCTACAAACTGTATTAAAAACTCACTCTTCAAAAGTCTTATCTGACTATACAATAATTGTTGTGCTTCTTCATATTGATAATTACTAATTGAGTCTGCTGTAGGGTGACCAGTATTGTCTTGACCAATGTTAATTTTAGTTGTTGACTCACCAGAGTCTTGAGATATTTCATAATGATGTAATCCATTCGGATTACTATACTTATCAGCGACAAATTGTTCAAACTGTGGTACTGTCATTGGCCATTGATGATATCTATCTGTAATATCATTTACTAATAATATAACCCAATGATAATTTGCATCACCATAATATTTGTGTGCAATATCCTCTGGTTTTTCACCTTCTACTACTTGATAATAATCGAATACTTTTGAATTTGCAGAAGCAGCAGAATGTAATTTTACTCTTTTTAAAATATGAGTAAATAACGCATCATTACCATTACCCTTGATATCATAAACTAATTTAGGAAACTTTGAAAAATAACTCATTAAAATCCTCTACCTACATTGTTTTGTGTAATTATTTCTAGTTCTTTAAATGACAAACTAATTTCAGACTCTACTGGTGGTGTAGAACCTACTAAATTATCTGGTCCTCTACTAGTTGGTGTATGTGCAGAAAATCTACCACCACCATATTTTACCGATAAATTTTGTAATACACAGGTTGAAATTTTATTCAAATATGCGTTTGCACCTTTACCACCTATCCAATGATATTCTATTTCAAATACATCAGGTGTTACAAAAGTTCTAGAAGTACCTACATCACCTTCTAATCTTGGTAACATATGTTTTTTAAAAACTTGTATGATTTCATAAACCATATTTGCTTCTTCAACACTTTTTGGTAAAAATTTAAAACTATAATTAAATTCTCTTTTAGACACACCACTAAAAATTAATTCCATTCTACTAGTAACAACTTTACCTGACCTTGCAAACTCAATTGCTTTCATACCACCAGCAGCACCGTCCATTGCGTTTCTTGTTAATTCAGGTATTACTTCACCTTTTAATTGATTACCAGCTTCATCTACCTTTCTTCCACTTTCGGCATCACCAACTGCAGTAATAGCTTTTGCAAGAACTCCTATTTCTTTATCTTCATACGCTGATTGATATTGTACTTCTACTGTCGCCGGCATATATAATGCAATAAGTTGATTTGTTTCTACTGTTGGTGCTCTTTTAAATGTTAATTGTTCACCTTGATTTTGTGTAGAAGGTTTCATTTTACTTCTACCAGTATTACTATTTAAATTAAATGAGGAAGTTGCACCACCACCACCTTGAGATGAAACTGTTTCACCTGTGACACCATTAACAGCATTTTCAGATGCACTTGTTTTAACACCACCTTGTCCATTCTTTTTTAATTCACCTGGTTGTTGTTTTTTTATCTTAAATAATACAAAATGTCCTTGATTAGGTGTACCACCAATGTCTAAAGGATATTGTAATACTGTTTTTTGTGGGTGATTACCTGCAACTGAATCGTTAGGTGAGAATGGGTTTGATAAATTATTTGTAGGTAAAGCCTGTCTACCTTGAAACATTGAACCAAATTTACTACTCAATACGCTTGAGAAAAAGTTGTTTGAAAAGTTCATATAAATATTCCTATGAGTTATACTGGTAGATTTGTTCCTACAAACCCTAAAAAATACAAGGGCAATTATACTACTATTTATTATAGAAGTTTATGGGAACGAAAATTTATGGTCTATTGTGATAAAAATCCAAATATATTACAATGGGGTTCTGAAGAGATTTATATTCCTTATTTTTTACCTACTGATGGTAAGATACACAGATATTTTCCAGATTTTTACATCAAAGTTAAAAGAAAAGATGGTAATATAAAAAAAATGATTGTTGAAATAAAACCAGAAAAATATACTAAACCACCGGTTATGCCCAAGAAAAAAACAAAATCTTATGTAAAAGATGTTTATGAATGGGGTAGAAATGAAGCAAAGTGGAAATCAGCGTTAGAGTATTGTAAAGACCGTGGTATGGACTTTTTAATTCTTACAGAACAACATTTGATGCCCAAGTATAAATAATAGTAATGAGTATTTTTAACGATATACGAGCCAGAAAGTCTGGTGAAGAACCATTTCAATGGTACAGAAATCGTATCAGAGAATTAGGTACACCATCTCAAAGTGAATTGTTAAGAGATGGTAAACTAACTGGTAGAGTAAACTTTGGTAGATTAAATATGTATGTTTATGACCCGAAGTATAAAGATAAATTACCTTATTATGATGTGTTTCCATTAGTGTTACCTATAGGAGGTATACCTGGTGGTTTTTTAGGTATCAACTTTCATTATCTACCTTATGCATTAAGAGCAAGATTATTAGATAGATTAGAAAGAGATGCCAGAGGTCCTGATGATGATATGAGAATAATTACAAGTTATAATAAATTAAAAAATGTAAACATTGTAAAACCTACTTTAAAAAAATACTTAAATAGTAAAGTAAGAAGTAGATTTAGACGAATAGATAGTGAAGATTTTTTGACTGCATTAATGTTACCTGTACAACGATTTAAAAAATCATCTACAAGTAGAGTGTGGTCTGACAGTAGGAAAATAATTTAATGGTATTTTCAATTAATCAATTTAAGAGTTCATTGTATGGTCAAGAACCAGCAATGACTAATCGTTTTGAGATTGCAATCGCATGTCCAAAAATATTCAACAATGAAAATGCTAGATATATTTCATTAAGATGTGAAACTTTTCAATTTCCAGGTAGAACTATTTTGTCTGCACCTGATGATAACATATATGGTCCGGCAAGAGAGATACCACAAAATTTAGTACAGTTTGAAACAGTTACAGGAACTTTCTTTTGTAATGTTGATATGTCAGAAAAGATATTCTTTGAAGAATGGCAAAAAAGAATTTATGATGCAGGTACTTTCAATATGGAATACTATAATGATTTTGTTGGTACAATAGAAGTATTTCAATTATCAAAAGGTAGAAGTGCATCTTTACCTGGTAACTTTGTGACATTTAGTGGTGCACAAGAAAAGAAATCAAGTTATGGTTGTAAACTTTTTGAAGTTTATCCAAAAGCAATTAATTCTCAAGATTTAAATGTTGGAAATAGTAATGAGATGCAAAAACTTACTGTTTCATTCGCATACAGATATTGGGAAAGAATAGGTGCTGAACCTTCAGGTAATATTGAAGATTATTTAAAAAGCACACCGAGAGGTAAATATAATTTAGTAAGTCCAAAAGGTATTCTTACGGACATACTAGGAAAGGCAGGGGCGAAACCTTCTGTGATTGCTGGTTCAAGAGCAGCTGCAGATTTAATATTAGATGAATAGGAGAAATTATGGCTTTACCTAAAATTAATACACCAACTTATGAATTGAAGTTGAGAACTATTGAAGAACCTGTTAAGTATAGACCCTTTCTTGTAAAAGAAGAAAAGATATTAATGGTTGCAGCTGAAACTGGTAATGATACAAATGTAATAAACGCAGTTATTGATATTGTAAAGGAATGTACTTTTAATAAAATTGATGTAACAAAACTACCGATTTTTGATGTAGAATATTTGTTTTTGAATATTCGTTCAAAATCAGTAGGTGAATCAGTAAAAGTAAATGTAAAATGTCCTGATGATAATAAAACAATGGTCAGTAAAGAAATAAATTTAAATGATGTAAAAGTACACCTTACTGAAGAACATAAAAATGTGGTAAATGTGAACGATAATATAAAAGTTGTTATGAAATACCCTACACTAAAAGATGTTACAACTGTTGATATGAAAAATTTGAATGAACTTTTTAAAGTCATACCAAATTGTATTGAAAGTGTATATGAAGGTGAAAATATAATTGAAGATTTTACTAAAGATGAAGCAGAAGAGTTTATTAATAGTTTAAACTCACAGCAGTTTGGTAATATACAAAAGTTTTTTGTTACAATGCCTAAACTAAAACACGATGTAAAAGTTAAAAACCCTCATACTCAAGTTGAGTCTGATGTAACACTGGAGGGTCTGCAAAGTTTTTTTTAGTTTCTCTTTCCCATAATAATTTAGAGAATTACTTTAAAACTACTTTTGCAATGATGCAACATCATAAGTATAGTTTAAATGATATTGAAAATATGATGCCATGGGAAAGAGATATTTATGTGAATTTACTACAACAACACATAAAGGAAGAAAATGAACGACTTAAAGAACAACAACGAAAACAAAAATAAAAAGTTTCAACATGGTACTAAATATAGCCAATATGATTTAGACGGAGATGGTGTTATTACTGATAAGGAGCTTGAAATGGACGAAAGAATGATGAGGCTTGAAAATGAAGATAAAAAAGAAGATGCACAAAGAAAGATGGCATGGTTTGCACTTGCTGGTATGTTGTTATATCCGTTTGCAGTGGTGTTTTCTCACTGGATTGGATTAGAAACAGCAGGTAAGATACTTGGTGACATGGCAGCAACATACTTTGTATCAGTTGCAGCTATCGTAGCAGCTTTCTTTGGTAAAGAAGCATATGTAAAAAGTAAACAAAGTAGTATGCAGGTAAAAAAATAAATGTCAGATTTAGCTCAAGTAAATGCAAATTTAAGTGCTCTTAATGAAAAACAAGAAGAAGCCAACAGAATAGCGAAAGATAATACTACGACTAATAATGAAGGTACTTCTGTTCTTCTTGGTTTAGGTGAATCTATTGCAAGAGGTGAAGAGAAGGCAAGTAATTTTATCGGTGAAAAATTCAAAGGATTAAGAGAAGGCATAAAAGGTCTTATGCCAAGTCAAGAAGAAAAGGGTGAACAGAGAAGAGGTTTTGCAGATTTTCTAAAAGGTCTAGGTGATAAATTTAAAGGACTAGCTGGTGTTATCGGTAAAGGGTTTTCAAAAGGTAAAGATGCTGTAGGTGGTTTCTTTGCACCTTTAGTTACAGCTCTTAAAGGTATTGTTGTTGGTGGTTTTTTATTTTTATTTTTAAAAAAATTACCAGAGTTATTAAATAGTCCACTATTTCTAGAAATACAAAAAACGATTACTGATGTTATTATACCAGCTTTAATCAAGTTATATGAGAACTTTATCAAACCGTTTGCAGCATTTATTGGTGAAAAATTAATGGACTTGTTTAGAGATATTAATGATGAAACAAAAAGTGGTATGGATATATTAACAGAAAATGCTGGTATATTATCAGCTGCGATTGGGTTATTAGCATTAAATATGTTTGGTGTAGGTGGTATTATAAGTGGTGCAAGTTTTGTTATGAAAGGTATGATGGCCACTGCAGGTTTACTGAAAACTGCATTAATTTTTGTAGGTGGTAAATTAATGTTAATTGGTAGTACCTTGATGGCATCTATCATACCCATGGCTGCAGCAGCTTTACCATTTATTGCAATAGGTGCCGCTGTTTTACTTGCATTTGGTGCTGTTGTCACTGCAATTCAAAATATTAGAGCAAGATTTACAGAAGGTCAAACAGTTCTCGAAAGAATAAAAATTATAGCACAAGAAATATTTCTTGCACCAGTTCGATTATTTCAAAATATTTTTGGTTTTATTGCAGAAAAATTAGGGTTTGAAAAGTTTGCAGCTGCAATTAAAGGTTTTAATCCACTTGAATTTTTTAGTAATTTGTTTACTAATATAGGTAACTTTTTAAAAGAAAAATTCTCATTAAATGATAAAACAAAAGAAAGCTTACTAAAAGCATTTAAGTTTATTTCTGATGTAATATTGTTTATACCTAGAAAGATTGCAAGTTTTCTGAAAGGTATTATACCTGATAAACTTAAAAAGTTTTTAGGTTTTGGTGGCGATGAAGCTGGTGAAGATACAGTTACACCACCAGATACAAGTGCACAAGATACTCAAGGTGCATCAGTAATAGAAGACCAAAATGAAAAAAAGAAAAAGAGTTTTTTACAAAAAAGTGTATTTGCAAATATAAAAGATTTTATTTCTGGACCTAAAGCAAAAGATTTTAAACTAGAAAGTGAAACACAAAAAGAATTAAGAGAAAGTCTAAAGGCTCAAAAACAAGAATTAATGGATGCAGCATATGGTTCTGCAAATCAAGATGAGTTTGCAAAACAAATCAAAGCAGGTACACTCGCCGCGGGTGGTTCACTTGGTGTTGATGCAAGTCAAAGGTCAAAGTTTACTACTGCAGAAGCAGATAGATTATTAGATGCAGGTGTAAATGCTATGGCTATGGAAAATCAAATGTTAAAGAATAAAGTTGCAGGTATGGGTCAAAACAATGTTTCAACAGCTGTTGTCGATAATTCTACACAAAATAATAATACAATGTCAAAACAAATAATAGACCCTGTAACTCAAGATTATAATTTTAGAAGTCTTGCTGCCCATACTTTCTAGTATCAATACCTCTTACCATATAGACTGGAACTTTCTGGCCTTCTACCTCTTCATATCTTACTAATACGACTTCACTTTTCCACATTCTGACAGGACTTACATAAGGTAATGAAAATTTACTTTTAGGTCTAGGCCAGCGGTTCCATTTAAATTTCTTCATAATGTTGTTATGAAATCAATGAAGGTTAATAATGCAAATAGTATTATGACTAACAAGTATATCCAAAACCAATGACTTCTCATCAACTTGAGTGGCAAATCTTCTAATTTCATTTTAGTTTCCCATTGCTTTCCAAATTACATAAAACACTACCCATAGTGAACATAATGAACCTAAACCTACCAACACCCACATAATCATTTGTTCTCTTTCTTTTTTTGCTTTCAAAATTGCTTCTCTTCTTTTCTTTCTAATGTCTGCCTGAATTCTTAATACTTCATTCCATGCGTTAGGACCATGAGATAAGTTAATAAATGTTCTTAACTCTTCCTCCATCGCTTTTACTTTTTTCTGATGTGCAAATATTTCAAGTGCTTCTTCTTCTACACTCATACCTTTTGTCTTTGCACTTTTTGCTTCTGTATTGATTTTTTCACACGAGCTCATCCAGCGACCTATGTCACCGTACATAGTTTCTACGCTTCGACCGACTTCAAAACCTTTTTTAATTGCATTGAAAGCTGCCGTTGCCATACCAAAAGCTGAAATTGGGTCTACCATATGCCTCTCCTACTACTACTATTTATATAAAAAAAGCGTGACATAAAATGCCACGCTTTCACAATAAGGAGAAACAAAAAGAAGTTTTAGGCTTCTTTTGCTAGTTTCTGAAAGTAATCCAAACTATCGTCACTTTCAGTAGAAGTTGTTTTGACAACATTATCTACATATTGTTTGTCTTCAACATCAACTTCTGGAGTATCATCAAGTTCTACATTCTCTGCAGAACCAGATGTTGATTGACTACCAGTAAGAACATCGTCAAGTCTATTTTTAAGTTCATCATAAGTCTTAAAATTAGATGCAGCTAAAAAATCTTTTAGCGAATATTCTGATTTCCATATCTTGTCTAGTTCAGAATCATCTTCATTTAACTTTGATGCACTATCAAACTCCGACTTGTCGTAATTCCAATAGCCGTCAACCTTTCTGATTTTCAATTTAAAGTTTGCACCTTCCCAAAAATCAAATGGATTCACAGGAGTTTCATCTTCAAATTGAGGCTGTAAAGCTTCCATCACTTTCTCGTAAATCTTCTTACCATATCTGAATAAGAAAACTTTACCTTCATTTTCAGGATGCTTCGGGTCAGAAACTACATAAATGTTTGAGTAGTATTGTAGTTTTCTCTTTTGTTTTCTAGCGATTTCTTTATCGCTTTCAACACCAGAGTTCCACAACTTACTATTATACTCTGAAACTGGGTCTTTCTGATTTAGTGTAGTGAGTGAATTCTCAATATACCATTTACCAGTTGGACCTTGAAATGCATGATTCCATAACTTTACCCATGGCATTTCTTCACCATCAGGTGCAGGTAGAAATCTAATGATTGCATAACCATTACCAGATTTATCTAATTCTGGTTTCCAGAGTCTTTCATCTACATATGATTGTTTTTCTACTGGTGCAGATTCTTTTTCAACTGCAGCCAATATTTTGTCTAAAGAATTAGACTT
>MDSY01083115.1_pt1 | contig 14846 bp, 7 predicted proteins | sample 811131 | NCBI WGS metagenome assembly MDSY01 (sample SAMN05326643, study PRJNA326480) | marine metagenome | isolation source: seawater | place: Atlantic Ocean: South West | collected 2010 | reverse complement strand
TGGGGGGTGGGTGGGGGGGACGCGGAGGGGATTCCTGGAACGTCATCCATCTCGACCAAAAAAGAAAAAAAACGAAAAACGAACGACGACGATGAAAAACAAAAAAAACCTCGCGACGCGCCGTCGAAACAGAAGAAGAAAAAGAAACAGAAAGGCACCGTGAGTCGACCACCGTCTCCGACGTGGCCGCCATGACGATACGGCCGTAGTTGAGTGTATATCATTGTCATACTATACGAATATTTCTCTATTAATTTCACGCCGTTAACGCGGCGATCGCGGCGCATAAAATAATCGCCCTCGTCTTTCTGACGCCGAACACACCGCTTGCGGGTGAAGAATCATAGTCATTAACGACCAGTCTCGGCGGTGGCAACGGAGGCGACGGAGGCGGTGATGACGGTGGTGATTCCAACGCGGGTGGTGGTAACAGTGGAGGTGGCGACGGCGGCTGTGTTGCCGCTTCCGTCGCCACCGACGTCGCATCTGCCGCGATCGCGGCGTCTGTCACAAAACTTTCCAAGCTCGAAGCGTCTATCCCAGGAATTAAACGCAGCTCTTCCGTGGGATCCGTTTCCGTGGACGTCGCGGTAACACCTCCCGCTGCGAGGTTTCTTAGTGCCGCGGCGAGCGTCGTTTCAGTCACTGTCGCAGGGTCCATCAGCACGGTGACGTCGTACGCAGTATCCGCGACGAGTCGCTGCCTTCTGCTCGCGCTGACAACCACGTCGCACGCCCCGAAGCTCGCATCGAGTTTCATCTTGGAAAACGCCTGCGTGCACGCCGCGTCATCAGACTCCGCGGTTAGAGCCATCACAAGTTTCTGTACTTTCACACCTGTGATCACGGCGTCGGCTAACAGTTTCGCCTTGGCTTTTGTTTCTTCGTCGCTGATGGCAGCCAGAAGCGCGTCTCGAGAAACCTCCGCCTGCTCTGTTTTTTCCTCGGCGGCAGCAACGAGTTCTTCCAGTGACATGGGGGGTGGCGGGGGGGGCGACGGCGACGGAGGTGGATTGATATAAGGCGGTGGAGGAGGAGCGGATATTGGTAATCCGGACACAAACACGGGCTCGTAACTTGCAGCGTTATTGCCGTTCCCTAGTTGTTCCTTCTCGTTGTTTCCCCAGCTCATCACCTGTCCGTCCGTGAGCATTGCAATCGTGTGGCTCGTACCCAGCGCTATGCTCTTCGCTGTCGTGATGGTGAGCACTTGCACTGGGGGGTTGTACTTCGCGTTAGTGCTGGTCCACGCCGGTCTGTTGCCTAGCTCACCTCCTCCATCGTAGCCCCAACACATCGCCGCGCCGTCTGTCAGACATGCACACCCATTTGTCTCGCCCATAGAAACAGTCGATGCTGTATTGATGTTCGACACGGTAACAGGGATGACGGAATGGTCACTCGAGTCAACCGGGTTGATACTCGCGTCACCCAGCGACCCAAAGAGGTTTAATCCTCAGCATTGGACCGTTCCTCCCACCAATACCGCACACCCATGATCGTGGCTTAGAGCAATGTCCGTCGCCGTTGTGATGCCGTTGACCATAGTGGCGGGGGAATTTCTCTGGTCGGTTGTCCCATCTCCGAGCTGTCCCCATTGGTTCCTTCCCCAACAAGTCACCGTGGCGTCCATCAGCAGAGCGCACGAGTGGTCACCACCCAAAACGACGTTTGTCGCTGTGGTGATACCCAAAACCTGAACAGGGGTGTTGTAGGAGCCCGTGTTCCCGTCGTTCCCGAGCTGGCCGTGGCCGTTGCTGCCCCAGCACTTAATCTTGCTGTCCTCCAAAACGGCACACGAGTGATCGCTGCCGAGGGCGATTTTCGTCGCCGTCGTGATGCCCGTGACTAGAGTGGGGATATCTTTGTTTCCCCCAGTCCCAACTCCGAGCTGTCCTTCAATATTGTCGCCCCAGCACATCACATTGCCGGCTTCCAAAACCGCACACGAGTGGGTGCTTCCGATAGCAATGTTTGTCGCCGTCGTGATATTCGAAACCGTGACGGGAACGAAGCTCTCGCCATTGGCCCCGTTCCCGAGCTATCCGTCGGTGTTCATGCCCCAGCACTTCACCACGCCAAACGTCGCAATCGCACATGAGTGGTAGTGTCTATCAGCGACGTCGAGGGGCGCGCACGTCGCCACCGAGATGTCCCCAGCTGCCGAACACGCGGTCACCCCCGATACCGTGTACCCGGCGTCACGACCCGGAGAACACGACTTTCCCACGTTCAACATTGACTTGCCGCCGCAGCCCCCTAGTACTTCGCATCCGCGTTCCCCCCCCCCCACGGGTCACTCCCTACCGCGTTAATCCAAGCGTTCCACTCCGTTCGGTTTGCGGAGTGGTTCTCGTGCGTCACTTTCTCCTGCGTTGATACCGGCCACCCGGTCACCACGCACGCCTCTTCAGCCTTAGAACAGCCGTGACACGTCACCCCTCCTGCCCACGTGTTTTTCCCGCACTCCCGACACACCCGTGTGGGAAGCGTCTGTGTGATTTGCCTGTCCATGGACCGCTCCAAAACCCAGTCCCTGATTTCTTCGCGTGTGCGCTCATCAACCGCGTGCTCGGAGGGAATGAAAAATTTATTAGGAGCTGGAACGTCCGTGGCTTCAAAGTCGTCGTTATCAAGCGACGACGCGAGCTTTTTATTTTCTGACTGTCTGCCACTACTAGACTCGTTCAAATCGTCAATCGCGTCCGCGATGTCCAGGTACCGGTTGAGGAACACGAATGCGGAGTTTAAGTCTTTGTTTGTCCTACACGTGACGCCCGCTCGGAAGAACACCAAGTCGCTTTGTAAATTTTGGACGTGTTTCAAGAAACCCACGTTGGCTTTCGTGACTAAGTTTTGCATACCTTGTTTGTGTACATGGTCAGCACTCGCGGCAATCGTAACCACGGAAACGTAGTGTGCACATTGCAGCAGCACTTCCAAGGTTTTCAAGTGGTCAGTGACGGAAAACTCTTGCGATTTCTTAGCGGCGTCAACGAGCGCCGTGAGCCACGTTTTCGTCGCTTTGCTGCTTTTCTGCTTTTCGCCTTCGTCCCCCCCCGGTTCCAGCGCAAACCCCAGCGCGCTTTGCCCGATCTTCTGGTACAAATCGAAGTACGCAGCGTCAATTGGAGGGCCACCGTTCAACTCTGCTAAAATAACAGAACAACCAAAACCGTCGCCGGATTTCATCAAATGCGTAATTCTTTGCATCGCATCTTGAACCGATTCTCCCGACGAACTCTTTTTGGACTTTTCTAAAGTCGGAACAAACGCGGAGGAATCTTTCTCGCCTCGCGTAGACCGTACATAACGCTGTGCACTTTTAGCATCCACGCCGTGCACCGCGAGAAGGTCGTCCGCTTGCGAAGACTCTCCTATTGACCTCAGTCGGAACGCGCACTCCGCGACTACCGATGCGGTTTTTCCCGGAACGCGCTCGTTTGCGAGTTTCACAGCGGCGCGCCACGCTTTTTGTAATACTTTTTTCTCCTCGCTCGACAAGGTTTTTTTACCACCGAACGTCTTCAGGTCGATTTGAAGGTAGGTATCCACGGCGCCTGCGTAGTCGCCGGACTTTGATAGAAGTTCCGCTTCTTTCGCTATGGTTTCAACGAGCTCCGAGCCGGTGGAGGATGCCTTTGAGGTATTCTTTGAGTCAACAGACCCTCCATTTTTATCTCGTTTCTTTTCGTTTTCTAATTCAAGTTTTCGCTGCGGCGCGTAATCGGCCGCTACGCCGATCGCCCTGTCCCACAGCTTGTACTTCACGAAGAACGTGATCGCCCGGTCAGGCCGCTTGGCTTTAATGTACAGGCGCTCGATCTCGGTCAGGATTTTGTTGTTTAAGATTTTTGTTGATGAATTATCAGATCCATTTTTAGATCCATTAGCGTGCTCCAAAAACTCGGCGTGTCTGCACAGGGTTTCGTTGACCAAATCGGGAGCAGTTTCTGTAGCCACTCGCACCGCCGCTCCCCAGTCCTCCGCGTGCGCCCACATGTCGATTGCTTCTTTGGGCTTGTCCGCTTTGATGAACGACTGTTCAGCTTCAACAAAATTCCCATTATCTTCCAAAAACAGCGCCTGTTTCAGGTGGATGTCGGATACTTTTAAATCAGAAAACTTGCCGTGCTTCGCGAGAGTAAGCGCGTATTGAAAGGCGCCGGTTTCGATAAAGTGCTCGACGCCCGATTCCAAAAGCTGAAACTTTTTCAGAAGAGCAGTGCCGGATGTGTCGTCCAAACTCTTGGCCCACGCGTACGCCACTTGTTTCGACGCTCCGCCACCCCCCCCAGCCCTAGCGCACCGCACCGCGTCTTCCCACAAGTCTGCATCTCTATACGCCTTGACCGCTAACTTCCACTCGCCGTTTTCCACAAACACCTTCTCTGCAGCTGAGAAATTCTTCTCCTCCACGAATCGTTTAGCTAGTTGTTTCCTGGCATCCTTCAGAGCCTCAGACCCGTGTCGCTTCTCAACCAACCGCAACATATCGTCAAACAACCTGTTTTTTTCGTACATCTTGATCGCCAGGTCGTGTTTGTTCGCTGATGAGTACGCCGACTCGGCTTCTGCAAATTCCCGGTTCGCCTCCAAAGTCTTGCCGCGTTGAATATACGTCTGCGCCACCGCAGATTCGTCCCCGCTAGACGCCGCCACCTTGCGCGCCGCGTCCCACCGGTCGTGACGCGCGTGCATCTCCACGGCGAGGTTAGGGCTGTTAGCTTTCAAAAAGCAACTCTCAGCGCTTCCGTAATCGTCAGCCCTTTCGTAGTGCTTCGCGAGCTTCAGATAACAATCAGCAAACTTATTTTTACTCTTCTGGTCGTCCAAAATGGCCATCGCCTTTTTATACTCGCCGGACGCGATCGAAGCGTCGCACGCTTTCTCAACATCACCAGCCTCCATCAACTTGTCCACCGCCTCCCGCGCGTTGTCTTGACCGCCCTTGTGGAGCAAGTACTCACCCCACTTTTGGTTCAAACTCGTTACCGAGTATTTAGTGTTGGAAGAATTATTTCCTTTTTTCAAAACAGAAACCGCTTCTGCATAGGAATCGCCCTTGATGAAACACTCGAGCGCTTCATCGGTTCGCCCTATACCCAAATACAGGGACCCGCACTGTTCGTGCAGCGAATTTCGACTCAGACACTCCACGATCTCCTCGATTATTCGGAGATCGATGCTCTTGCCGATGGAGCTGGAAATAACGCACGTCGCCGCTTTACTGGGCAACCCAGCTTTCAAATAAAACTTTATCGCCCCCAAATAGTCACCCTCCTTTTCCTTTAATTGACCCACCATCTCCTCCTGCCCCGTGGTTTTAAGCCACTCCATGTGTTCCCTTGTGAGCAGCTCAGCGTGTTCGCTGTTCCCTAATTGATCCACAGTCTCCGCGGCTAAGTCCAATCGGCCTAAACTGCGGTACATAGCGATTGCTGAGCTTGAGCGTCCTTTGCTAGATAACACTGAAGAAGCTTTCCCAAAATCCCTGTCGAGCATGTGCAGTTTCGCCACTAACAGAGAAGAGTTTTCTTTTTCAGAGCTTCTTTTAGACTCTGCATCCTCTCCAACGCCATCAACCCCTCCAAGAAACTCGTCATCCTCCGCCGCGGTGTCATCCAGAAAGTCGGCCAGGGAAATGTTCCCCAGCGCGGCGGCGCATCGCCGGGCGGTGAAGACGTCGGGGGGATTTTTTTTAAGCGCGCACGACTGCAACTCCCGCCACATCCCCTCGGTTTCAGGAGTTATTAGACCTCCGTTTCGCTTCCGGGAAGGTTCCAGCGCATCCGCGGCTTCGTCCAAGCTCCCAGACTCCAACATCAAGTTAAACGCCACCAAGCTTTCGTTCAGGGTTATTTTTTGCACAACGTTTGTGTTTTTGTCTGATACCGAAACGAAGGTCACGCCGTCAACGCGCTCGATTCCCTCGGCGTCGCCGTTCGTAATCTCCACCCTTTCCACCTTTTCAGGTGCGTCCAGTGAGTACCACACGTTCAGGGTTTTGCCAGCCTGTGCCACCACAACGTCCGCCCCAGGAACCCACTGCGTGTAACTCACGTGTTCGCACAGGGTTGTCTTTTTCTCTGTTTTTAAATCAACCAAGTGTAACTTTCGTTTTTTATCTCTGAATAGTAAATGTGTCACTCGGTTGTTCAACTCGAGGAAATCGATCTTGTGCGTGTGCTGGATAGTCATGGATGCCTTATTGGATTGCGTAGTGAGTGTGTCTGAATCACCACCTCTACCAGAAGTGTCTCCTAAACTGTCTACGCGCAAAGTATTGGTATCCACGAGGTACGCAATTTTCTTACTCGAGTCGCGCACGCAAAGCGAGACGAGATTGGAATCTAATGAGCTCGGCTTCACTGACCCGATGAACCCATCAATCCCGTACTCCAAAATACTCAGCGTTTTGCTCGCAATATTCTTGACGATACAACTCGTGTGATCCGCGTCAAAATCGAACGTCTCTGGAGGGCTACCATTGTCGAACCCTTGAGTTAATCCTGAGTTACTCGGCGCTTCTGACGACAACCCGCTCTCGCAATCCCCTACAATAAACGACTTCCCCGTCCTGGCCACCACGTACCGGTCCTTTTTAATCACGATGTCAGACAGCTCATGGCTGGTTTTCGTGCGTAACGAGACCTTCTTCAATGAGTCAAACTCACAACTCACCGTCACTCCAGTGCTCGACGTATTCACTACGTCAAAGATTAATCCGCTTTTGGTTTTGATTTTTCGTTTCTTCAACACCGACTCGTACACGTCGACGTTCCCTCGCAGCGCTCCGACGGCGAGTTTTCCGGAATCGGAGCGCCACTCTAACGCGGACACGGTGTATAGGTTAGGTACAGACTTCGTACAGACCAGCTTCCAGTTGCCGCGTCGAGGGTCTTTTGAGTACAGGTGGAAGGTGTCGAACGACCCTATGGCGCACGTCTCGCCCGATGCGTCAAACTTGGCACACGAAAACTCGCGCGCGTTTGTAGCCTCCGCGCCGACGTCAAACACCTGCTTTGATTTCGAACCGTCGTGCTTTAGGTTGTAGAAAATAATCTTTTTATCCGCGCCGGCGCACACGATGGTATCGCTTGGAATTCCGGTTGACGGGTCGACTGCTCCTACGCCGAAGCTCAACCCATAAGGCGCGCATGGGTGCGTGGTTAACTTCTGCACAACACCTTTCTCAAACGCAAACGTAAACACGGTCCCGTCTAAATGCCCACAGGCGATGGAAGTTCCGTCCGGTGAGCTGGCCAGAGCTACTACATAACTCTGTTCAGGATGCGCATACAATGTAGATGCTTTATTCGTCTTCAGCGCTCCGACTCGCGTCTTGCCATCCGCTGTCGCAAACACAATCTCATTCTTGCGTCCGCTCGGCCAAACCAAACTCGTCACCGGGTGGTGCTGCAGAAACTTGTTGCAGATGCTCTTCTTGTCCCCCCACTCCTCGCCCAGCTTGTACACAAAAACAATGTTGTCGCTCTGGCCTATGGCAAGCTTCGTGGAGCACGCGGAGAAGGCCATCCCGCGGACGATGAAGTTCTTGGGGCCGTCAGCGATGGCAGGCTTGGTGCTGAATTTATCGCGCTTCACGCCAGCATCGTCAAACAGCTGCACCACGCGGTCGGTGGTGACACAGGCGAGTCGCTTGGAGTTGGGGCTCCTGTTGAGGGTTTAGGATTTAGGGTTTAGGGTTATGAGTGAGTCATATAGCGTCAATACGAACGTCCGAGGTGGATGTTCAAGCAGAGGTAACGGTCAGTCGGGAGGTACCGCCATCGTCACGACCGCTTGTCGTGAAATCTCGGAAAGTCAACGTTCCGATTGGGTGCCGTTCGAAACAAGGGGGTCGCTCCGCACCATGCTATCGCCGTGACTTTCTTGATCCCCTCATCCGGCGGTAACACCGTGTTGATGTACCGGAGCTGCATCGGACCACGCCTGCAGCACGACCACTTTGTGTCTGCGCGTCTCCGCTCTGGATGAACCCAGGGGCGGGTCGAGAGTTAAATCTGGAAGCCAAGAAAAACGGCACTCGAAGAATCGAGACGACGCTTTTTCTTGGTCGACTCGATCCCAACCAACTGCTGTTCTACACCACATAGGCAATTAGTCGGAATAAGTGGAAAAGACCCATAACCTTGACAGGTGTTACATTTTAGTGTGTACATTTCTATTTCTCATCCGGCTCCAACCGCTCCATCACTACGCCACGAGCGGTGACCGGTCGTCTTCCCGACGCATCGTTTCTCCCATGAGCGTATCCACCCCCCCACGCCTCAGCGCGATCGACGAAGTCACGCCCCTCGTGATGCGTGGTGACTCGGACGGCGCTAGACAAAATGGCTTTTCGCGGAAAGCAAAGTTCGCCGTGATGGGTTCCCTGTCCACCGCGTTGCTTGTGTACGGCGCACAACGAAGCTCGTCCACTGCCACCGCGAGCCTCGGCAACGTGTTCTCCTACCGCGGCGCCAACGTGGGTGCCCCTGGTGGTTTGAGACACAGCAGCTCCGTGGATGCCGTGACGCATGAGATGCATTCCCTTGAACAGCAATGCGCCGGGCTGAACAACAAGCTGCATCAGTTGTCGACCGAGAACGACGAGCTGAAGGAGCAGCTGAGTTCGTTGAAAGCCAAAACCGAGGTGCTATCTGAAGTGTGCAAGAAAGCTGAGACGGAGGCGCAGGAAGCGCAGGAGGACATGGTCGGCTGTGCGCAGGAACTCGATGCAGTTAAGGCGCAGATTGGTCAGATTTCGGCCGAAGGTACAGAAAAGTCCGCAGATGACTCTGAATATTCCGCTTCGCTCGCCGGCAACCGCGCGTCGTCCTTCGCCGGGTCGGACACACCCGACTGCGACGAGACGCTGTACGGCGAGGCGGGTGCTGGTTACCAAGGGTGCCAGACGCACACAAGGAGCGGTTTAGAGTGCCAAGCCTGGGACGCGCAGACGCCGCACCAACACTCGCACGACCAATTCACTTCCGAAACTTTGAAGAAACAAAAAAACCATTGCCGCAACCCTGACGGCGGCGACGGCATCTGGTGCTACACCACGGACCCCAACGTGCGTTTCGACTACTGCGACCCGCTCCCGGTGGAGTGGGACTACTTCTGCGCGCACGAGGACGAGGGGTTGTGTGAATGTGGGACATCCAATGACGGCGTTTTGGTGTTTTCCGTGCGGGACGGAGACGCTGGAACCGAACTGGATTGGGAAAACTCGCTTCAATCGGGCAAGTTCGCAGTTTTAGATTTGACGAAACCCAAACCGTTGGCAGGTAACAAAAAGTTCACAACACAAGCCGCGTACGAAAAGGCACAGTTCAAGTGTTCTGTTGAGACGCTTGGCGTGGACCCTGGCCCTGGGGTTGCGAAATCGTGCTGGTGCGCGCCCCGAGATGCAATTCCCGTGCGGTACCCGCAGGTTTTTGACAGTGAAATATTTGAGTCAGAGGCGTTCCCCGTCTCGGAGCGCATACCGCACCCGCTGATGGACGAAGGCGCAATCGGAGAGGACGAGGAAGAGGTTATCCGGGAGGCCCTAGCGGAGGGTCCGGGTTACGCCGAGGGGCCTCAACAAGGGGAGTACGATGACGCGTTCGCGCCGGGCCCCGCCGAACCAATGTCCATGACCAATCTCTTTGCTGATGGTCCTGGCTCACATTTCCAGGAGTTCGTCGAGGACTTGCAAGACGATGAGTCCGTGAAGGATGATTTGATCATCGAAACCGGTGACGTATTCGAGACCGTGGAGGCGGAAGGCCCTGCCGCGGTGGCTCTGGAGGAATTCGAAGAGGAGGTGGAGGAGGAGACTGACGACCGGAAGCCGCGCGAGGAGTTTGACAAAGTCAAGTTTGAAGACGAGAGCGAGGATTATACGTTGGACGTTGAGGATGAAATCGTGCCGGATCCGTACGCCGTAGCACCTGCATCTGACTCGGAAACGATCGACCCTATGGCGTTCACGGACGCGCCTGACGGGTACGAAGCTTTGGCGCCTGACTCGGCGCCGCGCCGACCCGATGCGAATTCAACGGACAGCGTCAACTACATCTTCAAACAGAGCCTGGAACAAGACCAGGCGGACGTGTTGAGCGGCGACATGGAGGTTGAAATCGACGACGGGTACGTCGAGGAGTTGTTAGGGACTGATGACGATTCAGACTCTGCTGAGGGACCTGTAGGGTCATACAACGACGATAAGCAAAGCAGTGACGGGTACCCGGGCACCCAAGGGTGCGAACAGACGTGCGAGGGGTTGCTCGTGACGCAGTCGGATTGCGAATCCATGTTTTACTGCCACTTCGACGAGAAGGACGGAAAGTGCTGGTCCGCGGTTGGGTCGGAGCCGTGTCCGTTAACGGAACAGGACATGTTCGACCTGTGGGACGCGCAGCGCGAGATACAAGAGAAGCACGCGGAGGTGAGTCACAAGCACAGCGACGAATACGGGGGGCCACCACCCAGGTAATACGTAAAGTAAGATTGTAAGAAATAACGAGTTGAAAACACCATGATTCATTTCACTTCTCTGGCGCACACAACCGCGATGCGTGCGGTGTGCGCGGCATCCTGCTGTGCTGCTGGGCGACGTGCGCGGCCCTCGAGATGCAGAGGGATGACTCGCGGCGTATGGGCAAGTAGTCAGGTCGTGGAGGCGGATAATGTCGGGCATTCTTCTTCAGAACCAAACACCACGATTCTGAAACCCCGCGCGAGGGGCAAGCACTTGGACCGGCCGTGGCACTTGACGTACCTTCGCAACCAAGGCCACGGAACCTCAGATCAAAAGGCGGCGCTGAGGGATCTGTGGCAGGAGTATGGGGTGGACGTGGTGACGTATAGGGTTGCGGACGATGACGACCTACGTAGCTCAGAGGATTCTTCAGAAGATGTCAACCCCAAAAATGGTCAATCCAAACGTCGCGCATCGCCCAGACGATTAAACTTCCAAGCCCTGTTCCCCTCCCACCCCGGCGACGCCCCTGTGGCTCTTGAAATAGGCTTTGGCCTAGGGGATTCATTGATAGCCATGGCGAGGAATAACCCACACACACGGTTCCTTGGAGTGGAGGTTCACAAACCCGGCGTCGGCGCTTGTTTACTAAAAGTAAAAAACGCCGACGTCAACAACGTTCGCTTAATAAAAATGGACGCGCTTTGGCTGTTGCGCGATTTCGTCCCCGAAAACTCGTTAACTGACGTGATGGTGTACTTCCCGGACCCGTGGAGTGACAGTGCGAAACACAGGCGCATCGTGAACCCTTTTCTGCTGAAGCTGTGCCAACTGAAAATGAAGAAAGGGTCTGGCCTGACAGAAAATACAGATGAAAAACATAAGCCTCCTCGGCTTCACGTCAGCACGGACGACGAATCGTACGCGATACATGTTGAGGAATTATTCGCGGAAGCGGTGGAGTCAGGCAGTTGGCGTACCGTGCCCGTGGATGGTAACTCGCCAAATTACGGTCTAAACATAATGCCCGGTCGACTTCAACTCTCCAAGTACGAGCTGAAGGGTTCAAACGAAGGTCGCGACGCGCGGGATTTTTGTATTGAACTCAAATCATAGATGACGGTGATACCGCATTTAGTCTCAATACCAATACTAGCTGCTAGGTACACTGTCTATTCACCTCGATCATCACGCTCCACTTTTGTACGCGGTTTCGTCGTACGGCAGGTGGCGGCCAAACACCAAGTCGTCTAACGGAGAGGGTATCGTTTTTTTATTTTCTCGCGCTCGGTCGGAACGTGACTGTTTCTTTACCTTTCCCCTATCACCCTCCAGCTCCCCCGGAAAGCACGGAAACGGCTTCCTAGCTGGGTCGTTCCACTCACGCAACGGCGCCCAAACGTTGTTCCAGTCGGTTTGCGTTTTTTGGATTATTTGCGCGTTTTGTTTGACTTTGATTCGTCCGCTTTGTGAACTCGGAATGACATCCCCGACAAGTCGTTCCCTCGCCACCGCAACCCGGTGCATCGCTTGTTCGTTCGCGAACCGCAGCGCGCCTAACCGTCGCTCGGACTCAGCCCATTTTGTCATAGCGTTCTCGTGCGCCACTGCGTCCTTTCGGAACGTTTCCTGGCCTCGGTCGAGTAAAGTGCGTAAGCCTCGCACTCGCTCCAAGGCGTACGCATCCTTGCGTCCCTTCAACAGCAAAACCCGACTGCGTGCGAGAAAGCCCCGCCAGTGTTTTTGAATCATCACCGCTGATGAATGTCTCAATCTCAACAGCTCAGCTTCCCGCCGCTCTTCCTCTTCCCTCAACGCAACTAAATCATGGTCCACGAACGATCTCTTCTCCATTAGCGCTTCCATCTTTTTTCGTTCTCTTCTTTTCAAATCCCGCCGCGCCCCTCGTCGAGCCGCAGCTTGCGCAATCGCGGCAGCGGAAACAGACCCGTCGTATGAGCAGTTTCCCTGATCATTCTCCTCATCATTCGCGAACATACTCAACATCTCCGCATCTTCGTCCCACACGTTGATGTGGTCGTCCATTGAGCTCTCCGCTAGTAGCAAATCCCGCTTGGCCTGCGCCTGCCTTTCTTTTTTTTCCGTCCTCGTAAACCGGCGCCACCCAGAAAACGCGCGGCTCGATCGCGAGTGTAACTTCAACGACATTGGATTGTAACGGTTATCGTAACGGCTAAAGGTGATATCACCAACACCTCTGTTTAAATTTGCCCTGTGCATTTCAGCGACAGCGCTTGAGTGGTTTGAATCATCGTCGTCGTATGCGTTGTTAGTCACGCGCTTTTCTGGGATTCTTGCTGCTCGAGCAGATGAGCTGAATCTTGCGTCGCTGGAATCCAGCCCGTAAAACCGGTCTAACCGTTCCTGTCTTTTATCCAACTCGTACTCCTTCCTGTGCGCTCTGTTACTAGTTTCATCTTCCCACTTCGTGCGTAGCCATTTTCGTTTCTTGTGGGTTTCGTGTAACGCGGCGGCCTTGGCGAGTTTACCTTTCATGTTCACCTGCCACTGCCATTTCCAGTGTTTCCAGCAAGTTACCACGTTGAGGTCATGCACCACCGGTCTGCCTGTACAGAACTGTTTCCACGCCTTGAACGCGACGACTACACATGTTTGGTGCACCAGCCACCGAGCAATAGGGGCGTTTTTCCTTCGCAGACTCACGAAGTGGCACCAGTGCTTCCAAAACAACGACAGATTGATGCTTCCCCTGGGCGCGTGCGAGAATGCGGAAATCTCGGAAGCAGTGACCCGCATCATACCCGTGACCCGAACCGCATCCACGAAACTCACCCACCTTTGGAACCTATTTGATAACACATCAAACGCTTCGCCCCCGTGAAGCGCAGGCCCGGAGTACCGCGGGGACAGGGGGTAAAGGCTCATCCCACACACCACCCGCAAGCGTTCCGCGCAGCAAAAAGTAAGTGTTGTGTGACTCGGTCAGCGAGCCGCCGGCTTAACATATTTTCCAGATACCTTTTGCTGTGTTGAACGGCATCTTCGATAGACGCTTAATTGTTGAACGCGGCTGCGTGGTGGGGCGATGGCCGACGCGTCCGCGGGGGGTGACCCGCTGGGCCCAGGGGAGGTCACGATGAGTCGCGGCGACCCCGATAACGGACGAATCGGGGTAAACGGTGTTCCGCCTGGGGGTTTGAACGCTCTCAACGGGGAAATCTCAGCGAAAGCGCGTGACGCTCACGCTGGCGAGACGGAAATCGCAATGGAAGCCTCCCCGTTGAACCCGACCGGGGATCTATCCCTAGTTCCGACCGATTCAAAAGAAATCGTTTCCTGGTACATGTACGACTGCGCGAGCTCTCCCGTCGCCGCGACCGTGGTGACGTTCTGGGCGTTACTCGTCACAGGGTACGCCAAGAGTCGGGCCGCGACCCGGCACGACGAAGTGGAGTGGAGGGAAAACTACGCGGGAGGAGAGGTGTGTTACGGCGAGTGCTCGCTGAGTGCGGTGAATGCCACGACGAACACGGCGTACACAACTACCACTGCGTGCAGTGCGTATGACAGTAGCGTGTACGGCGCTGACTTAAAATTCGAGCGCCCTGACGGGATGCCAGGCTCGTGCGAATGGTTCCCCAAAAACCCAAAGATTCCTGGGTCTCAATTAGATTTCGGAGCGGTGGTCGTGTACTGCAACTTCACATCGCAACTAGCCTGCGGTGCGTTTCTCGTGTTGTTCGGCTCGCTCGGTGATTTCGGAGGATACCGGAAGAAGGGGCTGAAGTTAGGGTGGTTTTTGTTTTCGGTGGCACCGCTCGTGGCAGGGGTGGTGTCGCCCGGCGATGTGAATGGCGACGACACTAACTCAATGAAGTTCGCGCTATTCATAGCGGCGCTTCTGTTCGTAGTGACCAACATCTCGCACCTCGCGGCGCAGCAGATGTTCGACGCGTACCTTCCCCTACTAGCGCAGACGCACCCGGAAGTACAACAAACGCTGGGGATGATTCCGGCTGACAAAGATGGCAAAAAACATAAAAAAGGCAATGACTTTTTCTGGAGATGTTGCATTTCTGTCTCCCCCCCCGCGTTTACGATCACAGGCAAAGGTTTAGAACAGCTTCAGCTCGGGGGGTTTCAGCTCACGGGGGACAAGGCTAGTACCTCGAACTCGGATACCGAATCGGTGGTATCGGAATCGGATTCGTGGTTGAGTTACCAGGTGGCAAAAGCCCGGCAGAACGCGGCGAGCGAATTAGCCCTTCGCGCGCCGGCGCTAGGGTTCGTCTCCATTCTGTTCATCACGTGCGTGCAGCTAGGGTGCGTGTTGGGGGCTGGGGACGACAACCGGCTGAAGGGTTTGCGGTGGACGTTACTGGTCGTGGGG